>JAEEGJ010008839.1_pt1 | contig 27469 bp, 25 predicted proteins | sample 8958761 | NCBI WGS metagenome assembly JAEEGJ01 (sample SAMN16246546, study PRJNA631951) | gut metagenome | biome: gut microbiome; feature: rumen; material: RS-attached | host: Bos | place: Iran: Karaj | collected 2018-10 | reverse complement strand
CATGATTTTAACTATGAATTATGAACTATGAACTATGAATTATGAACTATGAACTATGAACTATTTTAAACAGTTTATCGCTTGGGCGGACCTTTTCGGGTACCTTGATGCTGACCCGCGTACCCTGCCGGGCTGTCTGCACAGCCTGTACATCGTCATGAATCTCGTCGACGGTGACGTAGAGGGCACCGGTGGTAGGACCAGTGATGAGCATCTTGTCTCCCACAGAGAAAGTGTCGGCCTCGACGGTGAACTCCGCCACGCCCAAGCGTGAGAAATACTTGACGCCCTTGCCGATATATTGCTTGCGCTCGGTAGCGTTTGAACCATAGTTCTTGTTCCACTCGCCCAGCGTCTGCCCTAAATAGTAGCCGTCCCAGAAACCACGGTTGAAGACGGCTGCAAGGCGCCGGTCCCAGCCGTCTTTCCTGTCATCCGTAAAAGTACCGTCGAGGACACTCTTGATGGCTTCCTTGTAACACTGCACTACGGTGAGCACATACTCCGGTCCTCGCGCACGGCCTTCTATTTTAAATACACGTACGCCAGCCTGCATCATACGGTCGATGAAGCGGATGGTCTTCAGGTCTTTAGGCGACATGATGTACTTGTTGTCTATCTCCAGCTCCGTACCCGTCTCGCGGTCAGTGACGAGATAGGAGCGGCGGCAAATCTGCATGCAGGCACCGCGGTTAGCACTCCTGCCCGTATTGTCAAGACTCATGTAGCACTTGCCGCTGACGGCCATGCACAGGGCACCATGGCAGAACATCTCAATGCGCACCAACTGCCCCGACGGACCGCAGATGTGCTGCTGCTCTATCTGTTGGTGAATGTAAGTGACCTGCTCCATGTTCAGCTCGCGGGCCAGCACTACCACGTCGGCAAACTGGGCATAGAACTTCAGCGCCTCGACGTTCGAGATGTTCAGCTGTGTACTCAGATGTACTTCCACGCCAACCTTGCGACAGTATTGCATGACGGCAATATCACAGGCAATAATGGCTGTGATGCCAGCCTCGCGAGCAGCATCCACTATCTGGTGCATCAGCGGGATGTCCTCGTCGTAGATGATGGTGTTGACCGTCAGATACGACTTGACCCCCTGTGCATTGCATGTGGTGGCTATCTCGCGCAGGTCGTCAATGGTGAAGTGGTTGGCAGAGTGAGACCGCATGTTCAACTGCTCCACGCCGAAATATACCGAGTCTGCTCCTGCCTTCAGGGCAGCAGCCAGCGCGTCCCGGCTACCCACAGGAGCCATGATTTCAAAATCCTTCATTTGATTCATGCGTGCAAAGGTACGAATAAGTGAGAACAGAACAAAATTAAAACATGATTAATTTCGTTTTGTCGAACGCAAGTTACCTAAGACCGTTAAATCAAAGGTAGGAAATAAATACTTACACCTGAAGGTATAAGCGAGCAAAGCTCGTAGGAAAATTGAAAATTGAAAATTGAAAATTATTGTAGGCGGCAGCAAATTTTTCACTCTTTACTCTTCACTCTTCACTTTTGTTTGTAAACGTTTACGGTTGAAAATTAAGCATTAAGCATTAAGCATTAAGCATTATTTCGTACTTTTGCAGCAGAAAAACCAAAACTTAGAAAAATTAGTATGATGAAAAAGTATCTTATCATGAGTTTGATGATGCTGCTGACGGTAGCATCAGCAAAAGCGGCTTTGACCGTAAAAGAACAGGGCGGCTGGTATGAAAGCTGCTGGATGGAGTTTAACGGACTTAGCAGCAGTTATACTCTTTATAATGGCTACATTTCAGACAACGGAGGAGCATCATGGACGAGGCTTGACGGCAAACTGCTGCGCTCGTATGGTTCCTACGGACGCGTTGATGCCTTAGGATTGAAGGCTGGTACCTACCAGCTGAAGGTCGTCCCAGTGTCTGGCAGCACAGAAGTAACGGCTGATGCCGTTGTGTCAACAGCGCTGGAGGTTCGGAACTTCAACCGCGAGGGCTTTGCCCATAAGACATGGACCTCTGGCGTTGGTGCCTATAACAACGATGGTACGCTGAAGGCTGGTGCCAAGGTTTTCTATGTCTCTGCCCAGACGGCTAAGACCATTACTACCGATGTGGTGACCAGCGATAAAGGTGCCAAGACAACGTGCGTGGGATTCCAGTCGATTATCGCTGCCTACGAGAAGGGACAGGACAAGACACCCATTGCCTTCCGCATAGTAGGAACGGTGAATGCATCGGATATGGATGCTTTAGGCAGTAAGGCAGAAGGTCTGCAGGTCAAAGGTCGCAATGCCGATTCTGAGTTGAACATCACGATTGAGGGTGTCGGTAATGACGCCGTCATCTACGGCTTTGGATTCTTAGTGCGCAATGCCAAGAGCGTGGAGATTCGTAACATCGCCGTCAAGACGGGTATCGACGACGGCATCTCACTGGATACGGACAACTCCAACATCTGGTTGCACAACATTGACGTATTCTATGGTCCCAATAAGGGTGGTGACCAGAAGAAGGGTGATGGTGCCATCGACATCAAGTCAGACTCCAAATACGTAACTGTGGCCTACTGCCACTTTTGGGACACTGGCAAATCTACCATGTGTGGCATGAAGAGTGAGTCGGGGCCTAACTACATCACCTATCACCACAATTGGTTTGACCATTCTGACTCCCGTCATGCCCGCATCCGAACGATGTCGGTACACATGTACAACAACTACTATGACGGTGTTTCAAAATACGGTTCTGGTGCTACCACGGGTTCGTCGGTGTTTATGGATCGCAACTATTTCCGTAACACACCGAAGCCGATGATGATTTCCCTGCAGGGTGCCGATACCAAATATGGCACCGACCTGAAGGATGCACCGACGTTCTCGGGTGAGAGCGGTGGCATCATCAAGTCCTACGGGAACGTCATGACGGGTTCTGTTCAGTATAAACCTTATTCTGAAAGCAATGCGGTTGAGTTTGACTGCTACGAGGCGACCGACCCCTCTACGCAGGTGCCTGCCAGCGTAACAACCAAGTCGGGCGGCAATAAATACAACAACTTCGATACCAACGCATCATTGATGTACACATATAATGCTGACAATGCTGAACAAGTGCCTGCCGTGGTTACTGACCGCACTTGGGGTGCAGGCCGTGAACAGGGTGGCGACTTCTCGTTCAACTTCACCGACGCCGACGACAAGAGCTACGACATCAATACGTCTCTTGAGAGTGCATTGGCAGCCTACCAGACAGCATCTGGCTTCAAGGCTTTCCTGGGCGAGGAACAGGCTCCTGACGCCTCTGCCACCTTTACCCTCGACGGTGCCGCCATCAGCTTCAGCAACCTTACCTATACCAAGAGCGTGGCATCCACTGACACACAAGCCGAGTTCAGCGTAGTAGTGTCGCCCACCGACGAAGCAGCCACGGTGACGGCCACAGGTGCTACCAGCACCGGCGCCAACACCTTTGCCATTGCTGCCCCAGCGGCAGGTTCGTCGGCTACGGCAGTGTTCACCGTCAGCGCTGGAGGTGCTGAGATGAAGTACACCATCATCATTGACAAGACCAAGTCGGAGCCCGTCGATCCCGAGGGTCCCGTATTGGAAGGAGTCACCATCGTCTATTTCGAGCAGAAGCAGGCCGTCTGTGACAACGCGGATGCATCGACATTGTTCGACAAAGGCGAAATGAACAGCGCCACCGATAAGGGTATAGTGTCGTACGGCGGTGTAGAGTTCGGAGAGTGTGTGAAGATGGAGTCGAAGACTGAAGGTTACATCACTCCCACATCAAACTGCAACATTACTCTGGTGTTCGGCTCAACCAATTCTTCGCCCAAAGTGATGGTAGATGAGACAACCGCAATACTTACCAAAACGGACAATGCCTACATTTACACTTTCACTGGTAAGGCTGGCGATACGTTCAAAGTCCACAAGGGCAGTAAGGGTACGACCAACACATTCCTTTATGCCATCTTCTTCGAGCCTATTGCAACAGGCATCGCAAACACCACCACTTCTGGTACCAAGTCTGATAAGACCGCTAAATACCTGAAGGACGGCAAGCTTGTCATTGACCGCCATGGTGAGCACTATACTGTACTCGGAGTGCATACTAATAAATAAAGGAGATTACAATGAAAGAAATAGTGTCAAAAAAATGGCTGACCAGGTTTTCATTGATTGTCGGACTCTTAGCTCCTGCTACAGCGATTTCAGCGCAGACTGTCGATGGCCGTAACTTCGGAATAGACGGATTTGCAGCCTACGCAGGCATCCCCGGCACAAACCATTATCTTGCAGGAGGAACCACAGGCGGTCAGGGCGGCAAGGTAGTCAAGGCTGACAACTTCGCCCAGCTGCAGGCCTACCTGCAGTCAAGCAAACCCTACATCGTTTTGGTCGATCATGATATCACAACGGGAATCACGGCTTATGTCGATGCGCTGACCACGGGCAAGCTATGCGACAAGCAGGACGGCTCAGAGGGTGTTCCTACCACATACGGCGAGCGCATTATGATAGCCCCGAACAAGACGCTGATAGGTGTCGCTGACGCTAATGGCAATGCGCCATTGTTTTCGCGCATCACCTTCGTCATGCAGTGTTGCTCAAACGTCATCATCCGCAACTGTCGCTTCACGATGGCAGGAGTGCCTATCCTGAAATCGGGTGAAAACAAGGTTGTGGCATGGCGCAATGGTCAGCAAAAAGAAGTTGGTGACCCTGACTGCATCGGTATCCAAGCCGACAACAATAGTGCCAAAACCGACTGGGGTGCCCATTTCTGGATTGACCATTGTGAGTTCTTTAATGGCGATGCCGCCAACAAGGACCGCTACGACGGACTGGTTGACTGCAAAAATAACGTACAGTGGCTGACCATTTCCTATAACCTGTTCCACGACCACGACAAGGCCTGTCTTTGGGGTAAGGGTGACTCTGATGTCTTCGACGGATGCCGAACTATTTCAGCTCATCATAACTACTTTAAGAACATTCAGGGTTCACGACTGCCCTTGCAGCGCGGAGGTCATGTACATTACATGAACAACTACCAAGTCAAGGCTCAGGATGGCTGGGATCTACGCAACAAATCCGTTGGATATGCTGACGCTTGCTATTTCAAGGATAGCAAGGCACCCATACTGCCTGATGGTGGAGGTGTATTGAACATTAACAATGCTGACGGTTTTGGCATAATTTACGACAATTGCCAGCGTGTCATCACTGGCCATAGCGGGATTAGCTATGTCAATACCCCGTCGAAGTACGACAAAGAATTCCCAGCATCGTCATACGTCACCAGCACATGGAAACCTACTGACACCTGGGAAAACTACTACGTAAACTCACACGACCTTGCTGCCGATGTACCCGCCGTCTGTGAGCAATATGCCGGTGCTGGCAAGATCGTTGTATGGAACAGCTATGCAACAGCGATTCCAGAAGCCAGTGATGCAGACTATGCCGAAGCCTGTGCCTCCCAGCAAACCTCTGCATGCTATGATGCCAATGGCAACAAAGTATCAGACGTATCGGGCGGTGGCAGCGACCAAGGGTCAGGTTCCACGGTTTCTGACGATGCCTCCAACTACTTTACAGGTGCCGACGATGATGGATGGTTCTGGTTCAATGCTACCAACGAGCTTGAGATAAACGGCTGGATTGCAGCCAACGACCTCGTCATGACCACAGGTACGAATGGGGCCGTATCATCATTCAACAAGGATGTGACTCCCAAAAGCGATAAGGATGCCAATCTCGTGTCCGACAAGACTGGTGCCCTCGTTATCGCCAAGGCTGGCAGCAAAGGAGGTTCTGATGGAGGCAGTGCCATCTTCCATTGTGCAAAAGGGATAGAAAACTTTCAACTCTACCTGTTCCGCACTGGTTCTTACAACTACCATGTCTATGTTAGCACGGATGGCTCAAAATACAATGACGTGATTACCAATACAAGTTCCAATTCTGGCAAACTTGTTATAGACTACTCTTCACAGCTGAAGACTGCCGATCCTGTTTGGGTGAAGGTTCAGAACTCGTCAACTGGCGGCTTAAATATCCACGGCATCATATTGACTCATATTGATGACGGTACCACTGGCATCAATAACATTAACGTTGACCTTAACGATAACGCAAACGTCTACGACCTGATGGGTCGCCGCGTCGATGCTCCCAAGGCTGGCAAGGTGTACATCAAGGGCGGCAAGAAGTTCATCATGAGATAACGACAAAACGACAAGCTACTAATAAAGGAGAGTCGGAGTCATCCCCCAAGGGATAGGCTCCGATTCCGTTTCTATCCTCCTGCATCATTATGCGCAGGTAGATTAGATGAAGCAAAACCGCATAAATATGGCGGAAGTCATCAAGTGATGAGCTTCACGACCTCGATACCATACTCCCTCATCTTCTCTTTGGTGGTCACGTCATAGTACAGGCTCTTGTCGTCGAAGGCAACAAACGTAGAGCCTTCAAAGGTGATGAGTCCGACATTGTCGCCAAACTGTACATCGTCCAGCACGTCGTTCAGCGACTTGGGTATCTTGTAGTAGCCACCCTTGGCGTACGGCATGTAGATATAGTCTGGGGTGATGGCTGAAATACAACAGCAGAAGTCATATTCACTGTCGGAGTTCTCGTTGATTCTCACCTTGCTCTTGTCATCCAGCAACGACTGGAAATACTTGGCGTGGCTGCTCCTTCTCAGGCGACTGACGTCAAACCATGCTTTGCTTTCGCCCTTAGGTGTGAAGATGATTTCGTCTGTGTCAAAATCGCAGGTCTGATAGTCTAAGAAGATGTTCGGTATGGGCTGGCTGTTGAGGATGTATTGCGTGGACCTTGGGTGCATAATCATCGCATCAATGTCTTCCTCGTCATTCACGTAGAATGCCATGAAGTATTTGGTGTAGGCCAATTCCTGCTGCTCGTTCCTGAGCGTGTAGTGGTAGAAGTAGTAGCCGTTGACCACCTCCTTGAAGTACCAGAAAGCCGTATATGAGTCATCCTCTGTCCAGATGCCGTCAACTTCGGGGTCGATTAGCCGTTCCTGCAGTTCCCTGTTGCTCAGGCTGAGCCTTTCTTGAGTTGACAGGCTTCCGTACGAATTCAGAATCTTGGTTGCCGTATTAATCAGGTGCAGACGGTTCCTGAGCTCGGAATGCTGCTTCGCTGCGGCTTCCATGATGGCGAAGATTGGCAGCTCTTCAATGAAAACATTCTTGCAGTATTCGCGCAGTGTGGAGAATGTGCGCGCGTAGTCCTCTTCGATGTTCTGCACGTCACCGCTCTTGGCAGACAGGCGTGGCAGACTCCCAATGTGCATCAGCACCAGTATGGGAATGTGCTGCTCAGTGAGCCGTTTCATCGCAAAGTCCAGACCTGTGGGTACCATTCCGCTGCCAAAGAACATATCCACAATCTGTGGCAGCAGCTCTTTGTCGCGCAGTCGGATAGCATAACGGTCTATGAAGTTATCCACGTCCAGATACGCCTCTATCAATGACTGCAGGTCCAGTCCCGTGCGTTCCTTACACATATACCCCAACTGGTGGAAGATGGCCTCCTTCATGAAGGTGGAGTTACCGCCTTTCCGTAGCAGCGAGTTGCGGTTGGTCACCGAAAACCCCACCATACGTCCCAGTTCCTCTGCTGTGTTGCAGAACAGGCGAGTTCGCTCTATAATCCTCAGCCATTCTTCTGCCTGACTGTATTTTTTCTGATTGTCCATAGCTCGTTTCTTTGTGATGCCGCAAAGATACAGATTTCCGCAGGGCCCGCCAAATCTTTTTGCCAGGAAGATGCCCACCTGCAGTATTTAAGCACCCATTTCGTAGAATTGTACGAAATAGGCCGCAAAATGCAGGTGCCTGCCGATTTTGCTGCTCCCTGTTGTTTGCAATTCAAAAAATATTGCCCAACTTTGCTTGTCGAAAAAATCAGTAACTAATCAATAAAGTATTATGCCACTATTCAGAATTACAGTAAAATCGAGAGTGAACAGCAACGGCATCCGCCTGGAACCAGGCATGAGTGTCGATGTAGTCAGCAACACCTTCTGCGACCCTGTCCACACGAACGGAGGTCAAAGCGTCGTCGATGCCTTTATGCGCATCTATGGCGTGGACATCAGGAAGGCAGGAGCCCTGAACGGAGTGTATTTGAAAGTAGATAGAATCGGATAAAACAGTAAACGTTATGGATATCGACGGAAAACTTCTTAAGTCATCAGTCAAACTGGTAAAGCTCATGGATAAGGCCGCTGACGAGACCTTGCCCAGAGCCATTGCCGACGTAGTCAAATTCCACAGTAAGCTGGCTGTCGGCTCAGCATGGATTCCCGTGCCTGGCGCCGACGTCGCTGCTGGCGCAGCAACCATCTGGGGGATGTACGTCAGGATTAACAACAAGCTCGGCATCCCCTTTGGCGAGAACGCGATGAAGTCCATTGGCTCAGGCGTTGCCACCAATCTGGCAGGCTATGCTGTGATGAGTGGTGTGGCCAGTGCCCTCAAGTTCATCCCTGGCATCGGTACCATTGGTGGCGCAGTCCTCATGTCAGCCACCCTCTATGCCCTTACGCTGGCTTCTGGCTGGATTTACCTCAACGCCCTGAGTGCGTTAGCCGAGAAGAAGGGAACAGCTTTCAGCACCTCCGACATTTCCAAGGCTGTCAATGACATGCTGAAAGATAATTCGACCATCAACGAGTTCATTGCTGAGGCCAAAAAGACTTACAGGAAGTAGCTGGTGGCTGCTTCCACCTTTTATTGACAGATTAGTATTCATTCATAAAAACTTATTATTATGGGAAAAATCGTTTGTCCTAATTGTGGTTATTCATTCGAGGAGTCCACAGGCTCTTCATTTGGCAAGACAGCCCTGGCTTACGGAGCAGGAATCACGGCAGGTTTCTTAGTTGGAGGTCCTCTTGGCGGTGCTGTCGGAGGCTATCTGGGTGCTTGCATCAGTCGTGCCATCAGGTCTGGCACCAAAGATATGGTCAGTGGCATCGTCAACCAATGCCCCAGATGCGGCACCGATGTCAAGACGGGCAACAACTGGTTTCATGCGAAATAGCTGAAATTGCGAGTTTGAGGTGCGGGAGGTACAAATCTGATAGATGCTGCTCAAATGTGACTGTAGCTATAAATTGCAGACCGTGGAGCAAAAAAAGCAACAAAAGTTTTGTGCTTTCCCGATAATTGCCTAAATTTGCAGATGCAAGTTTAGGCTTTATGGTCTATAATGCGCTACTAACCACTTGGCACTACAGTTTTGGCAGGCTGTGCCCATATTTTTAAAACATTCAATAACTAAATCAAGATGGCAAAGCATTTAAAAGTTTATGACGAACTGTGCGTATGTGAATTCTGCGTCCATTTATGGAGCATCAATCTGATAAGTTCTCTTCTTGCGAAATGTATGGAATAAGTATGCGCTTTGGACGATAGAATAATGGGCTGAAATTTTTATAGTGTACAGACTTGAAAAAGTGACACAGATGAATAGGCAAGATTTAGAGTACGCAAATGAACTTTTTAATAAGGCTTTGGAGTACTATCTAGGCATTGAAAAAGACAAGAACCTGATTTTGGCAAAGCAGTATCTTAAAAAATCAGCAAAATTTGGCCTAACAAAAGCAATCAATCTTTTGGCTGATTTATATTTGAGAAAAGAATTCTATTGTGAGAGCTATGAAGATGCAGTAAAACTTTATATGCAAGGTTGGGATTTGGGAGATTCGCGTTCTCTTTTCCATCTTGCAAAGTGCTATGCTAAGGGTAAAGGTGTTAAGAAGGATGTTGTTAAAGCAAAAGAGTTGTATATAGAAGCTTATAGAGCAGGATGCTTAGACGCATGTTTTGATATTGCCTTGTGTTATGAAAAGGGAATTGGGGTTGAGCAGAGTTTGGAACAGGCAATTTGTTGGTATAAGAGAGGAGCGGAAATGGGTGATGCAGATTGCGCTTGTAATTTGGGCTTTTGCTACTATAGGGGGAAAGGCATATTCAAAGATATAGATAAAGCAAAAGAAATTTTCCTCAAATATTCTTATTACAGTGATGCTGTTCAAAGAAATCTTGGAGTTATTTTTTATAAGGGCACAAAGACTACAAAACCAGATGTGGAAAGTGCAATTTATTGGCTAAATCAGTCTGCAAACAATGGGGATTCTGTTTCTATGAGGTATCTTGGAAAGATCTATCGAGAAAAAGGTGATAGGATAAGTGCTTTAGAATGGTACCAAAAAGGAGCAGAAAAAGATGGTAAAGAAGGCGCATATCATTATGGTTTCTTTTTATATAAATATAGCAAAGAGGGTAAATGGAAAGAATCGTTTATATGGATTAAGAAAGCTGCAGAGAATAAGCATGTACCAGCAGAATTTCTTCTTGGATTATTTTATAAATGTGGAATAGGAACGGATATAAACCATACAAAGGCTTTCTATTGGTTCAATTTGGCTTCAGAACATGAGTACGAACAAGCATATAATCATATTGGCAGATATTATTGCGATGGGCGTATAGTTACAAAAAATTATGAGACTGCACTTGTGTGGTTTGAGAAGGCTATAACATCTAAAGATGATAATGTTCGAGGTGAAGCTCTATATGATTATGGGTTAATGTTTTTAGATGGTCTTGGAGTTAAGAAGGACAGAAACAAGGCAATTGATTTTCTAATGGAATCAAAAAGTTTAGGATGTTTAAATGCCATACACAAATTGGAAGAAATGAACAACCCTGACAGAAGGGTCAAAAAATTTGGAAGGGCATCTGTTCTTGAACATGGGGATATAATTCAATATGTTGAGATGAAACTTGATGATAACTGTACAGAATCACACTGGGTTCCAAATGTGTTAGAAAAATTGATTATTTATGTAGATCATGTTAAACATTCCGACTTGGTCCAGTTGACTGAAGAAGGGAAACACAAATGGATGCTTGGCAACATCGATTATGCACAATGGATAATTATGGTTTCAGATGAGTTGAAATTATATTGCGACAACTATTACGTAAACGACAAAAAGAAGAGGCTCTATTATCCTAAGTATTTTGCAAATTTGTTTTTAACAAAAAAAGGCCATAAATTCAAGCCTTTAGATATACGGCATAATTTATCTGCGATTAATAATCCCAATAATAGTGATGAGATTGGTGGAAAGCATATAGAAAAACTTAATCATGTCATTAATTCAGCGAAGTCTGAAATTAGAGAAAGAGGATTGTAACTTTCACACATGCCAAAGAGATGGAGGAAAATGTACACGTGTATTTTTTTCTCCATCTTTTTGGTATATCTTTGCACCGTCTTAGGGAAGACTGGAGAAGTTTAAACAATCTCCTTTTAATGCCCAAGACAAAGAAAAAAATGAGTGAAAAAGAAATTAATTATTTAAAATTAATTGGCTTAATCTTTACCGCCGTTGGATCAACTATTGCAGCGTTTATTACAGGCAAAGCTACCAACTGAAAGATTGAGGTGGAGGGTTTAGTCAATAACCCTCCACACTTTGTGTTTAATAAATCGATTAGTTTTCATGACAGTAATCATCGTGGGGTCCAGCCTCAGAATAAAAACCTAAATTAATAAGAAACAATGGAATTAATAACAGCAGAAATGTTTTGCGCAAGAAAAGGGGCTAAGTATTCTGATCGCCCCTGTATCTTGAGCTTAAAGGAGCGTGAAGAGTATGAGAAAACAAATAAGTATAGAGGTCTTCAACGTCGGATGCTCGTTAAGGTCTACTTTGTATACTGTAGGAAGTTATCGTTAACTAATGGCGAGGTAAGTACCACCGTGTATGACCTAGACAGGACTAAGTTGATGTTCATGCTGCACAACCACTTCGGTATACTCCGCGATAAGAGCAAGTGGGATTTGGGTAGCTTGGATGAGTTGCTCGAAGGGGTGCCCTACAACATACCAGAGAAGTATATGAAGTCACTCAAAGCCATAGAAATGAAAGAGATTCATCTGGCGATGAAAATCTATGGCTTGATACCCTCACCCTTTGAGTTTAGCGACAAGTTTCATTATGACTCTCAGGTGGTAGAGGCCATCGGCGAATTCCTTTACAAGCACTATAGCTATTACTTCTCTAATGCGGACTTTAGTGATGACAATTCTATAAGGGAGGTGGTTGACGGAATCGTTGAACGACTGCAAGGAACCATTTGGAATACAGAGTTGCTTCCCTACGACGACCCTAAAAAATCCTTGGATAGGCAAAGGGGTTAATATTGAGTCAAGAGCACGCAGTTCATGGCGTCAAGTGCAACGATGAGCTATTCGTTGTTGAGGCTCGTCATGGGATGTGGATTTCGCCATTCAGCGAGAAAGTGAAGATGAAGGTCTCTGCCACCAGCAGCACGGCATGCAGAGTGGTGATGGAATCTTCGTCACGCTCCATCCTGAACCTGCTGAACTTCGGAGCCAACAAGGGTAATGTGTCAGACCTAAGTGACTACATCAGCAATGAGGTCTATCGCCTGACGCAGCCTGGCGAGATTCCCATGAAACGATCTGATTAAACCGAGTTTTTTACGGCATTCTGGCTCAAAGACACCGAGCCCGAAGCTGGACACTGCTCAGCCCGGAGCTAAAGGACGTTCAGCCCGGAGCCAGACACCACTCAGCCCGGAGCCCTCCAAACAGGGCTCCAAAAGCCTAGCCTGTGCAGTTGAAATTCATGATAAATTCATGAAAAACACATAAATAATATTGGTTTCTTATTGAAAGACACTGTTCTCGGCAATCACCTGCTGGGCAGGGATACGCTGGATGTTATTGTTTTTGTCGCAGACGATAACGCTCTCACCTCGCAATGCCTTTTCTTGAAGCATGCGCTTTTCGGCCAACAAGAGACCCTTATCAATTTTCTTGGATAGTTCCTTATACTCTTTATCTGACATACTCCTTTATATATTTATATAATTCTTCATTGAATACATCAACACCTTTCATTTTACTGCCACTTGCAATCTTAATGCGTGGCTGCTCAGAATTATCGTATATACCCCAGTAATACAGCCACTGATGATATAGAGATTCTTACTCATTTCGTAGGCAAAGATACTGTTTATTTCTTAAACGACCAAGCAAAAACGATGAAAAATGATGGTGTCAATCGCCCTGCATAAATTATTGTGGTAGGCTGCACCTCGGAAATGAAAGAAAAAAACTTTTTTTCTTTGCATTTCACTCGGTTTGCACTACCTTTGCAGTCGAAAAGGATTAAGAGTGATGAAGAAACTATATATCGAGACTTACGGCTGCCAGATGAATGTGGCCGACAGCGAGGTGGTGGCCAGCATCATGCAAATGGCTGGCTACGAGACTACAGAGTCGTTGGACGAGGCTGATGCCGTGTTCCTAAATACCTGTTCGGTGCGCGACAATGCGGAACAGAAAATCATCCATCGTCTGGAAGCGTTGAATGCCCTGCGCAATACAAAACTCAAAACACAAAGCTCAAAACTTATCATCGGTGTGCTGGGATGCATGGCGGAGCGCGTCAAGGAAGACCTGCTGGAGCACCACCACTGTGACCTGGTGGCGGGCCCCGATGCCTACCTGTCGCTGCCAGACCTCATAGCACAGGCCGAGACGGGACATAAAGCCATCAATATTGAGCTCAGCACCACGGAGACCTATCGCGACGTGGTGCCCCAACGCCTGCATACCGCCCGCATCGGCGGCTTCGTCAGCATCATGCGCGGCTGCAACAATTTCTGCCACTACTGCATCGTACCCTATACACGTGGCCGTGAACGCAGCCGCGACATAGAAAGCATCTTGAGAGAGGTACGCGACCTGCGTGACCGTGGCTTCAAGGAAGTGACGCTGTTAGGACAGAACGTGAATAGCTATCGGATTGGCAATCCGGAAAGTCCGGAATCTCTGGACTTTCCGGCCTTGCTGCGCCGTGTGGCAGAAGAGGCTCCCGAGATGCGCATACGCTTCACCACGTCACACCCCAAGGACATGAGCGACGAGACGCTTCGCGTCATTGCCGAGATGCCCAATGTCTGCAAACACATCCACCTGCCCGTACAAAGCGGCAGTGACAGAATCCTCAAGCTGATGAACCGCAAATACACCCGCGAGTGGTATCTGGACCGGGTGGCAGCCATCCGCCGCATCATCCCTGACTGCGGCCTCTCGACGGACATCTTCGTGGGCTATCATAGCGAGACGGAAGAGGATCACCAGCTGTCGCTCAGTCTGATGCGCGAGGTGCAGTACGATTCGGCCTTTATGTTCAAATACTCGGAGCGCCCAGGAACATACGCCTCAAAGCACCTGCCCGACGATGTTCCCGAAGAGGTGAAAATACGACGACTGAACGAGCTCATCGCCCTACAGACGGACATCTCAGCCCAACAGAACAAGAAGGACGAGGGCAAGACGTTTGACGTACTGATAGAGGGCTTCTCCAAACGCAGCCGTGAACAACTGATGGGGCGCACGGAGCAAAACAAGGCCGTAGTCATTCCCAAGGGCAGTCACCACATCGGCGAGACAGTCAGCGTCCTCATCACCGGCAGCACCAGCGCGACGCTACTTGGCGTTTGAATAGGACATAGCCACAAGCTATTACAATATATATCAGAAATACCTGTAGGGCAGAAAGTCTGATGTTGTCAATGCTGCAATATGGCAGCATGGCGATGAATTGCAGAAGACGGTTCATCGTGACGACAATGGCAGACAATATCGCTACCAATACGCCCTGTAAGGCCGTCCACCACCATGTGGCTACGCTGCACAATGCCATATAGAGGATGAGCGTAGCCAAAGGAATGACCACATAGTTGCTCAGCAGGAAATAGGTCGGGAAACGACCGAAATAGTAGGCCACAAGCGGTGCAGTCCCTAACTGTGCCGACAATGACACGGTTGTCATACCCCAGAAAAACTTCAGCCACCAGTGGCGCTGCAGGAGATGTGGTGCCACAAGCTGGTCAAAGAGAGGCGTGAACAGCAGGATAGCCAGAACTGCGGCAAACGACAGTTGGAAGCCGACATCGTAGAGTGTATAGGGATGAACGACGAGCATGACGATGGCTACAAAAGCCAAGGTGTTGACCGACATGCGTTCGCGATAGCCGATGGAAAGGAGGGCATAGACGGTAATCATGGTGGCGGCACGCACCACACTGGGCGGGAGACCGACCAGAAAGGCGTAGACCCAAATGGCAAGGACGATAAGCACCTGCGACAGGATGCGCCTGCGCGGCCAACTCGCAAAGAGCGAGATGACGGTAAAGATAATCATGAGATGCAGGCCACTGAGTGCCAGTATATGCGAGGCCCCCACTTGCGAATAAGTCTCTTTTAGCGACGCATCGAGCTGGGTTTTCTCGCCCAGCGTCATGGCTGCCAGAATGCCGTAGGCTTCGTCGGTAACCGACCACTGACGGTAATGTTCCAACAATGCGTGCCGCCACAGCAGAAACCGCAGTCGTGAGCGTTGTAGGACGGACAAGGTTGACAGCGACAGCTGTTGCCGCTGCCAGCCACCACGGGCAACGTATGTTTCGCCCACAAAACTGTGACTGGCCATATAGCGCTGGTAGTCGAAGTTTCCATTGTGCCACGCATGTACCTCCTGAATACGCGAACGGACGACCAAACAGTCGCCAAGGCGCAAGCGCTCACTGTCTTCGTTCCTGAAGAAACGTCCCTTCAGCTTCCATTGCCCTTGTAGCGTCATCAAGTCTGCCACAACGACCTTCTCCTTGATGACGGGTTCACTGACGATGACCACTTCCGTCACCGTCGGCCTTTCGTCCCATGACTTATGAAGCTGCTGGCGGCACCGTGAACCCAAGATGGCTCCCGTCAGCAGCACACAGCACGCAATACCTAACGTCTGTAGACGGGGCCAGCGATAGAGGAAAGCCGTGACTACCAGACAGGGCAGCAGCACAAGCAGTGCCGTAGGCCAAAAGGTCATGTAGTCGCCCACGGCGATACCCGCCATCAGACAGGCCGCCATCAGCAGTAGGGGTGCGTGCAACTTTGTTCTTGTCATGAAATAGGTGAGGTGGCCTCGCGCAGCCATGCTTTGTCGGCTTCGTCAAGGTGTGGAGCCAGCCGCTCATAGACCATTTGATGGTAGTCGTTGAGCCACTGCACTTCCTCGGCAGTCAGCAACGCCGGTAAAATGGGTGCCTTGTCGATGGGACAGAGCGTCAGCGTCTCAAATTGCAGGAAACGACCAAAGTCGGTCTCACGGTAGGGCTGAACAAGTAACAAGTTCTCAATGCGAACACCGAAGCGTCCATCAACGTAGATGCCTGGTTCGTCGGTGACGGTCATACCGGCGTGGAGAGGTGCCGGACGGTGTTCCATGCGAATCTGGTGAGGACCTTCGTGGACGTTGAGGTAGGAACCGACACCGTGGCCGGTGCCGTGCAGGTAGTTAAGGCCTGCCGCCCAGAGGTCGCGGCGGGCGACGGCATCAAGTTGGGTACCGGTAGCACCGTCGGGGAACTTCAACAGCTGCAATTGGATGTGGCCTTTCAGCACGAGGGTGTAGGTGCGCCGCTCTTCGTCGCTGACGGGACCAAGGGCGATGGTGCGCGTGATGTCGGTGGTACCGTTCTGGTAGTGGGCACCGCTGTCAAGCAGCAACAATCCCTCTGGTCTCAGGGGGACGTCCGTCTCGGGTGTAGCCTCGTAGTGGACAATGGCACCATGAGCCTCATAGCCGGCAATGGTGTCGAAAGAGGGGCCTCGGTAGAGCGGCTGTTCTGCCCGCAGGCTTTCCAGTTTCTGGCTGACGGTCAGTTCCGTCTGGCCACCAGCGGGCACGGCAGACTCTAACCAATGCAGGAAACGAACCAGAGCTATGCCGTCGTACACCATGGCATCACGAAATCCCTGTTGTTCGACTTCAGTCTTGACGGCTTTCAGCCCCGAAACAGGAGAGGTTTCCTTGATAATCTCTGGAGCCTTGATAGCTGTCATCAGCGTATAGTTCACCTCGTCGGGGTCGGCAAGGATGTTGTATTCGGGATAGCGGGCAAGGGCATCCTTGACAGCAGCGTAGGGAGCGATAGCACAGCCACAGCTTTTCAGACTCTGGACAGCCTCGGGTGCCAGCTTCTCTTCATGGACGAAGAGAGTGGTCGTACGGGTAGTGATGAGGAGATAGGCTATGAAGACGGGATTGCAATGGACGTCAGCGCCCCGGAGGTTCAGCGTCCAAGCAATGTCGTCGAGCGAGGCCATCAGCATACCGTCGGCATGTTGCTCACGCAGGGCATAACGGATACGGCTGAGTTTGGAGACAGTGTTCTCACCTGTAAACTCCAGGGGCTGAGGAATGATGGGAGCCATCGGCAGAGGCGGGCGCTCCGTCCAGATGCGCTGCAAGGGGTCGAAGTTGGTGCGCAGAGTGATGCCACCGTTCTGGCGGAGCTCTTTCTTCAATGTTTCTACCGTATTGTAGGACGATGTCATGCCGTCAATGCCTACCTCGGTGGAGCCTCCCCCTGCAACTTCCTTGCTGATCCACTCAGCAATGGTAGGGGTACCGTCCATCTTCAACTTCATCAACTGGTATTCTGTCTCCTTCAGCTGTTGTTCGGCAGACAGGAAATAACGGGAGTCTGTCCACAGTGCGGCGGCATTCAGCGTCACTACAGCAGTTCCGGCAGAACCGTTGAAGCCGCTGATCCACTCACGCCCTTTCCAGCAGTCGGCGGTGTACTCCGACTGGTGCGGGTCGGACGTGGGGAAAATGAAGGCACCTAAATGCTCACGCTGCAATTCCTCACGTAGTAAAGCGAGGCGGTCATTGATGGTCGTCATGAATAATATAAAAATTAAAAAATACAATCATTAAAAATCGGTATTCGGATGCGAAGTTACGAAAAAAATGCAATAATCGTGCAGGGCTTGCGTTATTTTATACGTGTTCGAACGCAAATTATTAATAATAGGTGTGATGTTACTGGTTTTTAAGACGGTTTCAGCACAGCAGGACGTATCCTTCTCCCACTATTGGGCGATGGAGCCGTCGTTTAATCCTGCTGCTGCCGGCAAGTCGTCGGTCGTTAACGTCGCAGGAGCCTACGCCATGTCGATGGCGGGCTTTGAACACAATCCCAAGACGATGTATGTGGGTGCTGACCTGCCCTTCTACTTCATCAACAACTACCACGGTGTAGGCGTACAGCTGCTGAACGACGACATCGGACTCTTCAAGCACCAGCGGCTGGCACTCCAATATGCTTACCAGTTTAAACTCATGGGCGGCGTTTTCAGTATCGGCTTACAGGGTGGTATGCTCAGCGAGAAATTCAAGGGTTCGGAACTCGATGTGGAAGTGAGTGACGACAAAGCTTTCTCGCAGAGCGACGTCAACGGCACGGCACTCGATTTGGCAGCAGGCGTGTACTACAGGCACGGCAACTGGTATGCGGGAGCCTCCATACAACATGCTACTGCTCCTTCCGTGGAACTGGGTGACCGTTCTATTATTGACATCAGCAGAACTTATTATTTGACAGGCGGATACAATATTCGGCTTCATAATCCGTTCTTAACAATACACCCCTCTGTGTTGGCGCGTACTGATGGCACGGGTTACAGAGTGGATGTGACAGCACGTGTGAAGTACCAATACGAGCAGCGCATGTTCTATGCCGGTGTGGCCTACAGCCCCACCAATAGCGTGACGGCGCTCGTCGGCGGCAACTTCCACGGCATCAGCCTCGGCTATAGCTTCGAGATGTACACGTCAGGCATTAGCTTCAAGAATGGCAGCCATGAGCTGTTTGTGGGCTATCAGACGGAGCTAAACCTCTACAAGAAAGGGCGCAACCGTCATCAGAGCGTCAGAATACTGTAAAGGTCAAAAAGTAAAAAGGTCAAAAAGTAAAAAAGAAATATTATAGAATATGGAAGAAAAAGTAAATATGAAAAAGCAAAAAGGAGATATGGTTAAGAGGTTTTTACCTTTTTACCTTTTTACCTTTTTACTTTTCACGTTGACGGGTTGCTTAGGCAGCAAGATGTCATCGGCTGCCGGTGGAGAAGTGACAGGCGCAAGCGGCAGAACCTTTACAGAACCTACCCCACACGGGATGACGCTCATCAAGCGCGGACACCTGAAGATGGGTATTGACAAACAGGACTCGCTGTGGGGTAAGCAAACGCCCGTCAGGGACATCTCCGTGGAAGGATTCTGGATGGACGAGAACGAGGTGACCAACTCAATGTATCGCCAGTTTGTCAACTATGTGCGCGACAGCATCCTGCGCGAGCGTCTGGCAGACCCTGCATACGGTGGCGACGAGAGCTACAAGATAGAGGAAGACAAGAACGGCGACCCGGTGAAGCCGCATCTGAACTGGAAGAAGTCGCTGCCCCGCAAGCCCAACGAGGATGAGCAGCGGGCTTTCGAAAGCCTCTATGTCACCAATGCCGTGACAGGTGAGAAGATGCTCGACTGGCGACAGATGAACTACCGCTACGAAATCTACGACTATGTGGAGGCCGCCAAGCGCAAGTATCGTCCCAACCACGAGGAGCGCGTGCTGAACACCGACATCCGTCCCAACCCCAACGAGGAAATATGGATATCAAAAGATACGGCATACATTGACGATGAGGGCAATATTATCCGCGAGACCATCAACCGTCAGTACACGGGTGAATGGGATTTCCTGAACACCTACATCGTGAACATCTATCCTGATACGACGTGCTGGGTCAACGACTTCCCCAATGCAGAGAATGAGACCTATATGCGCTACTACTTCACGAACGCCGCCTACAACGACTATCCCGTGGTAGGCGTGACGTGGGAACAAGCCAACGCCTTCTGTGCCTGGCGCACGGAGTACCTGTTGCGCGGATTGGGTCCTGCCGCCCGCTTCGTACAGCGCTACCGTCTGCCGACAGAGGCTGAGTGGGAGTATGCCGCCCGTGGCAAGGACCAGAACGAATTTCCTTGGGAGAACGAAGCTGTGATGTCGGGCAATGGCTGTTTCTATGCCAACTTTAAGCCCGACAACGGCAACTATACCAAGGACGGCAACCTGATTACTAGCCGCGTAGGTATCTATGGAGCCAACTCTAACGGACTTTATGACATGGCGGGCAATGTGGCCGAGTGGTGCAGCACCATCTATACCGAAGCTGGTGTCGATGCCATGAACGACATCAATCCGCAGTTGCGATACAACGCTGCCAAAGAAGACCCCTACCGGTTGAAGAAGAAGAGCGTACGCGGCGGCTCATGGAAAGATCCCGAGAGCTACATCCGTTCGGCCTGGCGTTCGTATGAGTACCAGAACCAGCCACGCTCGTATGTCGGCTTCCGCTGCGTGCGCAGCCTGGCAAATACGACCAGCGACAAAATTAAGATGAAGAAGAAGTAGAATTGAAGAGTTGAAGTGTTGAAAAATTGAAGAATTAAAATATGACAACATATAGCAAACTGAACATCGTCTACCGCTTGCAGAAGTGGATGGACAGCGTACCGGGACAGACGTTCCTGAACTATGCCTACAGCTGGGGTGCCTCTATCGTGATTCTGGGTACGCTATTTAAGCTGACCCACCTGCCTGGAGCCAACTTCTTCCTGTTCTTAGGTATGGGTACCGAGGTCTTTGTGTTCTTTATCTCGGCCTTCGACCGTCCTTTCGACAAGACGACGGACGGCATGAACCTCGACCTGCATGTGGGTGAGGAGAACGAAGAAACTGCTACAGCTGCTGCCGTAGCCGGTGGCGGTGGCGGTACAGTCATCATCAATGGCGGTGGCGGAATGGTAGGCGGTGTCGTTGGCAATGGCCAGGAGGCTGCCCGCTGGGAAGGTGAGTCTACCGACCGCGCTGAAGGCGGTGCCATCAGCTTTACCGGTGGTGGCGGTGCTATCGGCGGTGGTATCGGCGGAGGCATCGTTGGCGGCACTGTTGGTGTTCAGCAGCCTGAGACGCAGCCGATGGGCGAGGAGCTGAAGGAAGCAACCTCTAACTACATCGACGAGCTGAACCGCCTGACGGAGATGCTGACGCAGGTGTCTGAACAGAGCCAGCGTCTGACACGCGACTCCGAGGAGATGGAGAACCTGAACCGTACGCTGACAGGTATCAGCCGTGTCTACGAAATGCAGCTGAAGAGTGCTTCGGCACAGATCAGTACCATTGACGAAATCAATGAGCAGACCAAGCACATGGCAGAGCAGATACAGGAGTTGAACAAGATCTATGCCCGTATGATTGAGGCTATGCAGGTGAGGGCTAATATTTAATCAACGGAATAACGAAATAACGGAATATCGTAATAACGTCATAACAATAAAATTATGGCAATCAAGAAAAGACCTGTTTCTCCTCGCCAGAAGATGATTAATCTGATGTACGTTGTACTGATGGCGATGCTGGCGCTGAACGTCTCTACCGAGGTGCTCAACGGCTTCTCCATCGTGGAGGATAGTCTGAAGCGTACCACCATCAACGCCACCAATCAGAATCTGGCTATCTACGACGATTTTGCCGTACAGATGAAGAAGAACCCGCAGAAGGTGAAGCAGTGGTACGACAAGTCGCAGAAGGTGAAACAAATGAGCGACTCACTATACAATCTGGTGGCTGAACTGAAGTTGGCCATTGTCAAGGAGGCCGACGGCAAGGACGGTGATCCGCAGGATATTCGCAACAAAGAAGACTTGGAAGCAGCCAATCAGGTGATGTTGGCTCCTGGACGCGGACGCGGCAAGGAACTTTATGATGCCGTCAATAAGTATCGTACGCAGATGCTTTCGATGGTCACCAGCTATCGTCAGAAGAAGATGATAGCCTCGAACTTGACCACTGACATCCCTAAAGACGCCATGTCCATGGGCAAAAACTGGCAGGAGTACATGTTTGAGTCGATGCCCGCTGCCGCTGCCGTCACTTTGCTCTCCAAACTGCAGAACGATGTGCGCTATGCTGAGGGCGAGGTGTTGCACACACTTGTCAGCAACATCGACGTCAAGGATATTCGCGTTAACGCCATCAATGCTTTCGTCATCCCTAACTCGCAGACCATCGTCCGCGGCGACAAGTTCTCTGCCCATATCGTGATGGCGGCTATTGACACGACTCAAGTGCCGCAGATATTCATTGGAGGTAAGGAAGTGAACCTGCCTAACGGTATCTACGAGACGGTCACAGGGCGGACGGGAGACTTCACACTCTCTGGCTTCATCCAGATGGAGAATGGTAACGGCGAACTCATCAAGCGCGACTTTGAACAGAAATATACTGTGGTAGACCCTTCGGCTACCGTCTCGGCAGACCTGATGAACGTGCTTTATGCAGGCTACAACAACCCGCTGAGCGTCTCAGTACCAGGCGTTCCCTTGAGCAAGGTGCAGGCCACCATGTCGGGAGGTACGCTACAGCCTGTAGGCCCTGGCCGCTATATAGCCCGTCCTTCAGCCGTGGGACAGAACGTTACCATTACCGTCACTTCCACCAATACGGGTCGTGCACAGCAGATGGGACAGTTTACGTTCCGCGTGCGCCGTCTGCCTGACCCCACCCCATACATCGCCATGAAAGACGACTCAGGCAGTCCTGTACGCTATAAGGGTGGTGGCTTGTCGAAAGCCCAGCTCATGGCCGTTGACGGCATCGGTGCCGCCATTGACGATGGTATCCTCGACATTGCCTTCAAGGTGCAGTCGTTTGAAACCGTCTTCTTCGACAATATGGGTAATGCCGTCCCGATGATCTCTGAAGGTGCTGCCTTCTCGGCCCGCCAAAAGGACACTTTCCGCAAGTTGCAGCGCAACAAGCGCTTCTACATCACCCGTGTGACGGCCATCGGTCCTGACGGTATCTCACGTAAGCTGAACACTTCCATGGAGGTTATTGTGAAATAGCGGGCTTCGCCCTAAATAAAAAATAAGAAATAATAAATAATAATGAAGATATGATGTATATGGGAACAAATATTTTTCGGATAAGGAATCGAATGACGATCGCTTTATGCTTTATTCTTTGTTCTTTATTCTTTAGCCCCGAAGGGGCGCAGGCGCAGCCCAAGGCCCGTCGCCAGCAGGCTCAGCAGCAGCAACACCAAAAGACGCAAAATCAAGGCATGACGATGCGTGCGCGTCTGATGTTCCCAACGGCTACCGAGATGCCAGAGAATGTGGTGTGGCGCCGCGACATCTACCGCGAGATAGACCTCAACCAAGATGCCAATGCCGGACTCTACTATCCTGTGGAGCCTATTGACAAGCAGCTGAACCTGTTCACCTACGTCTTCAAGCTGGCACTCAACGGCTACATCCCGGTCTATGAGTACCGTCTTGACGGTAACGAAGTATTCACCGACTCTGCCAAGGTGGAAATGAAGACGGTGCTCGACAACTATCACATCTTCTATGAGGAAAACGAGGGCAAACTGCGTGTTGACAACAGCGACATCCCCTCTGCTGAGGTTAAGATGTACTATCTGAAAGAGAGTGCCTACTACGATGATGCCAATGCCACGTTCCACCGCAAGGTGCAGAGCCTGTGTCCTGTCATGCTGCGCGAGGACGACTTTGGCGGCGAGGCTTCCAAGTATCCTTTGTTCTGGGTGAAATACAGCGACCTGGAGCCTTTCCTCAGCCGCCAGACGGTGATGACCTCTAACCTGAACAATGCCGCCACGATGTCGATGGAAGACTATTTTACGCTGAACCGCTACGAAGGTAAGATTTATAAAACGAATAATATGCTGGGCAAGACGCTGGCGCAGTATTGTCCCAACGACTCAGCACTGGCAGCTGAACAGCAGAAGATAGAGGCAGAACTCAAGGCTTTTGAGCAGAACATCTTTGGCGACCAGCAGAAGAAGGACTCTTTGGACTCCATCGCCAAACTTGACCCCAAACAGCTGAAAGCCACCAAGAAGTCATCGAAGCGCTCAGGGCGTAGCAGTGAGACGAAAGTCAAAAGCAGCAAGTCCAAGAGCAACAGTAGCAGCTCGTCGTCAGGAACAGCACGTATCAGCGTACGACGCCAACGTCATTAACATCGTCAGATAATATGTGCCATAAATGACGGAAACGATACTCCTACAAGACCTCAGCATTGGCTATCACACCAAGCAACAGCAACGGGTTGTAGCCAGTCATCTGAATGCCACCCTGAACAAAGGTGAGCTGACATGTCTGCTGGGGCGAAATGGTATCGGAAAAAGCACATTACTGCGCACATTATCTGCCTTCCAGCCTGCTTTAGAAGGCGAGATTATGATGGCTACGCCTGCGCTGGTGCCCCTGTCTACTCTCTCTGACAAGGCACTGAGCCGACTCATCGGTGTCGTATTGACGGAGAAGCTGGATGTACGTAACATGAGGGTTTACGAACTGGCAGGCATGGGACGGTCACCTTATACTGGTTTCTGGGGAATACTGAGTGAAGAAGACCACCGACTGGTGGATGAGGCCATCTGCATGGTAGGAATCGAAGCCCTCAAGGAGCGCATGATACACACGCTCAGCGACGGTGAACGGCAGAAGGTCATGATAGCTAAAGCCCTAGCACAGCAGACACCCGTCATCTACTTAGACGAACCCACGGCATTCCTCGACTTCCCCAGCAAGGTCGACATGATGCAACTGCTACACCGCCTGGCTGTAGATGAACAAAAAACCATCTTCCTCTCTACGCACGATGTCCAGTTAGCATTGCAGTTGGCTGACCGCCTGTGGCTGATGGACGAACAAGGCCTGCATGTTGGCACACCACAGGAACTGGCGGCGTCAGGTACACTGAACCACTTCGTGGAGCGCGAGGGCATTACCCTAGACAATAGGACACTAACCATACATGTAACACGATGATAGAAGGACACGGAGACGACATCTATCGGTACGACGATTTGGTGAAGATGAACTTCAGCTCAAACGTCTATCAGCATTCTGACTTGTCAACATTGAAAGAATACCTGACAAGTCGAATGGATATCATCTGTAACTATCCGGAACCTTATCCGAGTAGCCTTGAGAAGCTGATAGCACTCAAGGAGCATGTGTCGCCAGAGTGCGTGATGGTTACTAACGGTGCCACAGAAGCCATATACTTGATAGCACAGCTCTTCTATGGTAGCGCATCCATCATCCCACAGCCAACCTTCAACGAATATGCCGACGCATGCAGAATACACCACCATGTCATCTCCTACGAAACCGATGACGACGTGACACAGCTACCCTTAGACCGTGTCTACTGGATTTGCAATCCAAACAATCCGTCGGGCAACGTACTGATGAAAGGTTTCGTAGACTACATTGTGCGACGCTCGCCAAGATACATTTTCGTCGTCGACCAGTCATACGAAGCCTATACGAAAGAACCCTTACTGCTTGCCCGCGAGATGAGCAGCGTCACCAACCTCATCATCCTACACTCCCTCAGTAAGACTTTCAGCGTCCCAGGACTGCGCTTGGGTTATGTCACGGCGCATCCAAACACCATTCAGTTGCTCCGCAACCAACGGTATCCTTGGTCTGTCAGTGCCTTAAGTATAGAGGCAGGAAAATTCCTCATCAAGAATAATGTAAAAGCTATTGATGACTTAGACGCCTATCTTGAGGAGACAGAACGGCTGCACACGAATCTGAGCAATGTAGAAGGACTGCGCGTTTTTGAGACAAAAACTAACTATATGCTCTGCGAACTGGAGAATGCAACCGCTAAGGACTTGAAACACTATCTGATACATGAACACGGCATCCTGATTCGTGACTGTTCAAACTTCTATGGACTAAACAACCACTACTTCCGTGTATCCACACAGCTTCCACATGAAAACGACGCGCTCGTGGAAGCTATCCGTATGTACCTAAACACAATGGCGTAATTGCCTACGAACCATCTTACGCGCCTGACCGAGGCGGTTTTCCACTTGCTTATAAGGTAGGGAAAGTTGCTGTGCAATGTCGCTGACTTGCAGGCCGTCATAGATATGCAAACGATAAATGCGGCCAGAAGCTTCCGGCAAACGTGATAGCGACCTTTCCATGCGCTCCATCAGTTGTCGGGCTGAGATTACTGATTCTATTTCTCCGACATCATCCCTTCTACGGAGATAATGCTCATATTCCTCACGAACACGACGACGGCGGTAGTAGTCAGCAACAGCATGGTGTACCATCGTATAGACCAGACTATTCATAGTCTGGGGAGTAACGAGCTGCTGCCTCCGAAGCAGGCGCAGGAAGAGATCCTGCACCATATCCTTTGCTTCGTCAGCATCAGCAATTCGCACCGCGATGAAATTGACTATTTCATCGCGATGCTGGGAATAATAGTTGATGATAAGTTTGTGATAGTTCATGCTGTAGCTCAGATCATGCTCACTCATTCACAACCTTTTTGATGGTGCCGTCCTCGTTGTAGAACAGGCGCTGCACCTTCAGTGAACGCAGGTGTGTGATGTCATTTGAGGGAACACAGTCGTGATAGAACAGGTACCACTGTCCCTTATATTCTACGATGCTGTGATGGGTCGTCCAGCCTACAACGGGGTCGAGGATGACTCCCTGATAGGTGAACGGGCCATAGGGGTTGTCGCCGACGGCATAGCACAGCATGTGGCTGTCGCCTGTAGAGTAGGAGAAGTAGTATTTGCCGTTGTACTTGTGCATCCACGAAGCCTCGAAGAAACGGTGCGGGTCGCTGGCTTTCAACGGCTGTCCGTCCTTGTCGAGAATGATAACGGGACGCGGAGCCTCAGCAAACTGTAGAACGTCGTCGCTCATGCGTACAACGTTGCTGGGGATAGCGGGAGCATCAGGCTTGGCAAACAGTTCTGATTTGTGGTCGGGAGCTGCACCAAGGTCAATAAGACCATTCTCGTCGCCATACTTGCCAGGAATCGTCTCGAAGCCATGGAACAAGGGACGCCACCACTGTAGCTGACCACCCCAAAGACCGCCGAAATAGCAGTAAATCTGGCCGTCATCGTCTTTGAACACGCAGGGGTCTATGGAGAAAGAGCCACGGATTGGCTGAGCCTGGGCAACGAACGGTCCTTCAGGTTTGTCAGCCACAGCAACGCCAAGACGGAACACGCCGTCATAGGCTTTGGCTGAAAAGATGAGATAATACTTCCCGTCTTTCTCTACAACGTCGTTGTCCCACATCTGCTTCTCTGCCCAGGGTACATCTTTGACGTCAAGGATGACACCGTGGTCGGTGGCGTCGTCATTCTCCACGTCATCCCACGACAGCACGTGGTAGTCTTTCATCTGGAAATGGCCGCCGTCATCATCGAAGCACTCGCCGGCATCCCAGTCGTGACTGGGGTAGACGTAGAGTCGGCCGTTAAACACATTGGCTGAGGGGTCAGCCATATAATCACTGGGGAACAAATAGCGTGGTTTCATAAAATACTAGGATTTATAGATTATCTAATTATTTCTTTCCTTTCTTCTTGGGGGACAGAGAAGCA
>JAEEGJ010008836.1_pt1 | contig 27474 bp, 20 predicted proteins | sample 8958761 | NCBI WGS metagenome assembly JAEEGJ01 (sample SAMN16246546, study PRJNA631951) | gut metagenome | biome: gut microbiome; feature: rumen; material: RS-attached | host: Bos | place: Iran: Karaj | collected 2018-10 | reverse complement strand
TGGCGTACTCCTAACACAAAAAATAGGGCCTCCTCATGAACAATGAGGAGGTCTTTCTTCTTTAATACTTGTGCGCTTTTTTTCATGCCCCGCACCGACGTCTTTGACTACTTGCAGCAAAGCTGCTTAGTAGTCATGATCCGCGTATGGGGAGGGCATCTCCTTTCTGGGGCGTCTCCTTCTTCAAACGAAAAATGCCCCGGCACATGGCCGAGGCTTAAATTTGTTTGTGTCGCGCGGTTGATTAACCGAGCACCTTCTTTTCGAAGTCGCCGAGGCAGTCGACGAGGGCCTGAACGCCTTCGACCGGCATCGCGTTGTAGATGGATGCGCGGAAGCCGCCCACGGAGCGGTGACCCTTGAGCTGCTGGAGGCCGCGAGCCTTAGCGAATTCGAGGAATTCCTTGGCGAGGTCGTCAGCCTTGTCGGCAGCGACTACATCCTTGTTGAACACGAACGGGACGTTCATGATGGAACGGTCTTCCTTGGCGGCGGTACCGACGAACACCTTGGAGTTGTCGAGGGCGCTGTAGAGGAGGGCTGCCTTGGAGCGGTTCACCTTTTCAATCGCTTCGACACCGCCGAATTCCTTGAGCCACTTGAGCGTACGGTTCATCACGTACACGGCGAATACCGGAGGCGTGTTGAACATGTTCTTTGCGTCGATGTGGGTCTGGAAGTTCAGCATGGTAGGAATGGTGCGGTTCACCTTGCCGAGCAAGTCCTTGCGGATGATGGTCACAGTCACGCCAGCGCAGCTGATGTTCTTCTGGGCGCCGCCATAGACAACGCCGAAGTCAGAGACGTTGATCTTGCGGGCGAGGAAGTCGGAGCTCACGTCGGCCATGAGGAAGCCGGACTTCGGCTTCGGGAAGTTGTGCCATTCCGTACCGTAGATGGTGTTGTTGGCAGTCACGTGGAGGTACGTGGCGTTGTCGCTGAGCTTGAGGTTCTTGTCGATGCGGCTGTAGGTTTCGGACTTGGTGTCGCAAGCGGCGAGAGCGTTACCGAAAAGCTTCGCTTCCTTGTAGGCCTTGTTTGCCCAAACGCCGGTCAGCGCGTAGTCGGCCGTGGCGTCCTGGTCGAGGAAGTTCATCGGGAGCATGCAGAACAAAAGGGAGCAACCGCCACCGAGGAAAACGATATCGTAGTTTTCAGGAATGCCCATGAGGTCGCGGAGGAACTGTTCGGTTTCGGCAAACATGTTCTCGATCGGCTTTGAACGGTGACTCATGGAGAGGATACTGATGCCGCTGTTTGCGTAATCGATGCAGGCAGCCGAAGCTTCCTTGAGTGCCGGTTCCGGCAGGACAGACGGTCCTGCGCTAAAGTTATAGACTTTGTTTGCCATGATTTGTTCCTTTTTTAAGGTTGGACCTTATTCAATTTTGCGTTGCCAAATCTAGAAAAATAATACCCAAGTGGCAATTTTCTTTGAAAAATCAGGGTCTAGGCAAAATACGCCAAAAAAATCGGTAAATAAATTTTTTCAAAAACAACGGAGCGATTTTTCAATGTTGTAATTATTTTGTAATAAATAAATGGTATGGAGTTACTATGGCCAGACACACTTTTCCCCAAATCATCATGCTTGGCCTGTTGGCATTAGGCATGGGACTTGCTTCGGCGCAAACACAAAACATTACCCCCAAGCGTGTAGGGCCCGTGAGCCAGTACGGCCAGTTGCAGGCGGGTAAGGATAACGCTCAAAACGGTCGGATTTACGGCAGCTGCAGGCATTTCCGTTCTAGCGGCCACGAGGTGCAGGTCAAGGGCATGAGCCTTTTCTGGAGTTGTGCTGCAAATCAGCAGCGGTACTGGAAAAAGGATATCATTACGGGACTTGTGGAACGGCAGAATATCCAGCTGATTCGCGCTGCCATGGCGGTAGACGACATGGGCGAGTGGGCCGATGGTCACTATTTTACAAAGCCCGATTTCTACCAGGCTATGCTGGATGAGGCCGTAGAAGCGGCCATCGAAAATGACATTTACGTGATTATTGACTTCCATTCCCATGTGGCGGCGGACAGTGTTGAGAACGCGAAGTCCTTTTTCAGGATTCAGGCGGAAAAATGGGGCAAATATGACAACGTGATTTTCGAGGTGTTCAACGAGCCGATTTGCACTTCGGGCTCCGTTGGTGACAATAGCGATTGTAGCGAATATGGCGGGTTCATTGGCATGGACGGTATCAAAACCTATGCCGACCAGGTGGTTTCGGTGATCCGCGAGTATTCCGACAACCTGATTATCGTAGGGACGCCGATGTGGGACCAGTACCCGAATGCGGCGGTTGATTATCCGGTTGAGGACCCTCTAGAAAGAGACAACATTGCCTATGCGTTCCATTTTTATGCGGGGCGTGACGATGGCACGGCGGCTCATGAGTTTTCTTTGACCTCTAATGCGAATTTCGCAATGCAAAGGGGCCTGTCGGTTTTCGTGAGCGAATGGGGAACGGTGGGCTACAATGGTGGCGGTGTGCCGAGTACAACGTTGAATCCGCAGTGGCAAACTTGGATGAATTCCCGGAAAATTTCTTCGGCAAACTGGAATGTCGGGAAAAGCGACGACCCCAGCAGTGAATCCGGCTCTGAATACTTTGGATTCAATTTCGATCCCGACAACGCTCCCGATAATTGGACTTATTCCCGCAGTGGCCAGTGGGTCAACGCAAACGTCTTTAACGATTTGCCCGCCACTTACACGGCCTGCGATGACTATGTACCTGCTTCCAGTAGCAGCAGTGGCGGAATCAGTAGTTCCAGTGGTGGGTCTGGAATATACACGCTCATGCCGGTTTACGATTATGCCTACGCTGGTGGTGGGTGGACCGTTGCGAACCCGGAAGGTGAATGGGGGACAGAGGCAACCGTTTATGACCAAGAACTGGGCGATTATTTCTGGGGCTTGAAAAATGTGTCCACGGGAAAGGAGGACGGTTATGCCGGTGTCGGCATGAACGTGTCCGATTTGAGCGGATGCCGGACTCTATCGTACAAGTATATCGGTATTGCACACAACCTGACTTTTGCCAATACTCCTAATGGCGCTGACGTGACAGCGGAATGGTCCATCTCCGGTAGCGACACATGGACGACTCACACGTTCAATATGGCATCGCTATCTGGAATCGATTTGGATAATGCTCTGGATATCAAGTGGCAGGTTTCTGGCGGTGAAAACGGAAACCTCTATATCAAGGATATTCAGTGTATAAAGGATGGTAATTACTCCAGCAGTTCCAGCGGTAAGGAAAATTCCAGCAGTTCAGTGCAGCTCCCCGAACCGAACGCACCCACGACCAACACGGAACTGGTGGATGACTTCGAGGACGGCGACTACAATCCGCTGTGGAATTCCGGGCCGTACTGGGTAGAAACAGATGTTATCGGTGGCGGTGGCGCTTCGATGGCGGAATTGTCCATTGTAAAGGGAAACAATTCTTCCCATGCTTTGCAGATGACCTACTCCCTGGATGTGGGTGAGTACCCATGGGGCCCTCCCTATGCATCGATTTCTACCAACGACTTCATGGACTTGAACCTTTCGCAGTGTTCGGAAGTTCGCTACGATTACAAGGGCGCCGCCCACAGTTTCCGGGTGAAAGTTAGCGAGACAATGAACAACTTGCTCGAAATGGGCTGGGGATTCCCCACTTTCGTGGTGGGCGATTCTAGCGCATCGTGGCAGACCGTGACAATCCCTGTTGCCAGCTTGAGACAGCAATGGACAGGCAGTAGCGGTAACTGGGTGGATATAGAAACGGTCCTCCCGTATGTTAACGGGTTTGACTGGCGAATTGACGGTAAAGATGTGGACGATGTATCCAGAGGCACTCTTGCCATCGACAACATTCGTTGCATTGGCCTTGCCGAAACCCCGTACTACACTGTAACATTCAAGAATGGTGATGAAGACTATGAAGTAAAGAGCTGGGCTGCAGGTTCCAATGTGCCCGACCCGGCCGGGGTGCCCGCCAAGGCGGCCAATGCCCAGTACACCTATGTTTTCGACTATTGGACATGGTACGAGGATGAATGGGGGTATCCGACAAGGCTCGTTGTCGGTGAAGCCACCTACGAGGCCGTTTATACGGAAATTACGAATGCCTATACCGTTACCTTCCTATTGGACGATGGCGAAACGGTTTATGGACAAGTGGAAGGTGTGGAATACGGCACTCCTGTCCTGAGTGTTGCGCCTCCAGATCCGGCCAAGGAAGCCGATTCGCAGTTTACCTATAGGTTCGACAGCTGGGATCCCGCGTTTACTGGCGAGACGGTTGTGACGGGTGACGTTTCCTACACGGCGAACTTTACGACGTCCACGAACTTGTATCCCATCGCTTTTGTCGACGATGACGATACTCCGTTAAAGGGTGCTGTGGAATATCCTTATGGCACTCCGGTTGACCAGATTGATGTTCCCGTTGTCGGCGATAAGGGTGCGCTAAAGTTTGCTGGCTGGGAACCGGGACTTGCTCCGGTCACTAGGAGCGTGATTTACAAGGCGCTCTATACAGACAAGATTGTCATCACTTGGAAGGATGACGACGGTTCTGTGTTGCGCCTGGATTATGTTGATGATGGCGATATGCCGTACTATGGCGAAGATCCGGCAAAGGATCCTACGGCTGAATACACTTATACCTTCGACAAGTGGACTCCCGCGGTGGTTGCCGCTACGGAGAATGCGACCTATACGGCCTCGTATACAAGCGTGAAGAACAAGTACGACGTGACATTTGTGGCCGAGCATAACCTCGATGCGAACATCACTGTTTCCAAGGAGTACGGAGAAGCGGTCGCATCGTTTGCTCCGCAGGTTGATGGCGCCGTGACCGCCGAATACACCTATGTTTTTGATGGCTGGATGCCGGCCATTACGGACCAGACAGTCGTTACGGGCGGAGCCACTTACACGGCCAAGTACAAGCAGAACAAGAACCAGTACACTGTGGCCTTCGTGAGCGATGACGGCTCCACGCCACTCTCCAGTGTCACCAGGGACTACGGCACTGAAATTGTCTCCATGTTCCCGTCGCCAGACCCGACAAAGGAACCGACAGATGCAAAGACCTACGAATTCGACAGGTGGGTGATAAAGGTCTCCGATACCGAGGATGCGGAACTGGCTGAAGATGCTGTTCTTGTTTCCGACATGAAGCTCAAGGCCGTATTCAGGGAATTTGACCGCAAGTATGCAGTTACCTTTGTGAACTACGACAACTCTCCGCTCAAGTCGGCGACTCTTTATGTGTATAACACGCCTGTTTCTGGAATTGTGCTTCCGGATGATTCAATTCTCGTCAGGCCGGAAGATGACAATTACACCTACACCTTTGCGGGCTGGGAACCGGAGCTTTCTGCCGTGACCAAGGAGCAAGTCTATACGGCGAAATATACGCGCACTGCCAAGGCGGTCACGTACACCATTACATGGATGCTCGACGAAGGCGAGCCCCCGCTGGGGACGGAAACCTATGCCGAAGGTGAAATCCCGGCGTTTAACGGAACCCCGGCCAAGGATACTACGGCGGAATACACCTACACCTTTGTGGGTTGGACTCCGGAGATTGTGCCGGTGACGGGTGATGCCACGTATACGGCGGTGTTCAAGCCTGTGAAGAATTCCTATACCATCACCTTCCTTGATTGGGATGGTTCTGAACTCGCGAAGGGCCGCTATGACTACAATACAGCGGCGTCGGTCATTGTCCCGGAGAATCCGACTAGGGAAAATGATGCGCACTACTCTTACACCTTTGCGGGCTGGAATCCTGCGGTTGTCGCCGTGACGGACAGCGCTACCTACAAGGCGACGTATACGTCCAAGGCTCTGCCGCAACCGGAAAGCAGTAGCAGCAGCAAGAAAGTTGAGCCTGCCGAAACGTCTAGCAGCAAGGCGCAGTCCAGCAGCAGCAAGAAGACCGTGGCCAGCAGTTCCAGCAAGAAAGCGGTTGCCTCGTCTAGCAGCAACAAGGCGGCATCTTCCAGCAGCAAGAAGTCCCGTAAGTCCAGTTCTTCTTCGAAGGGCAAGTCCGACGTGTTGCCGACCATGGCGCTTAAGAACATGAGTGTCCTTTTCACGGGCAATGCTCTGATTGTTACTGCTCCGCAGTCTAGCTGGGTGGGGGTTCAGGTGTTCGACATGCTTGGTAACGACCGCGGTTCCTTCCGTGCGAGTGTTCAAGGGAGTCATGTGTTCTCCTTGCAATATCTGGAACAAGGGCGTTATCTAGTTCGCGTTAACAGCGGGAACTCTGTACAAAATCTCAATGTTTTGATAAGGTAAAGCCAAAATAGCGAATAAATTAAATGATGTAAATAAAAGTTTGCGTACTATGGCGGGGAAAAATACATATTTTATTTGTGAAAAAAGTAATTTTTTGTCATTCGCTTTATAAGAAACTCTCTCCTCCATCAATAGGCGCTCCGGTCTTCCTTCGACCGGGGCGTTTTTTTATGCACAAAAAAGAAACGGACGAAGAGTCCGTTTCTTGAAAGAGGTTGATAAAGCCGGAAGGCCGAAAGTGGTTACACTCCGAGAGCCTGGATGGCGGCCTTGTACTTCTTGAGCCTGAACTTGGTCTTGAGTTCGCGGCGTTCCTGGCGCTGGATGTACTTGTCTTCGAGGAGCACGTTCAGGATAGCGCTCTTTGCCTTTGCGGCCATGGGATTGTCCTTCAAGGTTTCCACAAAACGGACGAAGTCCTTTTCGCGGGCGTCGTAGGTGGAATCTTCGGCGGGGACGCCTTTTTCCATGAGCTTGCAGCTGTATTCGTCAATCCACCCCTGGTTCTTGTGGTAAGTCATCTTTTGAATAAGTTCGACCATGTCTGCCGGAACGCCCATGTTTACCATGTCTTCCGGAGTCTTCTTTGTGGCTGAAGTAATGGAATCCTGCAAAATGGCCAGTGTCTGGACCTCTTCGGATTCACCCTTGTTCTTGAGGTAGTCAGCGACGTTCTGGAGAAAATCGATATAGGGGCCTCCTGCCTTGTCCTTTTGACCCTTGTGAATTTCCTCCGCAATTTTGTAGGCTTCGTTGTAAGAAAGCATTTTCAATCCTTGTTATTTTAATTCTTTGGCACCATGGGTGCTTGCTACCAATATACATAAAAAAGGAGACAGAGAAAGCGGCCGGTGGCAGTTAAATTGGAAAAAACATCTTTTTTCTGAATTTGCAAAAAAGGCCCCCTTTAGGGGACCTCTTTTGTTAAAATTCGGGATTGGCCCTTATTTCGGGCAGCCAGTTCCGAGCGTGCCCTGGAGGGTAGACACGCAGGTCTCGCTCAGCTGCTGAGCTTCGGTAGTGCCTGCTGCGAATTCCAGACATTCGCCCATGACGCCCGGAACATCGCAGGAGACCATTTCACCAGCCGGAGCAGCACCTTCGGAGGATGAGCTTTCTTCGCCAGCCGGGGCAGCCTCGGAGGAGGAGCTTTCTTCGCCAGCCGGAGCAGCTTCGGAGGAGGAGCTTTCGTCACCAGCCGGAGCGGCTTCGGAAGAAGAGCTAGCGTCGCCAGCCGGAGCAGCTTCGGAAGAAGAGCTAGCGTCGCCAGCCGGAGCGGCTTCGGAGGAAGAGCTAGCGTCGCCAGCCGGAGCAGCTTCGGAGGAAGAGCTAGCGTCGCCAGCCGGAGCAGCTTCGGAAGAAGAGCTTTCTTCGCCAGCCGGAGCAGCTTCGGAGGAAGAGCTTGCATCGCCAGCCGGAGTGGCGATTTCAGAGGAAGAACTTGCCGGATCGGCAGCGGGGGCGCTAGAAGAGCTATCGTCGCCGCAACCAACGAGCATTGCTAAAGAAACGATGGCAATGGGAAGGGTGATTTTTTTAGAAAACATAGAGACACTCCTGTTAAAAATTGATTGAAGGCCAATTATATTTAAAGAATTGGCCTTTGTAAAGAATATTTTTGTAAACTTTTTGCCAATCGTTGCTCGTTTTGGCAACGATTTAGGGTGAAAAGAAGCCTTTTTTAAGGAAAAAGCTATCGTACAGGCTATAAAATAAGCTCCTCCGATTTCTCGGAAGGAGCCATGAGGGATAGTTCCTGAAAAAGCCTTACTTGTACATGTACACCTTGCCGTTAGGGAACTTGAGTTCCTGCATCCCGGCGGTATTCACCTGGCTAACGGATTTTACTTCGCCGCCGTAGAAGATGGTGCTGCCTTTGTATTCCGGCTTGAAGGCTGCCTTGTCGGAGCCGTACCAGTTGTCGCTCGTGAAGCTCACGGATGCGCAGTTCGGGGTGTCGGTCGAGTAGTCACCGAACGCGAGCAACACGCCACCGGTAATTTCGAAACCGGTATCGGTGTCGATGAGACCGCCGGCCATGTTGGAGGGGCATCCGTTGCCGCCGCCTTGTTGGCCACCCATGCCCGGGAAGCCCATACCCATGCCCATGCCGCCGCCCTGACTTTCATAGCTCTGGCCGGTGATTTCGAGAATGAGCACGCCGCCGGTCATCTTTGCAGAACCATTCGCGTCGAATACGTCAATCATGTTGCCCTTCGAGGCGATGTAGTGGTAACCACCACTCACCACGATATGGCCACTCGATTCGCTGAACATGGAATATCCGCCCGCATTTTCCTTCGGGCCGCCGGCACCGTTCCAGCCGTCGTTGGTCGCGAAGGTTGCGGTGATGCCGCCCTCGGCGAAAATCTTGTAGGCTTCGATGCCTTCGTTGGCTGTAACGACGTTGATGGTAGAGCCCTTCATGTACAAAGCGGAGTCCGCATGGATGCCGTCATCCTTCGCGTTGACCGTCACTTCGCCAGCGTTCAGGAAAATCTGCCAGTGGGTGTGCAATGCGTCGTCGCCAGTGGACTTGACTTCGGTCTTGCCGCCGTCCACGTAGATGTACTTTTCGGCGACAAGGCCCTTGCCCGTAGCCGTAACCTTGACCGTGGCTGCATCGGTGGAATCGCTGATGCGGATGTAGTTTGCCGCGTCGATGCCGTCATCAGCGGCATTGATGGTGACGTTGCCGCCCCTGATATCGACAATGCCCTTGCCCTCAACGATGTTCTTGCAGGAACCGTCCTGGGCTTCTTCGCATTCGTCGCTTTCGAGGCCGTCGCCCTTCTTGGCCGTAAGGTTCAGCGTGCCACCCGAAATCTGGAGGCTGCCTTTGCCCTTGATGGCGTTCTCTTCGGCTTCGACCGTGATGTTACCGTTCTTAATCTTGAGGTCGTTGCTGCACTGGATGCCGTTCTTGAACTTGCCCTTTACGGTAAGCGTGCCCGCGCCCTTGATGTTGAGGTCGTCCCTGGCGTAAATCGTAGCCTTCGAGGTGTCCTGCTCGCCGTTGACCTTGGTAAATACGTGGTTTCCGTTGCCATCTTCCACCACGTTGGTGGTGCCCTTCACCAGGTGGAGTACCGTCTTGTCGGCGTTCGCCACGAGGATGGGAGAATTGGAACTTTTGATGGTCGCGTTATGGAGATAGATGCCGGTGTTGCCTTCGTTTTCGGCGGCTGGAGTGTTTACGACGACCTGGAAATCGGATGCTTCACCGGTCACGTAGTAAGCGCCCGGGCAAGTAATTGTCGCACTCTTTTCTTTAACATCGACGCAGCCGTTGTTGTTTTCGATGGTGGCGGAGGTTCCCGCAAGTTTCAGGAGAATCTGGGTGCCATCCAAGGTCCTTGCGTCTTCGTTATCGTTCTCGTCGTCGCCGGATGCTGTACTGCCCGGAACGACTGTGCCGGAACTCGATGCACCGTCACCGGGAACAACGCCACTAGAGCTGGAAGAACCATTGACCGGAGCTTGATTGTTAGAACTAGACGTTCCGTTGTTCGGAACCTGGTTGGCCGGATCCGTATTTCCTGAACTGGAAACTCCGCTGTTCGGAGCTTCGTTTCCGGAAACTGCATTGCTAGAACTGGAAGTGCCATTGTTAACAACTTCATTACCGACAACTTCACTGCTGGAAGACTGTTCTGCAGGGGTAAGCGCCCCCTCGTCAGGTTTTACAGTTGAACTTTCATCGGAACAAGCCATGACAATCAAGGCTGCAGATGCAGCCATAACTGGCAATTTCAAAAATTTCATAGGGAACTCCTCTTTCTATGTAATATAGATTCATAGATTTTAAACCCACAACGGGCCTCCGTTCCGGCGAAGTTTCCGTTGAAGCCAATACAACATGTTTTTGAAAAAACTTTTTTAAGTGGATTGAAACTTGACAATTATCACGCTTTTTTTCTTTCTTTGCGGCTCCGTATTTTTGCCATTGGGTTTGCCTTTTGCTAAATTTGCTCCCGCTTGGTGCATTCCGCGCCAAATCAACTAACCGGAGGCTAAAATGGCTCTACAGTTCTACAACACCGCATCGCGCAAGAAAGAAGTATTCACTCTCCCCGAAGGCGTTCCCGCCGTGCGCATGTACTGTTGTGGCCCGACTGTCTATCATTTCGCCCACATCGGTAACCTCCGCACGTACATTTTTGAAGACTTTCTGGTCCGTACGCTCAAGTACTACGGCTACAAGGTGAACCACATCGTGAACATCACCGACGTGGGCCACCTCACCAGCGATGCCGACTCCGGCGACGACAAGATGGAAAAGGGAGCCGCCCGCGAAGGCAAGTCCGTCTGGGACATCGCGAAGTTCTACACCGACGCCTTCATGGCCGACTGGCACCGCCTCAACATCCAGGAACCGACCCGCTGGACGCCTGCCACGCAGCACATCCAGGAACAGATTGACCTGGTGAAGACCTTGGAAGAAAAGGGCTACACCTACCGCACATCTGACGGCATCTACTTCGACAGCCTCAAGTTTCCGCGCTATGCCGACTTTGCCCGCCTCGACGTGGAAAACCTGCGCAAGGGTAGCCGCATCGACATGGGCGAAAAGAAGAACGCCACGGACTTCGCTCTGTGGAAGTTCAGCCCGAAGGACAAGAAGCGCGCCATGGAATGGGACAGCCCGTGGGGCGTAGGGTTCCCCGGTTGGCACATCGAATGCTCCGCCATGGCCATGAAGTATAACGGCCCGACACTCGACATTCACTGCGGCGGTACCGACCACATCCGCGTGCACCACACCAACGAAATCGCCCAAAGCGAATGCGCGAACGGCGTTCAGTTTGCCCGCTTCTGGATGCACGGCGAATTCCTCCGCACTGCAAGCGAAGAAAAGCTGGAAGACGGCACGACTGAAACCAAGTTCGGCAAGATGAGCAAGTCCAGCGGCGAATTCCTGACGGTCACGCTCTTGATGGACCGCGGCTTCAACCCGCTCGACTACCGCTTCTTCGCGATTGGCAGCCACTACCGCAACTACCTGAACTTCACGTGGGAAGCTCTGGAAGGCGCGAAGGAAGGCCTGAAGAGCTTGCACAAGAAGACGGACCCGCTGATTGGCAAGGCTACCGCCATCACTAGCGATGCTGCCAAGGCGTTCCAGAACGAGTTCAAGGAAGCCATCGGTGACGACCTGAATATGCCGCGTGCCCTCGGTATCATGAACACGATGCTCAAGAGCGAAATCGATGACGGCGAAAAGGCTGCCCTTGTGGCCGACTTCGACCAGATTTTCGGCCTGAAGCTCGACGAACCTCGTGAAGAATATGCCAAGAAGGGAGCTAACGACGGCGTGGATGTCGCAAAGATCGAAGCGCTGATTGCCGCCCGCAAGGAAGCCCGTGCCAACAAGAACTGGGCCGAAAGTGACCGCATCCGCGACGAACTCGCCGCGATGAACGTGGTCATCAAGGACTCCAAGGAAGGCACGACTTGGGAGATAAAGGGCTAGAGGCTAGGATCTAGAGATTAGGATCTAGGGTCTAGAGTCTGTCTTTCTTAATTTGAACCTATAAAAAAAAGATGGGGCCTTGAATCGGGCCTCATCTTTTTTGCTTTATGAAAGTCTTGAAAGATTTAGTGGAGAGGAAGAGACGGATTATTCGTCTTCTTCTTCCTCCTCTTCTTCTTCCTCTTCCTCTTCCTCTTCCTCTTCTTCTTCAATTTCTTCGGGTTCGTCATCCTTGATTTCAGGAATTGTCCAGGTGGCGACCTTTGCTTTCGCTACGCTCGGTTCACCGGCTCCGTTATACGGAAGAACGATGAACGAGGCCTTGGTCACCGAGGAGTCCTTGACGAACGGCAGGGTGCTGATGGCACGGGTGAAAGTGGTGTCTTCAGAGGCGACTTGAGTGAAGAAGATGAAGTCGTCCATGGCATCCGTCTTATAATAGATATTGTAGCCGGCGATGTCCTTGGCGCTTGTATTCGGCTTCCAGGACAGCTTCAGATAGCCGTTGTATTGGAAGTTGTAGAGGTTGCTGTAAGCTTCGTCGTATGCAGATTCGTCCAGTTTGACCTTGAGGTCGGAAACATTCTTCGGAACGGCGACAGAACCGACAGAGAATGTCTTGGAAACGGAGATACGGACGCCGTCCTTGCTGTACACTTCACCTTCGACGGTATAGGAGTCGCTGTGGGTCCAGCTTTCGGAGAGCGGGGAGATGGTGATGGTCTTCTTGTCCTTGCTCAAAGTGGCAACCGTCAAGACCTTGGAAGCGCCTTTCTTTACGACCCAGAAGCCTTCGATAGAATCCTTGTCCAGTTCAGTGGAGAAACCGAATTCGAGGTCCGTGGAATCATCGATTGCGTCGAGGTTGGAGTTGAGGAGCTTCGGAATTTCACCGTCAGCAACCATGGTGATTTCGTCCATGTTCTTGATGGAACCGGCACGGGCACCACTGGTGGAGATGTAGCCGGCGGAACGATAATACTTCGAATCAATCTTGGACTGCAGCACATCGACATAGAAGTCGACCAACTCGGCAACATTGGTGAATTCGTATTCACCCTTGTCGTTTGTTGTGGCGAATACTTCGGACGGATAGATGATAAACGTCGGTTCCGAAGTTTCGGCCTTGCTCTCGCTCTTTGTCAAAGCGGGGGTTTCTTCTTGTTCTTCTTCATCCTTGTTGGAGGGCTTTGCGGAACCCGTGTAGGACAAGACGACCTTGACCTTCGATGCAGGAATGAGGTTGCCCGTCGTGCGGTCGCGGTAGTAGACTTTACCCTTGACGGTCACGTCGGCTTTGTAGAGAGGAACGGTCAAGACGACATCCGGAACGCGGGACACGTCGTTTGCACCCATTTCCACCACAGAAACGGTAGCGCGAGTTGTCGAGTAACCCTTCTTGGAAATGTCGAAGACATAGGCTCCGATGTTGTTCTTTTCGTAGGCGATAAAGCCTTCCTTGTCGGTATAGCCGGCTTCGTCTTCGAACTGGGGCTTTACCTTGGCCGAGTCGATGGCCTCGTTTGAACTTCCGTCAAGTACGGAAACGGTAATTGTTGCCTTTGCCTTTGCCTCGTCAAAAGAGTTTACGACTGTGTTATCGGAACAGCCGACCACCAGCGCGAGGGCGGATGCAGACAGGAGGAGTTGTTTTTTCATGTTTACCTTGCCTTTTTTTGGGTCAAACAGATGTTACAAATATATGTCTGAAAAATAGTTTTTTTTTTGGAAAAAGGGCTGTTCCCCCTGCCATGCTCCCTTTTTTGCCCATTTTTCCGTTGTAATTTCCCCTTTTTTCTACATTCTGCGCTATGCAGGTCAAGCAATTCGTTTTTAATCCCTTTGGAGTCAATGCCTACGTATTGAGTAATGATACGGGGGATTCCATTTTGATAGATCCCAGTGCGAGCAACGAACGGGAACGTTCCGTTTTGGCGGATTACATCCAAAAATCGGGTTTGACTGTCCGGAGAATGCTGAATACGCACTTGCATCTGGACCATGTTCTTGGCAATGCCTTTGTGGAACGGACTTACGGGATCAAGGCGGAGGCGCACGAAGCCGACGCTTTTTTGCTGGACTTGCAGAGGGAGCAGGGCTCCATGTTCGGTTTGCCTTTCGACGACCTGGCTCCGGGGCTGGGTGGTTTCCTTTCCGACGGCGATATTGTCGAGGTTCCCGGAATCAAGTTGCGCGTAATCCATGTGCCGGGACATTCTCCTGGGGGGCTTGCTTTTTACTGCGAAAATACGGGTAACGAAGTCAATGATGAGGAAAATGCTCCGGCATTGTTCTCGGGCGATATCCTCTTTGCCGGTAGCATTGGCCGTTCCGACCTTTTCGGTGGCGACGGCAGGGCTCTTGTAAACGGTATCAAGTCCAAGATTTTGACTCTTCCCGGAAATACCGTCGTTCTCCCGGGGCACGGGCCGCTAACGACCGTTGCGGATGAAAAGCTATGGTTCTAACCCGTAGAATAGAATGGATTGACGAATTCAAGGGATTCGTGTTGCTGCTCGTGTGCCTTTATCACGTGGAGCAGTCCTTCCCGTGTGCATCGATGGGAATGCTCCACTTGAGTGCGCTCCGCATGTCTGCGTTCTTCTTCATTTCGGGAGTGTTGTTCAGTACACGGCGTTTCAACAATTTTAAGAGTTATTTTGTCCACAAGACCCATGTGCTTTTTTTGCCGTATGTCGCATTGTCTCTGCTGTTCTTGTTGCTGGACCCGGTAATCTACAACTTTGCCTTGTTCCCGAAGTCTCCCCGTATGACCATCATGAACGTCCATCCGGTAATTACGGGGGTCAAGGACTATGTTGGCTGGAACTTTGCCAAGATTTTCGTGGCCGGGAAATCCTCGATTGGTTCGGGCCCGCTCTGGTTTGTGTTTACGCTTTATTCAGTGAGTCTGTTGTTTTATGTTGTCCAGTGGGTCTCAAGCAAGGCGGGGAAGGTGTCTTCGTTTGCCGTGGCCGTGTTTGCTTTGGTTAGCCTTGTTTCCGGATGGTTGATGTTCAAGAACCACATTCGCCTTCCGCTGGGGATTGAACGCGATTTGACCGTGATGTTTTTCTTTGCCTGTGGTTGGCTGTGCAAACCCGCAATAAAAAAGGCCGGGAAATTGCATGGTGCTGTGGTCGCTGCGGTTGCCGTTGTTAGCCTTGCGCTTTATGCCTTTTTCGAAGTTCCCGACCCAAATTTCAGCATCATGAACAATGTGCTAGGGAAAAGTTTTCTCGTTTTTCTAGCCAGTTCTGTTTTCGGGATTGTTGGGCTTGTGGCGGTATTCTTGCTGGCAAGTCGGCTCCCTAAAGTGGCTCCCGTTCGCATTTTCAAGGGGATTCTCCGCAACATCTCGCGGAACGCGCTTGTCATTCTTGCTGTCCATTGGTGGGTGCTGCTCGTAATGCGCCTTTTGTTCCGGCCAGAAATCAATAAGCCGGGTGTTGCTTACCTTTCCATCGGGTTTGTTGCATTGGTTGTCATTGCATCTATCCCGCTGTTCCGCTGCAAACTGTATAAGTTGCTGGGCAAGGAACGTGTCAGTGTCAAGGAAAGCTTGAGCCTTAAATAAGGCTTGGTGCTCCTGCTAAATTACAAGTAGACTTTGACAGGCCGAGTGATTTCGGCTTGTTCTTTTTTCTTGGGAACGTAGATCTTTATGGCGTACACGTTCTGTTCCGTTTCAGCGACAATATCGCCTTCTTGCAAGTCTTCGTAGATGTCGATTTCAATTTCTACGCCGTCGCGGGCGATGCAGCGGATGGAGTGTGCCGAAAGTTCCTCGCGCAGGAGGGGGACGTCGACGACTTTCTTGTAGGTTCCGTGATGCGTTGTTCCAAGGATTCTATTGCAAAACATGGAGAAAATATAAAAAATGCTGGATGACGTTAGGGGGTGCCGGAGTTGGGGTAAACACGGATGTAATCGACGAGCATTTCGTTCGGGAACTGCGAGTCGTCTATTTCAAATCCGGGCCAGTTTCCACCTACAGCGACGTTCAACAAGAAAAATTGCGGCTTATGGAATGCTTCGGTTCCGCCGGCGTTGTCTTCGATAGACATTTCGTGGTACTTGAAATCGTCGACATACATGGCGATGAGTTTTTCGTCCCAAGTGAGTTTGTACGTGTGGAACTGCGTGATGTCCAGTTCTTTTTTGGCTCCATGAAAATCGCTTGTGTTGTTGCCGTAGCTGGCGTGCTGCCCATCGTATTGCCAGTGGTGAGTGCCGTAGACAATGCTCTCGTCGTTGATGGCTTCGATGATATCAATTTCGCCGCAGGCGGGCCAACTCACTTTATCGATGTTTTCTCCGAGCATCCAGAAGGCAGGCCAGATTCCCTTGCCTACGGGGAGCGCAATGCGGGCTTCGACTGTGCCGTAGGTGAATGTGAACTTGCCTTTGGTAATCATGCGCGCCGAAGTGTAGCCGGAGCCTTCGTAATCTTCTTTGTTGGCGCGGATGTGGAGGATGCCGTCTTGCACGTAGGCGTTTTCTTTGCGCCCGGTGTAGTATTCCTTTTCGTTGTTGCCCCAGCCGCTACTGCCCGTACCGATTTCGAAAGTCCACTTGGAGGTGTCGATTGCGTTGCCGTCAAATTCGTCGTTCCAGAGGTAAGGTGATTCGCTTGAACTGTCTGGGATGGCGGAAGAACTGCTCGGAGCGACTATGGAACTGGAAGAGGAAACCGCCGTTGAATCGTCATGGTGGCCTTGATCCGCCTTCGCACTACTGGAAGATTCCTGCGCGACGATGCTGCTGGAAAGTGTATCATTGTGAAGACTCGAAGACTGAGCCTGCTGTGAGCTTGACGAAGTGGAATCCGTCTCTTTAAAACTAGAGGATTCGATGACGTCAGTGGAGGAACTGCTTGAGTCGACGACTTCGATGGGCTCTTCGCAGATAGTTTCACTATCTCCGCATGCAACAAGAACTCCCGCGACGGCAAATGCCGTGGCCAGTTTCGCCATGAAATATGCGGATGTGTGCAGGGCCTTCTTGTTGCGCATGGGAACCTCTTAATCTACGGGGGCCTCGGGCGGGACTCTCGCGATGACGCCGACGGTTGCGCGGGTCGCCTTCACTAGGTCGGCGGGTGCTATCTTCAGCTGCAAGCCACGTTCTCCGGCACTTACGTAGATGAACGGGAACTGCATCGCCGTTTCGTGGATAAAGATGGGGAAGTTCTTCTTGAGGCCAAGCGGGCTGCAACCACCGCGGATGTAGCCGGTAAGCGGGGTCAAGTCCTTGAGTGGGACGGTGTCGATTTTTTTGTTGCCGCTGACCTTTGCAGCACCCTTCAAGTCCACTTCAAGGTTGCCGGGAACCACGCACACGAGGTAGCCGATTTTGTCACCGTGAACGAGGATGGTCTTGAAAACTTGATTGATGTCTTCGCCCAGGCTGTCGGCCACATGCTGTGCACCGAGGTCGTTCTCGTCGACCTTGTAGGGAATGAGTTCGTAAGAAATTTTTTGGCGGTCGAGAATTCGAGCCGCGTTAGTCTTCTTGATATCCATAAATAGTCCTTTAGGGTAAATATACTTTAAATGACGTATGCACAATAGCGATGGTGCGTCCTTCTTCCATTTTCTATATTGTCAGCGCAACGCAATGAAATCGTACAACGCCATATTGATTGGAAACGGAACCATGGGAGCCCGCCACAGGGCTCGTTTTGAGGCATGTGGAGTCCGCTTCGTGCAGATTGTCGATGTCGGGGATACCGTTAAAAATTGCGATGTCGACTTTGCGGTTATTGCATCTCCCGCATCGACCCATTACGCCTATGCCAAGTTTTTCCTGGAGCGCCAAACGCCCGTGTTCGTGGAAAAACCGCTCGCAACATCGGCCGAGGAAGCCCAGGAATTGGTGAATTTTGCGTTGCGCAACGGTGTTACGCTATTCGTGGCCCAGTCGGAGTGCTACAATCCCATTTTCCTCAACTTCCGCAAGCATTTCCTTGCCGAATTGCGTTCGCTTAGCGGGGCCCATCTTGAGTTCCGTCGCGAACACCGGCCGTCGAACCGCTGCCTGGATGTCGGAGTTTCGCTGGATTTGATGGTACATGATTTTAGTTTGTTCTTGACCATGTTCCCGTATCGCGATATCCGCGTCGAAAGCATTGAAGAATCCCCAAATGGTAATCGCGCCCGAGCCCAGCTCAAGGTGGTAAGCGGACCATTTGCCGGTGTTTCGGCTGACTTTGTTGTTGACCGCGAAAGTGCTACGGACCTTCGGAATATCACCGTGAATTTTCCCCGGAATGGTGAATTGCCATCTTCGAGCTATACGGTGAGTCTCGCCCGTTACACGCCGGAAGGCGAAATTGCTCATATTCCTGATTCTCTTGATAACGAACACAAGTTTTTCCTGAAACTCCTTGCCGGAGCGTGTGGGCACTGGGGAAGGCGCGCCGCACAAAATGCTGCCGATTGTGTGAAGTTAGCAGTGAGCTATGAGCGGTGAGCAATGAGGCACGAGGCTCGAGCAATGAGCGATGAGTCTTTGAGAGACTAGAGAATAGAGACTAGCGGCTAGTGAAAAGAATCACGCACTTCGTGCGTCAATATAAGACGGCGAAGCCGTGACATTTTTCCCTAGTCTCTAGATCCTAGATTCTTATCCCTAACCCATACCTAGAGATTGCTTCGGGGCTATTCGCCCCTCGCAATGACAAGTCACTTCCTACTGTCTACTTCCTACTCACCTCACACCTCATCGCTCAAATCGACCGAAGGTCGCGCCCTCATTGCCTCATCCGTTCGTGCATTTTTTTATTTTATGAAAAGGTATGCTGAATTTTCGTATTAATAAATTGCTCTTTGTGCTTGGTCTTTTATTTTCGTTGAATGCTTTTGCACAAAAGAATGATTCATTGGACGTTCAAAATGAAGATCCGGTTGCTCTCTTGGATAGCATAGATCATTATCAAAATCTAATTGATGAAACTGAATCTAAAATTGAGAATAAATCGTGGGGTTATTTGGGACTTGGCCTTGGCTCAGTCAGCCTTGTTTCTGGTCTGTATTTGTTGCATAGTATTGCAGGAGCTGGTGGCGCTGGCTATGCTATTGGTGCGGGGGTGATTCCTGCAGTGCTTATCTTTGGGGGCTTGGGCTTGACCATTGCCGGAGCGGCTGCATTGTCTACTACAAGCAAACTGCCAGAACAAGTTGCAGAGTATAAAGAGCGGAAGGCGTTTTTTTCGGAGCGCTATGATGAAATCAAACTCAGCTATGTTCAAGATACTAGTTCTGTGAATCTGGCATACATTGAACTTTTAAATGACGATACTTTTAAATCCCTTAAGAAAAAAGCTCAGTGCCGCGAAAGAGCAAACATATCGGATTTTTACCAATGTGTTGGCGACCTTTATAGCGAGGCATCCTTATGGGGCTTTTCTTTGGGTGGTATATTTACAACTCTTGGAACAGCCTATGTCGCTAGCCAAAAAAATTTTACAGCATCAACGGCAATCATTATTCCTCTGATTGGGTATGGTGTCTACTTTATCGTTTGCGGCGGGATATTCAATAGTAAGGCAAATGAATATAGGGCCAAGGCAGGCCACTGACTTGCAATTGAGCAGTGAGCAATGAGCAGTGAGTTTATCAAGTGATTAGTAAGCAGTAAGGGATCAAACTCGGAGTTCTCCCCCTAACCACCAACCACTAACCACTGTCTACTTCCTACTTACCTCAAAGGCGCGAAGTGCCGACCTCATGCCCCCTAGCCTCTAGCCCCTAATCAAAAAAATCCCGCGATTTCTCGCGGGACTGTTTAATGGTTTCAGGGCATGAGCAGTGAGGTGTCAGATGACGGGCGGAGATTGCTTCAGGGCTATTCGCCCCTCGCAATGACAACCAAGGCGAATGCCACGCCAAAACGCTTGCGTTTCGGCATAACTGAGCCGACGAGTCATGCGCCTGCGAATGACAATCCCTAACCACCAACCACTAACCACTAACCACTAACCACTGCCTACTGTCTACTGTCTACTGTCTACTTCCTACTTACCTCACACCTCAAAGGCGCGAAGCGCCGACCTCGCGCCTCGAAGCCCCTACAATTTTATACTACACGGCTTGGCATTCCAGATTTCTTCGGCGTACTGCTTGATAGTACGGTCGGAACTGAACTTGCCCATGCGAGCCACGTTGAGGATGGCCTTCTCTGCCCAGGTCTTCTTGTTCTGGTATTCCTTTGCGACCTTGGCTTGCATGTCCACGTAGCTGCGGAAGTCAGCGCAGAGCATGTACGGGTCGTGAGTGAGAAGTTTGTCTGCAATGTGCTTGAACAGGTCCGGACGGTCGGGGCTGAAGAAGCCGGAACCGATGAGGTCGATGACGCGACGCAGATCGTCGTCCTTCTCGTAGAAGTCGCGCGGACGGTAGCCCTTGGCGAGCAGGTCGGTGACTTCTTCGACGGTGAGGCCGAAGATAAAGATGTTCTCGTCGCCGACTTCTTCCTTCATTTCCACGTTGGCGCCATCGAGCGTACCGATGGTGAGCGCGCCGTTCAAGGCGAACTTCATGTTGCCGGTACCCGAGGCTTCGGTGCCCGCGGTAGAAATCTGTTCGGAGAGGTCTGCGGCCGGGATAATCTTCTCGGCGAAGGAGACGCGGTAGTTCTCGAGGAACACCATCTTGAGCTTGCCCTTGCAAACTGGGTCGGCGTCGATAATGGCAGCCACGGCGTTTGCGAGGCGGATAATCTGCTTGGCCATCCAGTAACCCGGAGCGGCCTTACCGCCAATCATGATGGTGCGCGGCAGGATTTCCTTGCCGTCCTTGAGCTGGATGTACAGGTGGATGGCATGCAAGATGTTCAGGAGCTGGCGCTTGTATTCGTGAATACGCTTCACCTGCACGTCGAAAAACGTGTTGGTGTCGACTTCCACGCCCTGCGTTTCCTTGAGGTACTTGGCGAGGCGTTCCTTGTTCTGCTTCTTGACGGCCATGAATGCCTTTTGGAATTCGGCGTCCTTTGCGAACGGTTCGAGTTTCCTGAGGTCGTCCAGATCCTTGACCCAGCTGTCGCCAATCTTCGAAGAGATGAGTTCGGACATGGCGGGGTTCGCCTTGCGGACCCAGCGACGCGGAGTCACGCCGTTTGTCTTGTTGTTGAACTTTTCGGGCCACAGCTCGTAGAAGTCCTTGAAGAGCGTCGTCTTCAGGAGGTCGGAGTGGAGGGCTGCCACGCCGTTCACGGCGAACGAACCCACGATGGAGAGGTAGGCCATGCGGATCATCTTGCAGTTGCCTTCTTCAATGAGGCTCATGCGGGCGAGGCGGGCGTTGTCGCCAGGCCACTTCATGGAGACCATGCGCAAGAAGCGGGCGTTAATTTCATAGATAATCTGCAGGTGACGCGGCAGGAGCTTTTCGAAGAGGCTGACGGGCCACTTTTCAAGAGCTTCGGGCATCAAGGTGTGGTTCGTGTAGGCGAACGTCTTGGTCACGATTTCCCAGGCTTCGTCCCATTCCAGGTTCTCGATGTCGAGGAGAATGCGCATCATTTCGGCGATGGAGATGGCCGGGTGCGTATCGTTGAGCTGGATGGCGACCTTTTCGGGGAATACCTTCCAATCGTTGTTGTGCAGCTTCTTGAAGCGGCGGATGATATCCTGCAGCGAAGCGGAGCACAGGAAGTATTGCTGTTTGAGACGCAGTTCCTTACCGTTCATGGAGGAATCGTTCGGGTACAGCACCTTCGAAATCGTTTCGGAAAGTTCCATGTCCTGCACGGCGGCGATGTAGTCACCGTTGTTGAAGTAGCTGAGGCCGAAGTCGTCGGTGGACTTCGCGCTCCAGAGACGCAGGTTGTTCACGGTATTGTTCTTGTAGCCCGGAATCGGGGTGTCGTAGGGCAAGGCAAGCACGAAATCCTTGGTTTCCCAGCGGTTGTGGAGCTTGCCGTTGTCGTCAATCCAGCTGACCACGTAGCCGCCGAACGGGACCTTGATGGCGTTTGCAGGGCGGGCGATTTCCCAGGGGTTCGGGAGGCGCAGCCAGTTATCCGGCTGTTCTTCTTGTTCCCCGTTCACGATCTTTTGGCTGAACATGCCGTATTCGTAGCGGATGCCCATACCGGTGGCCGGGAGTTCGAGCGTTGCCATGGAATCCAAGAAGCAGGCGGCCAAGCGGCCCAAGCCGCCGTTGCCGAGGCCCGCGTCCACTTCCTGTTCGCGGAGTTCTTCAAGCGTCATGCCGATTTCGTCGAGGGCTTCGACGACGGCTTTCTCGACGTCAAGGTTTAACACGGAGTTGCCGAGCGTACGGCCGATGAGGAATTCGAGGGAGAGGTAGTAGACGCGCTTCACGTCCTTTTCGTAGTACGTGTTCTGCGTCTTGATCCAGCGGTCGACGAGTCGGTCGCGTACAGCGTAGGCGACGGCGAGGAACTTCTCGTGGTCGGTCACCGTGAAATTGCTGCGTGCAAGGGTGTGGTGGATGTGGTCGGTAAAAGCCTGGCGGAATGCGTCGGCATCTGTACCGAGAACCGGAATGTCTTTTGCTTTATTCGCTTTGGCCATGATACACCTATTGGTTAAATGTTTATCCCGCCTTCAAGTTTAGAAATATTTACGCACGAATGTGGGGAAATTTGGCCTGTTTCACCTATTTATGTGATTAAATATACTTTTACGCTTGTTTTTCGGGGCAAAAAACTAAATTGTTCGTATGCGTTTGTCTATTTGCTTTAAAAAAAGTGCTTTTTCTTTCTGTGGCGTCGTGGCTCTTGCCTTGACGACTGTCCTTGCTGGTTGCGGGGATGATTCTTCCTCTTCGCCTTCTGCTCCGGCTCAAACTCCAACGAGTTCTTCGGGTGCGCAACTCCCTGATGCTGGTACGAATCCGGCAAATTCTTCGGGCTCTCTTCCGGATGCCGGTACGGACCCGGTGAGTTCATCGGATGCTGTGGATCCGGCGAGTTCTGCTATTGCTCCGCCAGCAAATGGCTCCTTTACTTTTGCGACGACTCCGGGGACACTTGCACTTGCTCCGGATGAGGATGGCTTTTACGATATGGGCGATGTCTATAAGGCTGTTCCCCAGACGAGTAAGATTGCTTTCGTGATTCGTCATTCCAAGCGAGAAAAGAAAAATTATGGAACGGAATCACCGTTGACTCCGATTGGAATTCAGATGGCGCAGACGCTTGGCACAAAACTTGTGAGCGAAGAATCGTTCTACTATTCGTCGACGGATTTTTTACGCACTCGTGAAACCTGCAAGAATATTGCGATTGGTCGTGGTGAAGGCGATGTGGAGGTCGTGACGTGGGATGGCATTAATGGGGGTTATTTCTTGACGGTGCCCAGTGATTCCTTGGATGCGCTTGTATCCGAAAGAGGGGGCAATCCGAAATACATTGCTCAGTATGCTTATGGAGTTTCTTTTTCGTTCGCTAGAGTGATAGGCGCAAAGCTTTCGACTTACTTCTATGATTTGTATGAACGTGGAAATCAGTTCGTGAACGAAGTCGTTGTCGCGAACATGCCGAGCTGGAAGCGCGTGAGCATTCTCGTGAGTCATGACATGTTGGTTGAGCCGCTTATTGTATTTGTATCGAATAGGACGATAGACCTGAAAATTTATCAAACCCCGTTCCGTTGGGTCAACTATTTGTCCGGCATTGCTGTGATTGTTGATGAAGCGGGAGCCGTTACTGTGCTGCCTGTTCGTGGCGATTCCGTGGGCTGGATGATTCCCAACGATGAAGTGAACGAAATAGTTCAATGAGAATAGTTCTTCTGGGCTCTACAGGGCTTATCGGCAAAAATGTCGTCCAACTGCTAGCCCGGTTGGGTGAAGTTGAAAGCGTTTATTGCCCTGTACGCTCCATTCCTAATTTAGGACAGATGGGCGTCTTGCAGGGAGCCTCGAAGTTCAAGTTCAATGTCATTGATTTTAGCGATTTACAGAGTTTGAATTTTAGCGGTTGCGATGCAGTAATGTGTTGCCTGGGGACGACCCGGAAACAGGCGGGGAGTCGCAGTGCCCAAGAAAAGGTCGATGTGCGTCTGCCTCTTACTTTGGCCGCCATCGCCAAAAAACAGGGGGTTCCGCATTTTTTGTGTGTGAGTGCGCAGGGGGCGAATTCGCATTCGCCGTTCTTCTATAATCGTCTAAAGGGAATGCTCGAAGAAGGCTTAACCATGATGAATTTCAATGCGCTTACGCTCGTGCGTCCATCGCTTTTGCTCGGGAAACACAAGGATAAGCGCTTTGGCGAAGAACTATTGCAAAAGGTTTTCGGAGCGCACCCTGAATGGATTCCCGAGCGGCTCCGCCCCGTGCATGCCGAAACAGTTGCGGCACATCTGGTCGCTTCCCTGCTCAAGCCACCGACGGAGCATGTATGCGCTAGTGACGGCGTGAAAGGGAAAAGGATAATATATAATCGAGTGCTCGCGCAAACGAAAGTGGAAGAATTGTTTTGAGGGATTAGTGGCTAGAGACTAGGATCTAGGGAGAAATATCACGGCTTCGCCGTCTGTTATTAACGCGCGAAGTGCGTGATTCTTTTCACTAGCCTTTAGTCCCTATTCTCTAGGCTCTACTTAAACTTCACGAACTTATACAGATACTTCGCGCTTTGCACGGGAGTCTTGAGGAAGGCTCTCTTCTTGTATCCGCCGAGTGCGAAACCTTGCAGCACCTTGTAAAGCCCAATCTGGTCTTCGCGGTTCAGTGCGAGCAGGAACCTGCGGAACTTGAGTTCAAAGTCGTGCATTTTGCCGAAGTAGCCGTAGCAGCGTTTTTCGTACTGCTTCAAGAACTCTTTGGAAAGAACGCCGCGACCCAGTCCGTCGCTTACGTATTGGGCGCAGAAACGGCCCGCCCGCATCGCGGAAGCGATGCCACCACCCGTGAGCGGGTTGGTGTGGTGGGCGGCGTCGCCCACCAGGGCGAACCGATCCAAAGTATATTCCTTGAGTACGCTCGAAACGGGGATTAACCCGCCGACTGTATAGTTGACCTTGGCCCCGGGGAAGAGCTTTTCGAGCCATTCCATCGTAATTTCGAGAATGTTCCCGTCGTGCTTCCCGTTAGCGAGGAAACCTGCGCCGAAGTTGGTGACATTGGACTTCTGTTTCGGGAAACTCCAGATGTAGCCGTCGTTGATGAAGTCGTGACCTTGCCAGAAAGTGAGGTAGTCCGGTTTTGTCAGAATCCCCTGTACTTGGATGTCGACGCCGGTACAGGTTTTACCCGGGTATTGCACACAGTCGAGCCCGACCATGCGGCCAATGCGGCTCTCTACGCCGTCTGCCGCGATGACCATTTTCGCAAAAATTTCCTGTGTTCCTGTTTCGGTGACGGTCCCGTCTCCGTTCCCTTTCCCGAGAGCGACCCTGACCATTCGTTCGCTGCCCTGAACGTCTCCCACGAACGTGGCCCGTGCACAGGTTACCAACTGTGCCCCTTCGTCTTCGGCCAGTTTGGCAAGCCACGGGTCAAAAATTTCACGGTTCAGCATGATGCCCGTTCCCGGTTTCGGGACTTCGATGTTCTCGCCGTTCGGGCCATAGATGTATAACCCGTTGATGATGCTTTCAATGCAGCTTTCGTCGATGGGACCGTAGGTTTGCAGGTCGGCGAGCGTGGTGCTTGCTTCGCCACAGCGGACAGGGTAGCCGATACGTTCACGTTTTTCGAGAAGGAGGACTTTGTGGCCTTCACGGGCGAGGTTCCTTGCTGCGACAGAGCCGGCGGGCCCTGCACCGATGACCACGACATCATAACAGGAATCAAGCATCGTCCACCTCCGTAATTTTCAGCGCACCGGCAGGGCATGCTTTGGTACAAATACCGCAGCGTATGCATTTTTCGTGATCGATTTGTAGTTCCAAACCATACATGTCGAGCGCCATTTTGGGACAAATTCCCACACAACCTGCACAAGCGAGGCAAATTTTTCTGTCGTGAACGAGTTTTTTCATCATATTTAATATAGCAAATAGTGGTTAAGGGTGCACAAAAAAAATAAAGTCGTCACATTTTCTCAAAATGATGTATTTTAGAGATAACTGATAGGAGAATCTCATATGAATTTGAAAAAAGCAGTCGCACTGACATTTGTTACTTCTGCCCTTGCCTTTGCGCAGCAGGAGGCCACCGTTGAAACACCGGCAGAGCCGGCAGCAGACCAGGCCGCTGTTGTTTCGGAACCGGTCGAGTATAATCCGGAGCAGGCCACACCTGCTGCTGAGTCGCAAACGGGAGAAACGTCGGAAGGTGTTGCTGCCGCGGAACCGGAACAGGGAACTGCGCAAGAAGCGGCCCCTGCCCCTGCGCAGGATTCTGTTGCTAGCGCAACTCCAGCTGCCGAACCTGCTGTGGCTGATTCGGCAAAACCCGCTGTGCAGGATTCCGCACAGCAGGTGGCCGTGGTTTCCGAACCACCGAAAGTGGAACCTGTTGAAGAGGCTGCAAAGCCTGCTGTGGAACCGGCCGAGATGGATATGCCTCCCAAAACGCCCTTTACAATCTTGCACGGAAATGCATACAACATTGTGGAAAACGAGGCTGCGGGTGACAATGTCAATATTTTGCTGAAAAACCGCCTTGTCAAGTTTGCCGGACAGAAGTTTGTCTATGTGGAACCTTCCGGAGAAATGGGCGTGTTTTCGCTGGGCAATTTCTTTGGCGCAATGGACTTGTCCGGTAATCTTGGACGGGCGACCGTAGGTTATGCGACCAACGGTTTTGCTGCCGACTTGCGCTTGAGCCTCGGCCAGATTCAAGTTGACGATGGTGAAGGGAAAAAGAGGGGTTCCAATGCCGGAGATGACTGGGGCATTACATTGTCCAAGGTTCTGGGCGGTTTCGTGCTGACGGCTGCTGCTGACTGGGTCACGTTTGCCGACGAGATGGATGTCGACCCCAAGCATGGCTCCAAGCAGGAACAGCGCTATCGCGATCTGAATGCCTCCCTTATTTTGTCGGATGGTCCTGCAGCAAGGAAACATTTCTGGTCTGCGGGAGTGGCGTTTGTCCGTCATGAAAACGAGATGGAGGTTGGAGACCGTGTTGTGAACGAGAATGTGGATTCTCGCACGACAATCGTTCCTTTGTTCAACTATGGCACTCCGGCCTTGCGTTCGGAGAGGGCAAACCTCTATCTTGGTGTGAACACCTCGTTCCCCATCACCATTTTCGATGCGATTGAATCCGAAAATCAGGGAAAGGTCGTGAAAACATCGGAGTACAATCTGGGGATGACCCTCGTGCCGAACATTGTGAGCGAAGTTCTCTTGAACAAGAACGTGATGTTCTTTGGCGAAGCGAATTACGAATGGAACGCAATCCGCTACATCTGGGGCAAGGATTTGTCTGGAGAAAATTACACCATCAAGCAGAGCGTGTCGGACAAGGTTAACGCTTCCATTGGTACGCGTTTCCAGTACGACAACTTGGTTGCCTGTGAATTTGCTCTCGGTGATTCCTTCTTTACCGATACCAAGGCCATCTTCAATGGCGAGGGAGTCTTCATCAAATTTGGTGGATTCATCTACTTCTAGCCGCTCTACGAAATGTTCATAAGAAAAGCCGTCTTTATGATGTGAACCCCGAAAGTTGGACACAACTTTCGGGGTTTTCATGTATAAGAAACACACAAAAGAAGAATGGGCCAAGGCCCTAGAACTCTACAAAAAAGGATATGGAACCAAAACCATTTCCAGA
>JAEEGJ010008832.1_pt1 | contig 27488 bp, 27 predicted proteins | sample 8958761 | NCBI WGS metagenome assembly JAEEGJ01 (sample SAMN16246546, study PRJNA631951) | gut metagenome | biome: gut microbiome; feature: rumen; material: RS-attached | host: Bos | place: Iran: Karaj | collected 2018-10 | reverse complement strand
CAGTCGGCCTCGCTGTCGATGGTTACTGTAATTTCGTGTCCGCGTTCTTCGGCCACGGCAGCTATCTCTTTTCCCATTTTGCCGTAGCCAAGCAAAGCTATTTCCATAAATGTTTTGTAATGGTTAGTTGTGCAAAGATACGATTTTTTTGCGACATAGCGGCCTTATTGCACGAAGTTGCTGATTTACAGCCGCTTGAAAAACAAAAAAAGTGCAATCCCTTGCGGAACTGCACCTTTTTCTGTGATTATGAATTGATGGTTCAATTACATATTCATAAGGCTATTTGCCCAATCGGCGGCAGCAGCCTCTGCAGCGGCTTTAACCACTAAATAGTAGATAATCCAACTTGCACCAGCAAGAACGAGGCTGATGATAGCCAGAACTTTTTTCTGTTTTTTAATAAGGCCTATAATGCCGAAAATAACTGCCAGGGTAGCTGTAATATAAGTAAGCCAGCCAAGCAGGGGGAACCAGCAAACGATGAAGGAAACGATAGCCAGAATGAAGGCTGCCACTACGAGTCCGCCACCTTTTTTCGGGGTTTCGGCTACTGGAGCATTTTCCTGAACGGGAGTATTCATATTTTCTTCCATTTTATAATCCCTGATACGTGTCGGGCGCAACTTTTGCGGGGTCCATAAAACAACTACTTTTTTTTGATCGGATAGGGAAATCGCCGGAACCCATTTTCAATTTCCAAATCCATTTGCAAAGTTACACTTTTTATTGAGAAAAAATGTTAAAATCGCAAACATAGTTTTCAACAATCACGCACTAACAAACACTACCCTGCTATAAAACAATAAGTTACGCAAAAATTATTAACATTTAAAACAATGCATTTTTCTCCCCTTTTGATTCGGGATCATAAAAAAAGTGTTTTTCAACAAAGGGCGTGCATGGGGCAAAGGCCTCATGGAATATGGTGGCAAAGGCATTTGTCATATCTTCAGGTGGCGGTTATATATATTCGTCATCCTCCCATTTCATTGGGTTGTTGACGATATAGTCGGAGATTATTTGGTGGACTTCTAATTAAAATTGCTTGAATAGCAATGTATTACAAGTGAAAAGAGCTTAAAAAACACTCTCAAAATCACCGATTTGCACAAAGTGCTGATGTTGATAACTTTGTGTATAACTAATTGCTCTAAATTATTGTCAATCAAGGAATTATTTATATTTTTGCATTGTAAATAATTATTGATATGGAACCGAAAAAGCAAGAATACAAGATACAAGGCAATATGGGTTTGTTTGATGACGAACAGACCCTTGAGAAACTCAACGACATGGGCAATCCTCTCGATCGGTTGTCGGGAGTGATTGATTTTGAGATGTTTCGCAATATTTTGGAGAAGGCACTGCATAAAGACAAGATGACCAAGGCCGGAGCCAAGCCATACGACCCTGTGCTCATGTTCAAAATATTGGTGCTTCAGCGCATGTATCACCTTAGCGATGCCCAGACGGAATACCAGATTCGCGACAGGCTCTCGTTCCGCAACTTTCTCGGCCTCGCCAGCGGCGACAGAATTCCCGACCAGAACACAGTGTGGCTTTTCCGAGAGGAGCTTGTGAGAAAGAATGTTTTCGAGCAGCTGTTCCAAAAATTCTACGCTTTTCTCGAAGCCAACAATCTGATAATGAAAGAAGGCGTGATAGTCGACGGCAGCTTCGTGGAGGTGCCACGCCAGCGGAACAGTCGCGAAGAAAACAAGAAAATAAAGGAGGACAAGGGCGGCGAGTTGTGGAATGCCGAGTAGGGCGACACCGAAAACGAGAAAAAACGCAAAGCCAACAAAAAGCGGCACAAGGACATAGACGCCCGTTGGACAAAGAAGGGCGGCGAGAAACATTACGGCTACAAGAACCACACGAAGGCCGACGCCAAGAGCAAGCTCATAAAGAAATGCGTGACGACTGCCGCCAAAGAGCACGACTCCAAGCCCGTCAGGGAACTTGTGGACGAAAGCGACACAGGTCAGGATTTTCTTGGCGACAGCGCATATATAGGGAAAGGAATGAAACGGGTGATGCGCAAGTTCAAGCTCAAGGACCGTGTCATCAAACGAAATGTGAAGGGCAAGAAAATCAGCAAGTGGCAGGATACGATAAACAGGAAGAACTCCAAAACTCGCGTCAGAGTGGAACATATCTTCGGTTTTTGCGAGCAGAGTCTTTCCGGAATGTTCAGCCGTGCTGTCGGTTTTGCGCGCAATGCAGCCTTCAACACGCATACATGCATGGTGTACAACATGTGCCGCTACGAGCAGATACTGCGTCTCGGGATGAATTGATTAAAACATAACATATTGGATAACAGTAAATTGCCTCCCCATATAAAAATATCGGAAAAAAACTTGTCAAATAAGAAATAAAATCGTAAATTTGCAGTGTCGTTTTGTTCGTTATTTGTTTAACGGACTTCGCAAAAAATCGGATAAAATGACTATGAAATCAGAAATAATGTAAAATTAGAAGTCCCCTTAGGAAAAGAATACCAACGTAAAAAAAAATAAGGTGATGTATCGTTTTTTTTTCTTAATTATCATTAGTATTTGTCTTGTTTCATGTGTTCATACCATGAAAGAGTCTGTGTACAGTTTGGATGATATAAAAGTATTGAGACAAGATTGGGACGATTGTATGACCAAATTGACCTATTTTTATAAAGATAGTGTAGAAATTGGTTCTGCACTGTTTTATTATCCAGGAAGAGATGGTTGGTTTCTTATAGACAATGTTTGGGGAGAGAATGGGAACATCTATCTTATATATCAAGATGCATGTTCAAAACTCATTATTAACGATTCAACAAAGTTTTTAATAAGACACGATCAAAGTATTTCTGTAAAGAAAGAAAGATGGCGGCGTATTTGTAGTTTTGATGATGCTCCTGTCGTTCACACTCAAAACAACGAATATGGAACTATTGTGAGTAAAACTGCTGAAAAAAACATATATGTTTCTAATATGCCTGATTGGTATAATTATCCGGGGTTGTATTATGATTTTGAAAATAACAAACTAATCAATTAGAAAAAATGGGGTATAATAAGAAAAAAAACATTTTTTCCCGATTAAAAATAAACGAAAAATAAAAACTTCATTCCTCTCTGTATTTCTTTTTTCTCTTGAAAGAAAAAAGAAAGAAAAAAGTTCAAGAACATTTAATCCCTATCCAGCGCACTTGCCCCCGCTTCCCGGGTAAATGTTCGGCCCACCGCGCATTCGATTTTCTGCGAAAATCGTTATGTTTAGAAAAACCGAATCCAAACCCAAGTGCGGCAGCCTAAAGGCATTGACATGAAGAAAAGTCCAGTGGACTTTTCGATAGCTACCGTAGGGAGCGGAGAACAAAAATATACCCAGTGGACTTTTCGATAGCGACCGCAGGGAGCGGAGAATACTTTTTTCTCCGCTACGCTATCGAAACATTCACTGAATGTTTATTTGTTCTCCGCTACGCTATCGAAACATTCACAGAATGTTTATTTGTTCTCCGCTACGCTATCGAAACATTCACTGAATGTTTATTTGTTCTCCGCTACGCTATCGAAACATTCACAGAATGTTTCTTCATATCAAGACAAAAGTTGAAATAAAGGAAAAAATATCATACTTCTTTTTAATCGAATTCCGTTGTCCAGAAACAAAAAGACCTCCTGCCGGTAGGGTGGAGGTCTGAGGTTTTCTTACTTAAAAAACTGCTTTAGAAAGGCAGATTTTCCAGAGGTTCGGTCTCATCGCCCAGAATCTTGTCGATGGGCTGTTCTGCTTCCTGGTTGTTGTCGGGGTGGTTGCGGTTTGCGAGGACGGAGAAATTGTCGGCCACCACTTCGGTGATGTAGCGTTTGTTGCCGTCCTTGTCCTCCCACGAGCGGGTGCGCAGCTTGCCTTCGATAAAGATCTGCGTGCCTTTTTTCAGGATTTTCTCAGCGATGTCGGCCAGTCCGCGCCAGCACACTATGTTGTGCCATTCGGTCTGTTCGATTTTCTGACCTTCTTTGTTCTTGAAATATTCGGTCGTAGCCAACGGAAAAGTAGCTTTCTTGGCTGTCTCGAATGTGATGATTTCCGGGTCTTTTCCTAAATTCCCAATCAGAATGACTTTGTTAACTCCTGCCATAACTCTTTGATTTTGTTGATACTTAAACTATTAAAAACTAACTAAATTACGCCGGAAATGTCCGACAAATCATAAGGCAAAGTTATAACTTTTTTTCGTAATATGCAAAAAAAAATGAAAATATTTATTAATGTGTTGAAAAATAGTTAATTGCGTGTTTTATGGCAAATCGGCGTAGGTTACAACGGAGTCGGGACTCTGCTGTGGGTGCGGCTTGAAGATGATTTCTGCCATCGGCGAGCAGACCTTTTGCGAGAAACTGATTTGTCGTTCGATGGTGCCTTCGGTTATTTTCGCCTTTCCGTCGCGGTACCAGAAACAGCAGTAGGGTGCGTAGTATTCGCTTTCGATTGAAAGTGTGGCCGTTGCAGTGTCCTTGTCTATCAATGCCGTGCCGGAGATGTAGAACACGTCGTCGTTCAGCGTCGGGGTGCTCTGTCCCACGGTGAAGTAATAGAATTTGTTGGCGGAATATTTGAAGTTCACGTTTTCGGTTGTCGAAACAAGGGCTTCGTTGATGACGTATTCAAAGGTCTGGCACTGTTGCGAGAAGTGTGTCCCCAAGCCGCGGTTGGCGAGTTCCATCCTTCCCGAGAAGGTCATTTTGTCCGAAAGTCTGAAATTGGTTGTGTTCACCCTCAGCACTGCCCCTGTAGCGTGCCAGTTGGCGTCGAGCTGTATCTGCATTATGCCGCTGCGGGTGCGGATGTCGCCCGTTTCGTTGATGAGGGTGGTGGTGTCGTCGTTGCCGAAATCCACGGTTACGGTGCGCGGATAGGCGGTGGCGCTGGTGGCCGTCACAATGGGGTAACCGCTACGGTGCCACAGCGTGGTGTCGGTGGCGAAACGCAGGGCGGTGATAAGTATGTCGTGCGACATCGATTCGGCCTGTGCCATCGATGTGGCGAAGGTGAAACCCGTCCCCGGATGGTAGGTGTTGTTGTCGATGGGTATCTCGTCGTCCTTGCAGGCGGCGAAAAGCACGAGTGCGGCTATGGCTGTTATTATGTATTTTTTCATAAACGTATGTTTTTGATGTGTTTACGATGTAACGTGGAAATGCTCTCGAAATTGTGTCAAAGAAAATGTTTTTGCGGCGTTTTGGAAAAAATCACCATTATTGGGTATTTTTCGGAATGGAATGTGTTTGTATTTTTGCAAATGAGGAACAGAGAGAAGGGTTTTTGTGAAGTAATTGTTTCTCAGTGAATTGGACGTAATTTCTCCATGTTATTAAATGTATATTAAATGTAAGAGGGTCGGTTTTTAGGAGCCGACCTTCTTTTTTATCTGATTCCCAGTAGTTTGTGTGTCTGCAACGACAGTCGCCATTTCGGATTCTGTTTCACGAACTCCACGCACAAGTTGCTGATTTTGCGGTTTTTGCGTGCGTTGCCTGTGTCGCAGGGCTGCACAAAATAATGTTCGGCGGTGATGCCGCAGTCCGACACGGGGTGTTCCCCGTCGAAAATCACCTTAACCTCGTTGGCGCGGGTGATGACGCATTTACCCTCCTCGCCCACGAAGTCCTGCTTTGGGCTCACCGTTATCCAGTCCACGTTTTCGGGCAATGGCAGGGTGCCGTTGGTCTCAACGGCCACGGTCTTGCGTTTGGCGTGGAGTCTGTCGACAAGCGACGAAGTCAGCTGCAAGGCAGGCTCGCCGCCTGTTATAACCACCAGAGTAGCAGGGTATTGCGCCACGGTGTCGGCAATCTGTTCTTCCGCCATCTCCTCGAAAGCGGTGTGGTCGGTGTCGCAGAACGGACACTGCAGGTTGCAGCCCGCAAGTCGCACAAACACAGCCGATTTGCCGGTGTTGTAGCCCTCGCCCTGAAGGGAGTGGAAAATCTCGTTCACTTTCATAGCACGTCGCTGCTTTGTTCGTCGCGGACGTAAACGGCCATGTTGCCTTCGCTCTCCTGCACCGAGGTCTTGTAGCACTCCGGTATCTGTTCGGTGATCCAGCGCGCGAGGTTCTCGGCGGTGGGGTTGAAGGGCAGCAGCTCGTTCAGGTTGCCGTGGTCGAGATAGCCGTGGATTTTCTCTTTGATTTTGTAAAAATCTGCTACCATGCCGTTCTCGTCAAGCTGCTCGGCCTTGCAATATACGGTTACAATCCAGTTGTGTCCGTGCATCCCCTGGCATTTGCTGGGGTAGGGGAGTGTAAGGTGGTGGCAACCAGCTATTTCCATCCTTTTTGATACGTAAAACATGATTTTGGTGATTGGTGATTAGTGATTGGTGATTGGTGATTGGTTTGTGAACTGTGAACTGTGATCAGTGAACTGTGATTTTTTTAGTGAACTGTGATCAGTGAACTGTGATGAAGAACGGGGAAAATGATTGATTAACTGCAAACTCAAAACTACAAACTCAATTAATTGTTCATTGTTCATTGTTAATTATCAATTCGTTCCGACTTCCGAGTTCCGAACTCCGAATTAATTGTCCATTGTTAATTGTTCATTTTAAACAACTTCCGACTTCCGAGTTCCGAACTCCGAATTAATTTTCAACTTTCAACTTTCAATTTTCAACTTTCAATTGTCTTCATAATCTGTTTTGTCGATAATTCCGGCGCCTTTGAGGGCTTCTTTGCGTTCGAGGCAGGTGGCGCAGCGGCCGCAGTGTTTGATGCCGCCTTTGTAGCAGGAGTAGGTCTTGGTGTAGTCGATGCCGAGACGTTTGCCTATCTTTGCGATGTCGGTTTTCGAGATGTTGGTGTAAGGTGCTGAAACCGTGATATTTTCGTAGGTGCCGCTGCTCATGGCGTGCGACATGGCGTTGATAAACTCCTCGCGGCAGTCGGGGTAGATGGCGTGGTCGCCGGAGTGGTTGGCTATCAGCACTTTGTGCAGGCCGCGGGTCTCGGCCAGTCCGCAGGCGATGGAAAGCATTATGCCGTTGCGGAAAGGCACCACGGTGGATTTCATGCTTTCGTCGGTGTAGACGCATTCGGGAATGGCGTCGGGACCTTCGAGCAGCGACGACTTGAAATAGCGCGAGAAGAAGTCGAGGGGTATCACCAGCTGCTCGATGCCGAGGGTGCGGCAGTGGTACAGGGCGTATTCCAGCTCCTGACGGTTGTGGTTGCTGCCGTAGTCGTAGGTCACGGCAAGGGCGATGTCGTCGCGTTTGTCGTAGAGCAGCGTTATGGAGTCCATCCCGCCCGAAACTATTATCAGAGAGTCTTTCATAAAGTAATTCAATTCGTTTAATCCGTAATCATGCTTGCATGATAATTCAACAAATTAATCTGCTAAATTCGTGAAATCCGTGTTCGAAAAAAAGTATTATTTGTTATTGAAAGCTTGCAACATACGTTGTTTTGCGAGTTCGTCGAAACGGTGGTCGCCCACATGCTGTGCGAAGGGGTAGATGGCGATGCCGCCGCGCGAGTTGAAAATGCCCGTAACGTCGATGTATTTGGGCTCCATCAGCTGCACAAGGTCTTTCATGATGATATTCACGCAGTCCTCGTGGAAATCGCCGTGGTTGCGGAAACTGCCGAGGTACAGCTTGAGGCTCTTGCTTTCCACCATGCGCACTGCCGGTATGTAGTTTATCAATATTTTTGCAAAATCGGGCTGCCCTGTGATGGGACAGAGGCTCGTAAATTCGGGACATACAAGGGTTACAAGGTAGTCGTTGTCGGGGTGCTGGTTTTCGAAAGTCTCCAGAATTTCCGGCGCGTAGTCGGTGGGGAATTTGGTGCCTTGGTTGCCCAGAAGGGTGATGCTGTCGTTTTTTTCTCTGCTCATGGTATTCGATTTATTTTCAAACGGTTATATCAACCGATTATTCCGTAAATAATTATGATTATCAATGCCACGGGGGCTATGTAGCGGATTAGGAAGTAGTAAGCGCCGAAAAGTCGTGCTTTCAGGGTGCCTCCGTTGGTTATTTCGTCGCGGACTTCGGCCTTGGGGTAGAACCAGCCGAGGAAAATGACCATCAGCAACGCGCCGATGGGCATGATGTACGAGGCGGTCAGCATGTCGAAGAGGTCGAAGAGGGTCTTGCCGAAAATTGTGGCCTCTTTCAGCGGACCGAACGACAGTGCGCAGAAAGCTCCGATGGAGAACACCGTTATCGAAGCCACTACCGATGCCACGCCGCGTTTCCAGTGCAGCTCTTCCACGGCGAAAGCCACCAAAATCTCGAGCAGCGAGATGGTGGAGGTGAGGGCGGCGATGCCCAGCAGCACGAAGAACACAATGGCGAACACGTTGCCCATAGGCATGCTGTTGAACACGTTGGGCAGCACTATGTAAACCAGTTCGGGACCGCTGGCGGGGTCCATTCCGAAGGCGAACACGGCGGGGAATATCACTATGCCCGCAAGTATGGCCACCAGAGAGTCGCACACCGCTATCCAAGTGCTGGTTTTCAGCAGTTTATCCTCTTTGCGGATATACGAGCCGTAGGTCACCATGGCGCCCATGCCGAGGCTGAGCGAGAAGAACGACTGTCCGAGGGCTTCGAGCACCCCTTTGCCGGTCATTTTGCTGAAATCGGGTCTGAAAAGGAACTCCAGACCTTTGGCGGCGCCGTCGAGCGAGAGGCTGCGCACGCACATCACAAGCAGGAGTATGAAAAGCACGGGCATCAGCACTTTCGACACCTTTTCGATGCCTTTCTGCACGCCCATTGTCACCACGAGGGCGGTGAGGACGAGGAAAATGAACTGATACACCAACGGCAGCACCGAGCCTTGCGAGAAGTCTTTGAACACCGTGGCCACCTCGTGGGGCAGCAGGCCGCTGGTCTGGCCGCTGCTCGAAAGCACTATGTAGTTGAGGGTCCAGCCCGCCACCACGCTGTAGAAGGCGTAGATAAGCAGTGCGGCCACTATGCCGAGTATGCCGAGCGACACCCAGCCTTTGTGGCGTCCGCCCAGTTTGCGGTACGCCCCCACCACGTTGCTCTGCGAACGGCGGCCTATCACAAACTCGCTCATCATCAAGGGGATGCCTATCAGAATAACGAAAACGACGTAAATGGTGAGGAAGGCACCGCCGCCGTTATTCCCCAGCATGTAGGGGAAACGCCACACGTTGCCAAGTCCCACCGCACCGCCTGCGGCGGCAAGTATCGCCCCTATGCTGGAGCTGAATCCTCGTTGGTTGTCTGCCATGTTTTTTGCGTTTTTTGAAAGTGCAAAGATACGAAAATTTTTAATTCGGATTTCGGATTTCGGATTTCGGAATTGCTTGTTTTGGCGTATTTGACTGAATTTTAGTTTGTTGTGTGGTGTGTGCCGACAATGTAGAGACGGGGCATGCCCCGTCTCCCAAAAGGAATGGTGACGACATTTGTGGATTTGTGTATGTCCCGAAAAAATCGCATAAAACAGTAAAAAAATATCAATTATTATCCGAAATACAACATTTTTGCGCCGAAAAACAGTACTCTCATTGTATGAAATTGCACCGAAAAGTGTATTTCGTACAATAACCCCCATATTTCATACATTACGCGCGTCATGCCGCTGAAACGGTTTTTTTTCGTCGTATCTTTGCAGTAACAAATTTTTTAAAATACAATGATTAATATATACTTTACCCAAAACGTGTCGGAGACACGTGCTCTTAGTAACCCCACACAAGGAACGCAGTGTGGGGGTAACAGAAAACCAATCAAAAACAGCGTCTCGGAGAGACGCGACCTTAACTTATGTAATATTAAGTAGTCAATGAATATAAAAATAACACAAAATGAAACACACAAAAATCATTATCGCGCTTTGCACCGCCCTGCTTGTGGCGGGGTGCAACAATTCCGAATCAACCTCCGAAAACTACAGCGACGCGCTGTTTGTGGAGATGCTCAACGACACCACATTTCTGCACAAGGAACGTGTGTTGCAGGACACAGGAGAGTTGGCTTTCTACGCCAGTTTTGAACAGCCCCTGCTCTGGCCCGAAACAGGCGACACCACCCTACGCCGGATGGCCGATTTCTACAACCTGCAGTCGGTGTTCCACGCCTTGCAGACCGACGACGACACTTACCGCAGGTATGAAGAGTCGGGGTCCGACCTCGAGAAGGAAATGCTGGCCGAGTGGGCAAAGATGAAACTTCCCGGCATCGCCGACACTTTCACCATGCGCAGGCTGGGTGAAGCGATGAAATTTATCCTTTCAAAATCGGACGACGAGAAAAAGAAAGATGTTACCGATTGTTCGGAGAGACTGTCAACTTGGTTGCCCGATGAGGATTCGACTTTTGTCGCCGACAAGATAATTCCAGTGCTTACCCCTAAAACCTATCTGCCAAAGAAATTGAAAGAGGACTACGAACTATACGTGGGAGAGGAGGCAAAACCCGACCAAGGGCAGTTGCAACAGCTGTGGAAATATTATTCGGAAGAAAAAGATTACAACACAAAGCTGTCGATACTTTTCATGCTTCTTTACGATTATCATTATGATGGAGGAGACACTGTGGTATCGTTGCTGAAAGATGCCGAGCAGGTTATGACGTCGGGCAATTATTCTCCTTTGCTTCCGGTACTCTGGCGGGCATATCGTGTGGATTATTGTTACAAATACGCTTGTCCCTCCACCTACTGCGAAATACCCAATGTCCGCTTCAACTACTACCGCCGTCTGGTGGCCTACACTATGCTCCGCCACATACAAAACACACCCGACGACGATGCGGCTAAGGTGGCTTTCTATTGTCTTGCATGGCGCGACAACATAAATCGGTTTGGAGAATACTATTTTGGTAACCAGTCCACAGCCGAATATATAGTCCTCTTTTGGAACGGCAGTGTGCTATAGGCAATGGCAGGGGCTTGTTTGTGCCCCCCTTTTTTGTGAATTGGACAACAACAAAAAATCATTCGTTATTTGTAAAAACATAACACCTTATGAAAAAAACAAACAAGCTCCTTTTTGTTGCCGCACTGATTGTTATTTCGGCTTGCGGAAATGTAAACCATACTGCCGCCGATTGCGATTCGGCAACCACGGAATCAATAGGCTGGCAAGAAAATAAGGTTTTTCGGCAAAACTGCGACTATCTCGACTCCTTCGGCATCGATTGCAAGTCGTTTTTCGGCCAAAGCTATGACTCGGTGGACATCGCTGTTGTGGACTGCGTGGCAAATGTCGTTAGAACATTGGACTTTCAGATGGAGCCATACAATGACTTGCCAAAGATAAAGAAAGAACTGTCGGAAATAAAAGATTTGTGGTTCGGTTTTGCTGGAGATTATCATCTGCAGGCTTTTTGGGAACAAATCATGTGGAACAGGGTTGAATTCCATCTGTCGAACCCGCTGACATTCCAAAAATGGGAACCTTCGTCGAAGGGAAGGTGTCTGCCTCGCCCGACGGCAAATATAAATTCTACACCACTTGGAACATCTGCCAAGGGACACAAGGCATGTGGTTGACATACTTTCAGTATCTGGATACCAATGGTTTGTTAAAATGTAAGATATGGCAAGATGACAGACGATTTGATTCGCAGGGGAACGTGATTGATGTGTGGCAATTTGCTTTGCACGATACCACTTTCTATGTTCTTAAAAGCATTTGGAGAGGCAGTTCTTGTGAATGGGGTTGCAACATGGAAATAGCTACTTTCGAAAACGGCGTACCGACCTACCATATCCGTTTTTTCCCCAATATGAAAGAATTTACAGAAATTTGCAGGTTGGAAGATGAAAAATGGGTTAAGGAAGGTGGACAGTGCTGTATTAGTTACACTTACAGAGGTCTTGATGTCGATTACGATTTCAACCCGAAAACTCTTACCGTCACCGCAAAAACGCAGGATGATACAAATAAAGCCTTAATGGTCGAGAAATGGAAATTGAAAGTTAAGTAGCCTAGGTAGGCGTTGGTTATTCGGACTTTTGGATTTTACCCCGAAACTAATACCCACGTCCTAATGACCACAAATAAATGTTTCAACTTTCAATTTTTCACTTTCAACTTTTTTGTGGATTGAACAATAACAAAAGACTTCCGGCGTTATACTCTTTTTAAAAAACAAAGTCATAACACCTTATGAAAAAAACGAACAAACTTCTTGCTTTGCTCGCAATTGTTGTGGCTACAGCAGTAATCCATGGCTGTAGCGACAATCCCGAAAACTACAGCGACGACCTTTTTGCCAAGATGCTCTCCGACACCACATATATGCATCAGGAGAGTGTGTTGCAGGCTGCCGACTCGGTGGCTCTCTACGCCCATCTGGAACAGCCTTTGCTGTGGCCTGAAACGGGCGACACCACGCTCCGCCGCATGGCAGATTTCTACAATTACTATGCCGCATCCAACGCATGGATGACCGACTTCGACACAAGGGAGAGATATTATGGCCAAAAAACGTACGATATAGAAAAAGAGATGCTGGATCTTTGGAGAAAAATGCAGTTCCCGGGCATCGTCGACGAAGTTTCGGTGGAAATACTCAAAGATGAGCTCCGTGTACTAGTTGGCGACACGGTGTATGATAGGACAACAAACGTGAGCGATGTGGAGCGACGGCTTACCCGTTGGACACCCGATATAGACGCAGGTACGATGGAGAAAGAGGTACTTCCCAAACTCACGCCTAAGGATTATCTGCCGGACAGTGTCAAAGAAAAATATGACACATACGTGGGACAGAATGCCAATCCGACTCAAGGCGACGTTTGCTCTTTGTATGATGCATATATAAATGAAAAACAATACGATACTAAATTATCGATGCTTTTTGTGCTGATGTATTGCTATGGGTCTTCGTCGAACGACACGGTGGTTTCGTTGCTCAAAGATGCCGAACAGGCCTTCACCTCGGGTAATTATTCTCCAGTGATGTCTGCCCTATGGCGTGCCTACCGAGTAGTTTATTGTGGAAAATATTCCTGTCCCTCAACCTACTGCGAAATACCCAACGTCCGCTTCAACTACTACCGCCGATTGGTGGCCTACACCATCCTTAGGCACATAGAAAAAAATCCCGACGACGATGCGGCAAAGGTGGCTTTCTATTGCCTTGCAAGGCGCGAAAACATAAACCGTTTCGGGACATATCAGTATGGCAACCAGTCCGTTGCTGAAAAGGCAAGCCTGTTTTGGAATGGCAGTGTGTTGTAGGCAATGGCAGGGGCTTGTTCGCAAAAACGTTTTTTTGTGGATTGAACAATAACAAAAGACTTCCGGCGTTATACTCTTTTTAATAAACAAAGTCATAACACCTTATGAAAAAAACAAACAAGCTCCTTGCTTTGCTCGCCATCGCTGTGGCGACGCTCGTCCCTTTTAAATCCTTCGCCCAGCAGACCGCTGTCCCTCAGCAGGTTGCCGAAATGTTTCCTGCAGCCGCCACGGTGAACGACCTCGGCGCGTGGTCCGCCGTGCTCGACAACGCCAGCGCAACTCTCGGCTACTACGCCTATTCCAAGCCAGCCAGCGACAGCATCCAGGGCTTCAACGGCGAAACGCCCCTGTTGGTGATTTTCGACAACGAAAAGAAAATCCAATCCGTCGTTCTCCTCGACAATAAGGAGACTCCCGCTTTTGTCGGCCGTGTGGCCGAGGGCGGACTTTTCGACGCGTGGAACGGCCTCACCATCGACCAAGCCCTTGAAAAAGAGGTGGATGCCGTAAGCGGCGCCACTTTCACCTCCAACGGCGTGAAAGCCTCGCTCAAAGCCTGCCTGAAGAACATCAAAGCCAGCGAAAACGCTACAACCGGTAGCTGCTCGAACATCTGGCTATGGGTGGCGATAGGCGCTGCCGTGCTGCTTGTGGTTGTGATTTGCGTGATTGTGGCACGGAGGAAAAGGAATTAGTAGTTTGCAGTTTTGAGTTTGCAGATAAACGACTTGATACCAATCCAGTTCACTGATCACAGTTCACAGTTCACTAATTACAAAAAAAATCGTATCTTTGCAAAATCATTTAAAAAAAAATAGAACGCTATGTTAGACCAAGAACGAGGACTTTATATCGCCCACTGCGAGTCGGGCGCATTGTCAATAATAGGTAAGATGACCAATCGCCACGGCCTTATCGCCGGTGCCACGGGAACAGGTAAAACCGTCACTCTGCAGGTGATGGCCGAGACATTCTGTCAGGCCGGAGTGCCGTGTTTCATGGCCGATATGAAAGGCGACCTTTCGGGAATTTCGCAGGCCGGAGCCATGAGCTCTTTCATCGAGAAACGTATGCCCGAATTCGGCATCGAAAACCCGCAGTTCCAAGCCTGTCCCGTGCGTTTCTTCGACGTGTTCGGCCAGCAGGGCCACCCCATGCGTGCCACCGTGTCGCAGATGGGTCCCATGCTGCTGTCGCGACTGCTCGGACTTAACGAAATCCAGGACGGCGTGCTCACCATCGTGTTCCGCATCGCCGACGAGCGCGGATGGCCTATCATCGACATCAAGGACCTCCGTTCTACCCTCGACTTTGTGTCGAAACATTCCAAAGAATACACCACCAAATACGGCAACATAAGTACCGCCACCGTGGGTGCCATACAGCGCGCCCTGCTACAGCTCGAAAATCAGGGTGCCGACAAGTTCTTCGGCGAACCCGCCTTCGACATCTACGACCTGCTGCAGACCGAGAACGGCAAAGGCATAATGAACGTGCTTGCCGCCGACAAGCTGATGATGCAGCCCAAGCTCTATTCCACTTTCCTGCTGTGGCTTATCAGCGAGCTGTACTCCACACTGCCCGAAGTAGGCGACCTCGACATGCCCAAGCTGGTGTTCTTCTTCGACGAGGCTCACATGCTCTTCGACGGCACCTCGCGCGCCCTGCTCGACAAGATAGAACAGGTGATACGTCTTATCCGCTCCAAAGGCGTGGGCATCTATTTCGTAACCCAGAACCCCACCGACATCCCCGACATCATCCTCGGACAGCTAGGCAACCGTGTGCAGCACGCCCTCCGCGCCTACACCCCCAAGGACCAGAAGGCCGTCAAGGTGGCCGCCGACACTTTCCGTGCCAACCCCAATTTCAAGACCGACGAGGCCATTATGAACCTCGAAACCGGCGAGGCCCTCGTCAGTTTCCTCGACGAGAAAGGCGCCCCCAACATGGTGGAACGTGCCAAGATACTGTTCCCGCTTTCGCAGATTGGCGCCATCACCGAAGGCCAGCGCGGCGACATCATGCGTTCCAGCCGTCTCAGCGGCAAATACGACACCCCCGTTGACAACCACAGCGCTTATGAGATGATTCTCGAAGAAGAGGAACGCGCCCTTGTGGAAGCCGAGGAGAATGCCGTTGCCGAGGCCAAAGAGAAAGACAAAGAAAAAGGCGGCAAGAAGAAAACCGGCATCCTTGGCAAAGTGGGCAAAGCCATACTCACAGCCATCACAGGCACCTTGGCTACTATTCTCGGCACTTGGGTTAGCGACAAGGTTACGGGCAAAAAGACCAAATCGCGCACCTCTACCACAGGCCGTGTGGTGAAAAACGCCACCAGCGCCGCCACACGTACCGCCACCCGCGAAATTACCCGCGACATCCTGGGCAATATCATAAAAGGAAAATAACCATAACTTTCGTCAAATGAAACGTTTAGCGCTTTGTCTCCTGTTGTCGCTCATTTCGGTGGCTGCCTTTTCGCAAAAAAAGGATATCATCATCGATTTGAACGGCATCAAGTTTGTGATGAAATACGTCAAAGGCGGCACTTTCCAGATGGGTTCGCCCAACGCCGACATCAGCCGGTGGTCGTTTTACGACACTGCAACCCACGAGACTGTCTGTTACAAGGACTCGCTCCACGAGGTAACCTTGAGCAGTTTCTATATCTGCGAAACGGAGATAACTCAGGCCGTGTGGAAGGCCGTTTTGTGGACCTCGCTGAAAGACCAGAAAGACCGCACCCGCTCCGATTTCAGCACCTGTGGCATCGGCAGCGACTACCCCATGTATTTCGTCAGCTTCGAAGATATTGTCAGGGAGTTCATCCCCGAATTGAACAAGATGACCGGACGCAAGTTCCGTCTGCCCACCGAGGCGGAATGGGAATATGCCGCAAGGGGAGGGGCCGAATCGAAAGGCTACACATTCTCGGGCAGCGACAAAGCCGACGATGTGGCGTGGTACACAGCCACCTGCACCGACAAACAGACGCATACTGTCAAGACAAAGAAACCCAACGAGTTGGGCATTTACGACATGAGCGGTAACCTGTACGAATGGTGCAGCGACTACTACGGCAGATACAGCAGCCAGCCGCAGACCAACCCCAAAGGTCCGAAAAACGGCACCAAACGCGTTATCCGTGGCGGATGCTGGAATCACAACTCCAATTCGGCACAGGTGGATTTCCGCATGAACTCCGGTCAGCTGAACCGTTACAACAATCTGGGGTTCCGTCTCGTTCTTGACGAAAAATGATGTTGAAAAATAAGAAAATGACAACAAAATACATTATAAAATATGTGTCGGAGACACATAATCTCAATAACCCACATGAAAAAACAGCCAGTGGCTGTTTTGATAGCGAAGCGGAGAATACCAGAACGCAGTGTGGGGGTGAAGAAAAACTCCCTGAAAAACAGCGTCTCGGAGACACGCGACCTTTACTTAAGTAAAACAATAACTCGACAAAAATAAGAAATCATCAAATTTGGTGACAAATAAGAAATAGTTTTTGCAAAATCAATAAATAAAGAGATGAAAAGAATAATTCTTTTTTCGATGGCTGTGATGATGTGCGCTTCGGTGCTGGCAGTCAATCCCGTAAAGATTTACCGAGGCACTTCCACCTATTACAGCGATGTTATCTGCAACGTGAAGGACGGCAAGGTGTATAAAGGCAATTCGTCGTACAACAGCGACATTCTGTGCCATGTGGAGGGCAACAGGATTTACAAAACCACCTCCACCTACAGCAGCGACGTGCTCTACACCGTGCGCAAAGGTAAAGTGTATAAAGGCAACTCGCTGTACGAGAGCGACGTGGTGATGAGCTTCCGCGACGGCAAGATATACAAAGGAGTGTCGAATTTCCGCAGCGACGTGCTTGCCACCATCGTCGACAATTTCGTGTACTCCGGCAACTCCACCTACAACAGCGACCGCATGTACACCATCGACGGACAGCTTACCATAGAGGAGTTTGTGGCCGTGTGGTACGTGTTTTTCTATGTCTATTAAGGACTGAACTACAGCATCTTACCCAAGTGCGATGACTTCCAGCGACCTGCGTTTCCCGCAATCGGCGATATTGGAACTGACCTACCGTTGCAACCACCGTTGCCGTTTCTGTTCCTGTCCGTGGGAAGCCCCGTCGTGTAGCTACGAAAAAGGCACGGAGCTAACCCTCGAAGAGTGGTGCCGGGCCATCGACCGGCTCCAGACACTTGGCGTGAAAACCCTTACCATCTCCGGAGGCGAGGCCCTCTTAAATGACTCCCTTCTCGACATCCTTAAATATATCCGCTCCAAAGGCTGTTTCAATACCGATGTGCCGATTGTGTTGATTTCCAATGGTTTGCTGATAAGTGAGGCTTTTCTCGAAGCTTTCAAGAGATACAACGTACATCTTAGCATGAGTCTGCCCGGGGTGGACACTTTCGAGTGGCACACGGGTGTGGACAACGCTTCGGGCGTACTGCACTGGTTCGAGGAGGCCAAAAGGCTGGGCGTACCCACCACCGTCAACGTTACCGTTACCAAACACAACTACCACGAGCTTTACCGCACCCTTGCCGAAGGACTTCTGGCGGGAGCCGACACGGTGCTGCTCAACCGTTTCCTGCCCGGCGGCAGGGGCTTGGCCAATATCGACGAGCTGACTCTCGACACCGATCAGCTGCGCGGTATGCTCGACACCGCCGAGGAGGTGCTCGAACTGGCCGGACGTCGTGGTGCGGTTGGGACGGAGTTCCCGCGTTGCATCATAGAAAAACCGGAGAAATACAAGCGCCTGCGTGTGGCTTCGGTATGTGCCGCTGCCAAGGAGTTTTTTGTTATCGACCCCAGCGGCAGGGTGCGCACCTGCAACCATTCGCCACGCGTGGTGGGACATATACTGCGGACGCCCGTCATCTCCGACATCGACTATTGGAATATCTTCGCCCAACGACGTTACATACCTGTCTCGTGCGTTAGCTGCCACGACGTGAACTACTGCGACTGCGGTTGCCGCGAAGCCGCCGCCATAGTACACGGCAACGTATGCGCGAAAGACGTTTGCTTTGATAACAATGAGTAATTAGTAATTAGTAATTAGTAATTTTATTTGAAACATACCGCAGACCAATGACTTTTGACCTTTGACCCATGACCAACGACCAAACAATGTACACTCGTACCAAACTGCTTTTGAAAGAAGAAGGACTTGCACGTCTGCAATCCGCCCATGTGCTTGTGGTGGGACTTGGCGGGGTTGGAGGCTATGCCGCCGAGCAGCTGTGCCGGGCCGGGGTTGGAGAACTCACCATTGTTGACGGCGACACCGTGGCAATGTCGAACAAAAACCGGCAGATTATAGCCCTCGACTCCACCCTTGGCCAGCCTAAAGCCGAGGTTCTGGGGCAGCGTCTGCACGACATAAACTCCGACTGCAAGTTGCACATCATCAACGAGTTTCTCCGCGACGACCGCATGATAGAGATACTGCAGCAAACGCATTTCGACTACGTGGTGGATGCCATCGACACCCTTTCGCCAAAGGTGTTTCTTATCTACCACACTTTGCAAGCCGGTTATCCGCTTGTAAGCTCCATGGGCAGTGCCGGCAAGCTCGACCCTACGCTGGTGGAGGTGTCCGACGTGGCGGAGTCGCACACCTGCCCGTTGGCACACATGGTGCGCAAGCGCCTGAGCCATCTGGGGGTGAAGACGGGTTTCAAGGTGGTGTTCTCGCCCGAAAGAGTGCCGAAACACGCCTGCATCGAAGACCCGTCCACCAACAAACGCACCACCATTGGAACGATATCGTATATGCCACCCGTTTTCGGCTGCGTGTGCGCCTCGGTGGTGATACGCGATTTGGTGGGAGGAAAAGGTAAATGACGAAATCAATTGATGTTTTTATGCAATAATAAACAAACATCATCGTTATTGAAGAAACGAAATAACGAAAATATGCTTATCTTAGTTGATAATGAACAAAATGGACGCTCTGCCGTTTGGATGCCCGATGGCGACATGCCTGATATGCAAAACGAGGCGGTAACGTTCCACGAGGTGCTGAGGGCACCGTGACACCGAGTTTTTCTTGGTTGTTAACTGGAGTCGGCAACTGCCGATTCTGAATTGTTCATTATTAATAATTTGTTCAATGCTGAAAAAATTTTTTTTGGCGGTGCTCGCTACTATGAGTATGGCCAGTGCTTTGATGGCACAAACTACATATACCTTGCAAGGCTCTTTGGCCAACAGCAAAGGGGAACCGATGATGTTTGCCAACTGTGTGTTGCTTCAACAAAATGACAGCGCCTTCGCGTACGGTACCACGAGCGACCTCGACGGCGTGTTTACGTTTGGTGGCGTAAATCGGGGCAAATATATTTTAAAAATAACCGCCGTCGGACATGAGACATACTGGCAAAATATAACGATAGACCGCGACATCAATCTCGGCACTATCGAGATTGCCGAAAATGCCACCTTCCTGCACGAGGTGAAGGTTACCGCCCGACGTCCGCTCTACTCTGCCGACGGCGAGAAGGTGTTCTACAACGTTAGCGACGACCCCAGTGTGCAGAGCGGAAACGCCACCGACGCCCTGCAGAACGCCCCGGGCGTGGAAGTCGATGCCGAAGGCAATATCAAATATCGCGGCGGGGCGGAGGTTACTATCTGGATAAACGACAAACCGTCGCACCTAAAAGCCGAAGGGTTGAAACAGTACCTAAAGTCGCTGCCTGCCGGAACGTTGCAACGTATCGAGGTGATAGCACACCCTTCGGCTAAGTACCACACGCAGAACTGTGTAATCAACATTGTTACCACCGCCAAAGTGAAGCGTAACGAACTGCTCTGTCTCGGCCTAAACGCCAACAGCCGACCGCAGGTGGGACCGTGGGTGGACTATGTGTGGGCCAACGAAAAAGTGCGGTTCAATCTTTTTCTCAGCGGCGATTACGACCGTTATAACGGCGATGCCAGTAGCGACAGCCGTCTGCTTTCGCCCGACAGCTCGCTTTCGTCCATCGTCTCAACAAAAGGACATAGTCTAAACCGCACACTCAACGGCAATTTCGGCATTGACTTCGACTATTACCTCGATACCAATACCACGCTCAATTTCTGGCTTTGGGCCACTGCCTCGCACGACAGTACAGCCTCCGACAGCCGTACCGAACGCACGGAGTTTATGACTAGTCCCGGCCGTTATTTCTATAACGAGACACTGCGTAGCGGCAGAGGTATGATGGATGCTGCTTTCGGCGTGATGATGGAGAAAAAACTCGACACCCTCGGTGGTATGCTTTTCCTCGACTACACTGGCACGCTGACACGTAACCGCTCTCTCAGCAGCGACTTGCGCAACTACGACAGCCTTGCGTTGCTCGATTTCGACCGTAGCCTAACCAGTCGCAACCCATCGCAGTTTCATGGCATAACTGCCGACATTGCTTTGCCATACAACAAGCATGGTGAACTGGATTTCGGCGTGATGGCCAGCCTCGCGCCTGAGCGTAAGGACGTGGAATCCACCGACAGTGGCCTCGCCGACAGTCTGCGCAGCTACGTTTTCACCAAGGACAACTACGAACTTTCGTTTTATGCCGGTGCCGAGCACCACTTCGGCCGTCTCACCCTAGGAGCCTCGCTGTCGATAGACAACGCATGGTACAACCTTGATTTTGACAGAGCCGACAGCGGCGACGTGCGGAAACACTACCTTACTTTCAGTCCTACACTCCACCTCAGCTACAGCACCGAGTCGATGCACAATTTCACTTTCAGCTACACACATTATGTTACACCTCCTGCCGATACACAACTCACTCGTTTCACCGTTTACGGCTACGACGGTTATTCCACAGGCAATCCCGACCTGAAGAAAGGCTACGCCGACAATTTTGAACTGGGCTGGGAACGATACTTCGACCATCTGGGCAGCATCGGCCTCAGTGCGTGGTACAAATCCGACCGCGACCACACAGGCACCCTCAACGATGTGGCATATTGCGACCGTTTCGGACGTATCGTGGCTTTCAGCCAAACGGCAAACATCGGAACTGCAAGGCAGGGCGGCATAGGCCTCAACGCCACACTGCGTCCGCTAAATTTTATGAACATCCGCTTGTACGCCAACCTCTTCGACGATTACTACAACGTGCAGTACCGCTCCGGGATGTGGCAGGAGAGCGAGATGCTGTGCTATTCCTTGCGACTCAATTTCTGGACAAAGCTTTGGGAACATACAGGAAGCAGTTGGTTCGACGGACTGCAACTGTTTGCCAACGCCGTCTATCGCAGTCGTACCCAGACCCCGCTGGCCGAAATCGATCCCTACTTTACTTTCGACTGCGGAGTGAGCACCGACCTTTTCGACCGTCGTCTTTCGCTGTTCCTTAACGTGAATGATGTTTTCGGCACTGTTCGAACAGGCGGCAGCAGCATAAATCCTTACAACCCATCTGTAAACGAGGCCACCACCGACAGCCGTTACGTGAGTTTCGGCCTCACGTGGCGCATAGGTCGCACCGAGATGGAATCCCGACAGACACACGGCAAGAAAGAACCGAGGAAGAAAGGCAAGTAATTACCGAAAATAATCAGAAAAAACGCATCGTTTCCAAAAATCGTTTGGTCGGGGCGGGTGCCGTTTGTGCCAAGGTGGAGTTCCTCCGAGGGAGTGGGGGAGTTTTTTTCATTGTATATGTGCTAAACAGATTTTTGGATAAAATCAAAACTGTTTCTCAGTATATTATAGATGAAAAACAATTGGAAAATGTTGATTTATTCCAATTTATATATTTCAGGTATTAAATCAAAAACGAAAGACTTTATTTTTTCATTTTTATAAGTTTTTCCTTTGTATAAAAAATCCCCAAAATAATTGAAATATAGGATACACTTACCAAACGGTCTTTTTTTGACGATAAAAACAATTCTATAATCTTCTGCTATTTTAGATTCTGATTCAGATGTCAAACCATCAATCATATCCAAAATACTATCATCAGTGTCGTCTTTTGATATTGTTATTTCTATTGAAGCCAGCTTTTCAACTTTATAATAAGGCAAACGGCTTCTAAAATCAGTATTTAAAGGTATTATTTTCAACTGCATCTTTTTTACTACATCCTGAGGATAATTCTTCAATGGAATAAAAATAATACAAGCAAAGATAAAGGTTGCTAATAGTTTATTGTTCATTTTTTCATAAATTTATAAATTTTCATTTTGATTTATTTCAGCACGTTTTTTTACTCTTTGTTCGTGCTTTGTTTGAGTAGATATTGGATCAATTGTATTCAAGGTCTTACCATCATGATTATTTCTTGTGCCTTCCCCTAAGATCTTTGCTGCTGGAGTTTCATAGTCCTCAATAACTCGTTGTTCTTCTAGGTTGGTATAATTATCATCACTAATTCTGCGTGAATTAACATAATCATCATGCTTAAAAACGTCCCTGAAAAAATGACCTAATTCATGAAACAATCCCAAAGCACCGGATTGTCTGCTTTTTTTTTCATCTCCATTACTATTGTCGTATACTTCCATACCTTTAGTAGACCAATATATTGTTTTTGTACTAGATTTGTAATGATCATTGCCACGCGTTTTTTTTATAATCACTTTTTCAGTAGTATTTATTGATTGTTCAATTATACCAGAAACATCAGCATTATTATTATAAATGTAATCTAACGATTTTATAGCATCCCTAACAAAAGAGTTCTTCCCTAAATATTTCATATTGGGGGTATAGACAATATATTTGTTTCGTTCAAATAAACGTGCTATTCCTTTTTTTTCTTTATAAGCAATCCAAATCTCTCTCCCATCTGGATCCACATACTTCACAGGATTATTGGCACAATACGCATACGGCGAGAACGTCGGGTATTTTTCAAACAGCGGGTCTCTGCTCACAAACACCGGCGGAGCATAGTACCTTGCTTCGTAGTAATACATCCCAGTCTCCTCGTCTAACTCCTTAGCATTAAAGCTATACTTAGGCAAAACACCATTCTGCCAACCGCTATTATGCTCATTCGTAATCTCACCGAAAGGCGCATACAAAAAGCCTTGCACAACACTCCTGTTTTCATCCGTTACGTAGCACGTACTTCCCAAATGGTTCGGGTGGTAGTAGTACACACTGCCACTGCTTATTGGCTGCAAGCTAGTAATTCCCACCTGTGGCAACTCAAACACTGGTTTGGGGTCTTCCAGAGTTTGCTCCTCACCAACGGGAAGGAACTCGTAGCCCGTTATTTCCACAATGTTTTTCCGTATTAAACTATCTTGCCACTCTTTTCTATCTTGCAGTTCTGGGTCGTGGGTGTCTATCTGTAAGTTTTGGTCTCCCAAGCGTGAGGCTATGCGCTCCATGCCGTTGTAGTAGTGTTTGGTGTAGTGTCCGTCTTGGTTGAAGTTCAGGTAGCTGTTGGGGTAGAACATGGCGGTGCGGGGGTTAAAGTTTACGCTTTCCAAACGGCCGTTCACCCAGTTGGGGTTTAGGTCAAAGCTGTACTTGTAGGTTCTTGTAGTGCCTCCGTTGTAGCCGTAGAGGGAGTAGAAAAGCCTGTCGTAGCTGTACAGCCGCAGGTTGCCGTCCGCGCCAAAGCGGTAGAGTTCCTCGGAGGGGGTGGAGTTGGGAAGGGTGATTTTCATTGAATCTGTGCTAAACATTGGCATTAGATTAATTCATTTTTCTTTCTGTTTCATTAATATATAGTACATATGAGAAGTTTTATAATATAGAACAACATCATAGAAATAATAATTGTATCCATCTTCTTTTATTGTAAACAATTTGGGATCCAACCACAATGAAATATGATATTTTCCATCAATATAACAAAATGATGTAGTATAATTTTCGTTTCCAGACAGAAAAGTGCATTTCCTTATTTCAATTATAATTGAGTCTGATTCATCGTAAAAATTGTTGGGTATTTCCACAAAGGATAAACTGCTGGAATCGATTAATATTGAGATTACAGTAGTTGAATCCGTTTTTTGAATTGAATGCTCGAGAATGTGCCAAACCCCACGCCTTATAATCTTGCACACGACTTTGTCCTGTGCAGAAAGATTGATCCTTGCACAGAGAAAAAAGAACCCTAAAAATAATATATTTCTTATATTCATTAGAATAATTGCATTAGTTCATAGTGTTATTAGTGAACATATCTCTTAAAAAACAAGGACTCATCACGATTTATAGGAAATGGACAAAAATGGGACCAAAATTGTTTCTCAGTCCAGAGAGGCAAGTGGTTATATAAACCACGATTAAATCCAACAGCTTTATCTGTTTTGGGAAATCCTTCGTGAAGCATAATAGCGACCTTAATGGGATCGGTTTCTTGCTTAAGTCTGCCCATTAGCGTTAATTTCCTTGTTTTTATATCAATTGAGGTATATATTTTTGTTCCAGGAGCCAATGCAGAGAACATCCAAGCATCTGCTTCTGTGAGACATGTTTGTTTGTGTTGATTCCTATTGCTATTCTCAAAATCCCATGCATGATATGTCTCCTCAAATAGGTTTCGGAATATGCTAGCACCAATATCAGCGTTTTCTGTTTCAGGTGTTGTCCCTTTAGTAAAATTTATTTTTGAAGTATTTGGTTCAACATTTGGATCAAATAATCCAGTTTCCTCTCTCTCACCTGTATAGTCATATTCCCAACTCTCAAAATAATAAATATGTGTTGATGCTTCCAATATTCTATATTTTTCAGAGAACGCTTCCGAGTAATAGTCGGAGTTTGGGTCAAGAAGTTGTTTCACGTATGCTTCATCATCTTTATTTGCAAATTTACAACTATCCCCGCTCGGGTCTATGTACTTGATTGGGTTATTCATACAGTAGCCGTATGGAGACATAAAAGGATATTTTTCAAACAACCTGTCCCTGCTCGTAAACACCGGCGGTGCATAATACCTCGCCTCGTAGTAGTACATCCCCGTCTCTTCATCAAGTTCCTTTGCATTAAAGGAATACTTAGGTATTACATTATTTCCAAAACTACTGTTATGCTCATTCGTAATCTCACCAAACGGTGCGTACAAAAATCCTTGCTGTACTATAGCATTCTCATCAGTTACATAGCAAGTACTTCCCAGATGGTTGGGGTGGTAATAATAGACAGAGGAAGTATTTGGTGTTAAATTATTTAAACCTACCTGCGGCAACTCAAACACAGGTTTGGGGTCTTCGTGGTTCTGCTCCTCGCCAACGGGCAGGAACTCGTAACCGGTTATTTCAACTACACTCTTTCTTATCAAGCTGTCCTGCCAATCTTTTCTATCTTGTAGCTCTGGGTCGTGGGTGGAGATAGACAGGTTTTGGTCGCCCAAGCGTGAGGCTATGCGCTCCATACCATTGTAGTAGTGTTTGGTATAGTAGCCATTTGCATTAAAGTTCAGATAGTTGTTGGGGTAGAACATAGCATTATGTAGGTTAAAGCTTACGCTTTCCAAACGGCCATTCACCCAGTTGGGGTTAAGGTTAAAGCTATACTTGTAGGTACGAGTAGTTCCTCCATCGTAGCCATACAAGGAGTAGAAAAGTCTTTCGTAGCTGTACATACGCAAATTGCCGTCGGCGCCAAAACGGTAGAGTTCTTCGGAGGGCTGTGCGTCGGGGTAGGTTGTTTCCCGGCGTTGCAGACTGCCGTTTATGCCGTACTGCTCGTTCACGTTGGTGCCGTCGGCATAGCTTATGTTGTTTGGGGCAAAGGTGGTCTGCCCTTCGTTGAGGCTGCCGTAGCTGTAATAGCGTGTCTGGCTGGTGGTTGTGTTGTTTGCCAAGTCGGTCTGGCTCAGGTTGTACTGCTGTATCTTGCCCCAGTCGCCGTAGGTTATGCTCAGGGCGTAGGTCTGCGCGTTGGCGGCGCTTACCAGCTGGTTGGTGCTGTCGTAGGCAAAGGTCTCGGTAAAGGTCTGCCCCGCCAGCCAGGGGTAGCTGCTCACCGCCTGCGTTATGTTGCCCGCGGGGTCGTAGGTGTAGGCGGTGTGGGAGAGCTGGCTGTTGCCGCTAAGGGTGGTTATACCCGTCAAACGGCGGTTCTGCGGGTGGTAGGCGTACTGCATCTTAAGGCCGTTGCCGTACTTGCGGCTTGTAACCGCACCAAACTTATCATAAAGTACACTATCTAAATAATTGTACATTGTTAATTGTACATTGTACATTCTAAACAACTGTCCCCCTCGGTCGTAGTCGTAGCTCACCGTCTCGCCGTCGGGGTAGGTTATGGAGGTGGTGCGTCCCCAGCTGTCGTATTCGTACTGCGTGGTAAGGGCAAGGTCGGTGGCAAGGAAAGGCAGCGCGTAGGTGCGGGTCTCGCTTTTCACCTCGCCCATGTTGCCGTAAGTGTAGTCCATGCGGCCGCTCTCGTCAAACACGGTCTCCACGCGTCCGGCGTAGTCGTAGCGATAGACGGTGGGCAGTGTGCTGTCGCTGTATATAACGCTGTCCAAGCGGTTGGCTATGTAGCGGCAGGTTATTTTCTTCTGTTTCGGCTGCCCGTTTTCCTGCCATTTATGTGTCTCGGTGGCGGGGTTCAGTCCGTCGTAGGTGTAGAGGGTCTCGAGGTGTCCCTCGCCGTAGCTTAACCGGCGTCCCAGCCAGTCGTACTCGTATGCGCGGCTCCAGTCGCCGTTGTTGGAGCTATATACCGCCAGCAGGTCACCCACGGGGCTGTAGTCGTAGTACAGCCACGGCTGTCCTGCCACTTTTGTGGCCCACTGTCTGCCGTCGGCGTCCTTCAGAGTGGTGCTGGTGTGGCCGTTGGGGTCGGTAACGGCGGTGCGGAACAGCATTTTGTTAAGGTGGCTGCCGCTGAAACCGTAGGCTGTGCGTGTGGTGCTGCCGTCGGGGGCTGTCTGCAGCAGCGGGCGGTCGAGCACGTCGTAGGTCGCTGTGGACGGTGTTATCGCGTCCACCACAAAGGCGAAGCGTGTGCTGTCGCGGTGCGCCTCGGTGGGGTGGTAGGTGGCCACGGCCCTGCCGAGGCCGTCAAACACGGTGTGTCCGCTCACCACCAATTTCTCCACGCCCTGCACATCGGCTTCAACGCGGGTCTGCACCATGCGCCCGAGGCCGTCGCAGTAGGTGTGGGTCTTTATGGGGTTGGCGGGGTGCTGCGGGTCGTAGTTCTCCGTGGTGGCCGAGGACACGTTGCGTGCCGTCTCCTTGCCGCGGTAGGTGTAGCGTATGGTGAAGGGTGCGCCGTCG
>JAEEGJ010008831.1_pt1 | contig 27489 bp, 16 predicted proteins | sample 8958761 | NCBI WGS metagenome assembly JAEEGJ01 (sample SAMN16246546, study PRJNA631951) | gut metagenome | biome: gut microbiome; feature: rumen; material: RS-attached | host: Bos | place: Iran: Karaj | collected 2018-10 | reverse complement strand
ACGAACACTTCGGGATGTATCCTCACCATCCATAAACAGATGTACTCCAAAATCTACAGGTCGGAAGCCATCCCTGTTGTCCGCATCATCCCAGATCTTCGTAACGGTTACCTGCGTAGTGTTGGGGTTATATGTATTTGTGACCGTGTACCCGTCTGTATTATTTCCGGCTATTAATGTAGTGTAGCCCTCGACCGTATCTTCAGTAATCGTATATTTGATCTCATGGGTCGCCTTATACTTCGGAAGATCCCTGAATTCATACTCCCATCCGGTAGCTTCCGACAGCTGGGCTGCCATATGATCTTTGCCGTCGGCCTTAACACGGATCCGAACACTGTCGGGACGCATTTTGTGTTCATCGTTATTGTCATTCCAGACTTTCCTGACCTTGATATCAACGTTGGAGGTGGAATGACGGTTTATTATCGTATAGCCTTCCTTCGCGGATCCGCTTATGATGCCGGTGTATCCGGACGGAACAGGATCTTCTTTAACGGTATAGTTTATGTGATCTTCTCCGTCCTTTACCGGCAGATCCGTAAATGTTGCTTTCCATCGGTTTCCATTATTTAATTTGACGGACATTCCGGTATCTGCAGCATTCCTGTACAGTTTAACCGTCACTTCCCTGCGTAAGCCGTCCCTGTCATTCTCATCATCCCAGACTTTGGTGACACTTACGCTCGTCTTATCGGCAGTTGTGCTGCTGTATGTGTTTGTGATACTGAATCCGTTCTCGGCATCACCGTCTATGTCTGTCTTATAATTCTCTACGGCATCCTCTGATACCGTGTAGTTTATGGCGGTTCCGTTCTTCTCCTTCGGCTGGCCGGTAAAAGTCCAGTTCCAGATGTTTCCGCTTCCGCTAAGAGTCTTAGACGCAACCGGTCTGCCGTCAGCCCTCAGTCTGACAGTTATGTTTTCGGGTCTCTTTGACGCACTGTTATTGTTATCTGCCCAAACTTTCTTAACCTTGATATCAACCGTTGTGGGCGTGTGTGAGTTAGTTATCGTATAGCCTTCCGACGCAGTCCCTGTTGTGGATGCGGTGTATCCGTCAGGAACTCTGTCTTCCCGAACGGAATACTCGATCGCAGCTCCCCCTTCTTCTGCATCAAGGCCTGTAAATGTATCCGACCAGTTCTTGTCTGCATTTAATACTTTGGTATTATCTGTTTCCGATCCGTTCTTTAACAGTCTTACCGTCACCGAAGTCGGGCGTATTTGATCCCGGTCGTCCTCATCTTCCCAGACCTTTGTGACCGATACCTTCGTCTTGTCCGCTATCGTGCTGTCATATGTGTTTGTGATGACAAAGTCTGTAGCTGCATCTCCTGTGATCTCTGTGTTATAATTATCTGCAACATCTTCCGTTACCGTATATTTTATTTCTTTGCCATCAGCAAACCTGTCCTGCGCTCCGAACGTCCAAGTCCAGATGCTCGCAGAAGCATCGCCTGTCACTTCCCTGTTTGCCACCTCTTTACCATCAGCCTTAAGTCTGACAATTACCCTATCCGGTCTAGTCCCGGCAGGTGCATCGTTATCCACCCATTTTTTCTGTCCGCTTATCGTTATCTTGGGAACATGCGTATACTTAATCGTAAATCCGGTATCGGTTCTTCCCGATACGGATTTCGTATAATCATTTACTTCATTTCCGTCAACCGTATATGTGGCTCCTTCAAGATCAGTAAATACTCCTGCCCAGCCGTCATCAGCAGTCAGGACCTTAGAGCCTGCATCAGAGTCTCCTGCTTTTAATGTTACTGTTACCTGAGCAGGACGCTTTCCGTCAATGTCATTATGATCATCCCATTCAATAACTACATTTACATTTTTCTTTGTTGTCCCATTGTACGTATTGGTGATCCTGTAGTTATTATCGGATACTTCATCTATGTCCGTATCGTATGCATTTACGGTATCTTCCGAAACTTCATAGTCAATCTCCCGGCCGTCTTTACATTTTGGCAGATCCTCAAACTCATACGTCCATGCCGGGTCGGTCCAAGGCGTCAACTGGGCCGATCTTATTTCATTACCATCCGCTTTGAGACGTACAGTAACACTCTTGGGACGATCATTCTCATTGTCATTCTCCCACTTCTTTTCTACATTGATGTTGACGGTAGCCGGAGTATGACTGTTGGTTATCGTATAACCTTCCTTGGCAGAACCTGTTATAGAAGCGGTATATCCCTCGGAAACCGTAGTCTCCCTGACGGAATAACTTATATCAGACTCCCCTTCTTTTTCGGGAAGACCGGTAAATGATTCCATCCAGTTATTGTCTTTGTTTAACTCTATAGTTTCATCTGTATCTTCCCCGTTCCTGACAAGTTTTATTTCTACTTCATCCGGACGTTTTCCATCCTGATCATCGGCATCATCCCATACCTTGGTAACGCTTACCTGCGTCGTATCCTTAGTCGTATCATCATATGTGTTGGTAATGGTAAATCCGGCCTCGGGATCGCCCGAGATGCTTGTCTTATAATCATCTACGGCATCCTCCGATACCGTGTATCTTATCTCTTTTTTGTTGCTGTACTTGGGAAGATCTGTGAACGTATATTCCCAGGTGTCACCGGTTCCCGTAAGAGTCTTATGATCGACCTCTTTACCGTCCGCCTTCAGTCTGACAGTGACCTTATTCGGTCTCATCTTCGCGATGTTACTGTTGTCATCCCATGATTTTTTGACATTGATATCTACTGCGATATCATGTCTGTTTGTTATCGTATAACCTTCTGTTACATTTCCTCCCATGGAAGATGTGTATCCGTCAGGAACACTTTCTTCCTTAACGGAATATCTGATCGTATTATCTCCATCTTTTACGGGAAGGTCTGAGAACGTATAGGACCATTTATTATCCGGCTTTAATTCAACCGGATCTCCGATTGCCCTTCCGTTTCCAAGAAGTGTGACCATTACCTTCTGCGGGCGCATATGATCACTGTCATCGTCATCTTCCCAGACTTTGGTGACGCTTACCTGCGTCGTGTCTTTGGTAGTCGGATCATATGTATTTGTGATCTCATAGCCCGATGCGGCACTGCCTGATATACCGGTCTTATAATCTTTGACCGTATCCTCGGATACCGTATATGATATTTCCGTTCCGCCATCCCTGTACTTCGGAACATCGTTAAATGACCAGTTCCAGGTATCATCTGCAGCCCCACCGGTAACATTTTGGGAAGTAACCTCTTTGCCGTCTGCTTTCAATCTGACCGTAACACTGCCCGGTCTCTTATTTGCAGCATTACCGTTATCAAGCCATTTCTTTGTACCGTTTATATTTATAACTTCCGGCGTATGCGTATATGTGATCGTAAATCCCGAAGAAGCATCCCCTGTTTTATTCTTCGTATAACCATCGATGTCCGGAGCTGTAACATCATATGTACCGGCTCTTTCAAGATCCTTGAATACTCCCGCCCAGCTGTTCGAGGCATCAAGTCTTATGAACGTGGGAGTTTCGGCTCCATCCTTTTTCAGGGTGACGTTAACAGAGCCGGGACGCAATCCGTCCTGATCATTTGCATCATCCCAAACGATATTTGCGTTAACCTGGGTGTTTTCAGGTGCATATGTATTGGTTACGGTGCATACTCCGGTTCCGCTGTCATAGTTTATTTCATTTGTATATCCGCTTACCGTATCTTCCGTTACGGTATAGTTGATCTCTTGACCGTCTTTATATTTCGGAAGTCCCGTGAATGCATATTCCCATCCAGACCATCTTGTCACCTGTGCCGTCCTGACATCCTGCCCCCCGGCTTTAACCCGGACCGTCACGCTCTTAGGACGGATTGACAGATTATCATTGTTCCATACTTTTACGACTCTGATGGAAATCTCAGCGGATGTATGACTGTTTGTTATCGTATAACCTTCTGTTGAATTTCCTCCTATGGAAGATGTGTATCCGGCGGGGACATTGTCTTCCTGAACATCATAAGAGATCGGAGTGCCACCGCTTTCTGTTTCAAGATCTTCAAATACAGCCATCCACTTATTACCGGCATTTAACTCTTTTGTCTGTTCCTGCAAAGCGCCATCTTTGACAAGCCTTACCGTTACAGACCTCGGTCTTGTGCCGTCCCGGTCGTCGGCATCGTCCCAGACTTTTGATACGCTCACCTGAGTCTTGTCTTTTGTTTCGTTGCTGTATGTATTGGTGATCGTAAATCCTGTCGAAGCATCGCCTTCGATCACGGCCTTATAATCTTTGACCGTATCTTCAGATACTGTGTATGTTATCTCCTTACCGTTCTGATACTTTGCCTTTCCGGTAAACTTCAGACTCCATGTATCTGAGTTTCCGGACGCACTGTAGGAGTCAACCTCTTTTCCGTCAGCTTTCAGTCTGACTGTAATACTGTAAGGTCTGGTTCTTTCCGAGTTTCCGTTGTCATTCCATATCTTCCTGACATTTATGTCTATCTTCTCGGGTGTATACGAATACTTGATCGTAAATCCCGACGCTGCGTTTCCCGTTATCTCTTTTGTGTACTCATCAACATCCGGCGCTTCGACAGTGTATGTCCTGCTGCTGTCAAGACTCTTGACCGCTCCTGTCCATTTATTTCCCTCATTCAACGTCACGCTGCCCGCATCGGCCCCGCTGTCTTTTACTGTTGCGGTAACCGAACCGGGACGTTTTCCGTCCTGATCGTTGGCATCATTCCATACAACATTTACGTTAATATCACGCGTAGCAGGTTTATCATCATAAGTGTTGGTTATCGTAAATCCGTTATTTTGGTTGCCGCTTACTGTGGTCGTGTATCCATTGACCTTATCCTCCGACACGGTATATTCGATGGCCCTGCCGGCCTTATTCTTCGGCTGATCCTCAAACGTCCATGTCCACGTATCATCGGAGCCTGAAACATCCTGATGAGCAGTCTCTTTACCGTCAGCCTTAAGCCTAACCGTGATCTTCTGCGGCCTGCCGCCTTCCGAATCATCATCATCGTTCCATATCTTGCTTCCGGTTATCGTTATCTTCTCGATCGCATGTGTATATATGACCGTAAATCCAACTTTTGAACTTCCTGTGATCTCCTTCTCATAGCCTGAAACATCCTGTGCCTCAAGATCATAATTCTTGCTTGTATCTACATCCGAAAAAGTTCCTCCCCACTTATTCCCGGAAGTAACATCCATATTGCCTGTAACGCTGCCTGAATCCTGCTCTTTCAAAGTAACCCTGACGGAGCCGGGGCGAATACCGTCCCGGTCACTGTCATCATCCCATACTATATCCACGCTTACATCCGACGAGGCATACGGATCGTACTTATTTGTTATCGTATATCCTGCTGATGAGCTCCCTGATACGGACGAAGTGTACCCTTCGGGTATTGTATCTTCCCTTACGGTGTAATTGATATCCCTTCCGCCCTCCTGCACATCAAGCGAAACAAACGTTCCCGTCCAGTTATTGGCGTCAGATAATACAACAGTTCTGTCCGTATCCGTACCGTTCCTGACAAGCCTGACCGTAACTGTTCCGGGCCGTTTACCTGCTTTGTTATCGGAATCATCCCATACCTTTGTAACGCTTACCTGAGTCTTTCCCCTTGTAGTTGCGTCATATCTATTTGTGATCGTGTATCCGTGCGCGGCACTGCCGTTAATAACTGTGGAATAATCGGGTACGACATCTTCCGAGATCGTATAGCTTATCTCTTTACCCTTTTTATATCTGGGAAGATCGGTAAAATCGTATTTCCAGCCATCCGATGAAGAGATGTTTGCGGTCTGTATCTCCTCATTGTCTGCTTTCAGGCGAACCGTGATGGATGACGGGCGTTTTCCGTCTGCGTTATCTGCGTCATCCCAGTTCTTGTCCACTGTCACGGTCACTGTCTCGGGAACGTGCTTATTGACTATGTTCATGCCCTGGATGGTTCTCGTGTATCCATTGACCGGATCCTCATCCACGGAATAACTGATCTCTTTACCGTTTTCGTCATACCTGTTCCTGTAGGCAAAGAAATACTTCCAGCCCATGACTGAGGTCGTGTTGAAGCTGTCAACCTTGGTACCGTTCGCATACAGGTTGATCGTAACCTTTTCAGGCCTTATCCCGTCCTGATCTTCATTATCGTCCCAAACCTTCTTGCCCTGTATCGTTACCGTTTCAGGGACTACTTCATACCATGTGTTTGTTAGCTTATTTTCTTCCATTTCCAGGACGTAATGGCTCTTGTCAAAATCCTCCGGGAACTCTTCGACAATGCTGCTGACTCTGTCCTGCTCGGGCTTTTCATCCTGTTTATATGTTACCTTCCACTCTTTCTTTCCTTTAAAATCCGATTTGTTCATCGTAAGGGGTGAGCCGGGAAGCTCCAGGCCGTCCTTTCCGATCAGATGGATCTTTACATATGACGGACGGTCAGACTCTTTGTCGTTGATCCATTTCTTGGTGACCGTATATTTATATCCGTCATCATCCGTGTCCCAGTCAAGATCAAAGTCAACCTTGATATTAAATACATTTGACTTGAGAACGTATCCGTGTGGTATTAGTTTATCCGACTCTTTCCATACTTCCTTGAGAGCATCCAGGCTTACACCCTTATTCCGGATCAGCTCGTAAACATCCAAGGCCTCTCCTATCCATGCCTGGAATGATTTGAGGTTTACGCTTGCCTTTGTAGGGATACTTACATAATTTCCGAAGGGTTCATAAGATATGGGCAGATCGAGAGATCCTTTCGACAGGTACTTTATTGCCTGCCTGATGATCTCGCTTCCAAGTTCGGCTCCTTTATAAGTCGCCTCTTTGCCCATAACATATTTATCTACTACATAATGGGTCTGCCAGTTGTTATCCTCTGATACTTTTGTTATGGCAAGATTCGGCAACTTGATACCGAGAGCAGTTACTATCTTGGATATAATAGATGTGTCTATTCCTACTACCTCGCCTAAAAGCGTTATCGGATGGATACCTCCGTCAAGAGGGTTTTCTATCAGCACAGGTATCTCCACATCGACCTTTTTATCTTCCCCCTCATCGCCACCGACGTTGTACTCTGACACCTTATACAAAAGTGTAACGAATGCCGATTTGGGCATGTCTTCGTCATCAACCCCCAGCCCGAGCCAGCGCTTGTTGACATATACATCCTTTATTGCTTTATTGGTGATAGTATAATTTCCTTTTTCTCCCGAGTAAGTGACTTTATACTTGGTCTTTTTTGCCAGAGGATTCCACGGTGCCTTTTCACGGTCTACGGTGTAGAGGATCCGGTTGTATTCATCAAATCCGCCTCTGTCATCATCTGTTATGTCATACACAAAAGTCCTTCCGGATCCCATCACGCTGATCGCATGCGTCAATGCATCATAAACCTGCGCCTCGTCCTTGACATTGAGAGATCGCATGAGGTTGGAAAATCCGTTGGGATCATTAAGTGCGTTGATCACGTCATCTGGAAGCAGGAAGAACAGATCGACCTTATCTGTCTTGAGCGCATTTCTCAGCTCTGTTCTCCAGTGATTGTACTCGGTCTCCCCCCTTTGTATGACATCCCTGACACCGGTCAGATAATCCGTGGCCGTATCGACTATCTGCTGTGCTCCTTCCGGAAGCTTTGTCTCACCTATCTCACGGGCACGGTAATTTTTCCATTTACCGGAATCAGGATCGTCTTCATCCGTCGGAGGAAGATCATCGAACTCTAACGTCTCCGTCCAGTTATTTCCCTCATTAAGAGAGATCGGACTTGACGTCATGTTTTTCCAGAAACCTGCGGCATTTCTCTTTTGGATCACAATAAGGACTTCTTCCGGGCGATCCTGTTCCTCTTCATCTATCTCCCATACTTTTCTTATCGTGATAGTCCCGCTTGCACCGCCTTCGTTCAGGGGAATATTGACCTGATCGTTAAGACCTTCGACCATTCCCGAGGGTTGTGCGACTTCTTTTTCCTTGCCGTCTTTTTTGGCCTTTATATTGTAGCCGCCCTCTTTGTACGGAAGGTACAGTGCGACATAGCCGTTCTCATCGGTTACGCCTTTTGCGTATTTCTTTTCATTGTCACCGATCCCCGACATATCAGTGACCTTGACATCACACCCGGGAACTGCCTCCTGCATACTCTCATTTTTCCAGACATATACAGGCACTTTATGAAGATGATGAGGACATGCTCCGTCCTGCCATCCCGAATTGAATGTTTTGGAATTGTACTGATCTATTCTGCCGAGTTCCTTCTCTCCATCGTTATCGGAATACACTCTCCAACTGTCAAAGTACAGGTCGATCTTCGCATCCGAACTGTCATTTTCGACCAGCCTGCCCTTAAAACTTATACAGCCGGGCTTTCCTTCCTCGGCACATATATGTATGCTGTTATCCTCCGTATCATCTCTGAAACTGTCTTTTTCAAGACGTGCCGTATAATAGCCGCCGGTTTGGGTATCCACGGTATAGCTGAGGATCGGTCCGATCTCGATCCCCCACATATCAACATATAAAAGTCCCTGCTTGGATTTGATCTCCGAACCGATATAGAAATTTATATCCGTATCTGTATTCTGTGTTTGAAAATCCGACAGCTGTATCGAGCTTCCCGTCGTCTCAAGATTGATGCCGTGCGTACTTATATCAAGCTTTACTCTGTTATGGAGTTTTCCTTTGATAGTAATGGGATTGTTATCAAACTCCGTGTTCAGGTAATATTTGAATTTCAACTGGACTGTTCCGAACCCGCTGAACATATCAGTATTGATCGAAGCGGACAGAACTTCCACAGACTCCCTGCCGGAAGCTCCCGTTGTAGTGATCTCGAAATCGGAATCGATCTCAAACTCCACGTAGAATCCGAATTTCAGCTTTGAAACACTGGCTTCACCTTTTGTTTTTATAAGATCAAAATCATTATTTTTCAGTCTTCCGCTCCAGTTTGTTCCGGAAGGGGAAGTATTCCAATCAATATCGACAGGCATTGCTCTCAGCGGACCGCCTTTCGCGCCCGCTGCCTTAGTGGCACGAAGCACAGGTGCCGATTCGCCATCTGTTTGATCAGCTGATGCCTCCGTCTGCGTTGTTCCAAACTTTCCGTCTGAAAAGAGCATGTTAAGGGTAAGTGTTGAAGGGTCCCGAAGTTGACAGAACATGACCTCCTCATCGTCCTCTTCGGCATATTCAGGAGCTTCATCAAACATGAGGATCACATCTTCTTTCAGGCTGTCCTTTAAAAAGACGATACCCTCGCAACCTTCGAGCCTGTCGGAAGGTATGGAGGGCGTAACCTTGGCGAGACGTTTGTCTTCGGTCATCTCGACTATGTATTTGTCCGATTCCTCTCGCGGGATCAGAAGATATGTATCGCGATAAACGAGGTAGTCGGGATCCCCGGCACCCTCGTCAATGTACCTCACTCTTTGCGGATCGTAATATGACAGCTCATGCTCGTCCATAGGGTATCGCTCAAGATCCGGAACGGGACCTGCATCAACGTCTTCATCGCCCTTAGCATTCATCCTGGCTTCTATGGTCCTTGCCATGTTCGCAAATATATCACCGACAACATTGTCGGTATCGGATGTGAAATTTACTTCGACCTTTGTCTCTGCCTCCGGCTCGGGAAGTGTCTTATCTTCACCGGCTGCGTCCCCGGTATTTTCAGGATCTTCCTGATCGTTCGCCTCCTCCGGCTCTTCGGTAACCTCCGGTTCTGTAGTACCTTCCTTCTTATCGGTATCCTTGTCATCTACGGACTCATCAGGAACATCTGTCGTTTCAGGCTCGCCGGTGTCTGCGGGTATTTCAGGCCCATCGGCCTCTTTATCCTTGCCGGTAAGATCCACGACTACCGGGACATCCGGCGAAGCGGTGTCTGCGGCAAATGCGGCCACAGGAAAGTCTCCGGAAGCCATAACGGCTGTCAGCAGGATCAGTATTATCTTTTTTGCGATCCCTTTATGCATTGACTCTCCTAAGATATCTGCCGGCTTGCAAGTTCATAGAACAGGCCGTGCTTATCCATAAGCTCCTGATATGATCCGCTCTCCTCGATAACTCCGTCGTGAAGAACGAGTATCCTGTCACAGTTGATGATCGTGGACAGTCTGTGTGCGATGACTATTCTCGTTGATCTGAGTGCATCAAGTGCATCGATGACCATCTTCTGGGTATTGTTGTCAAGGGCGCTGGTCGCTTCGTCAAAGAACAGTATCTTCGGCTTTCCGACTATCGCTCTTGCTATAAGTATCCTTTGCTTCTGACCTCCTGATACCGAACCGTCACCTTCCGACAACAGAGTGTTCAGTCCCATCGGCATCTTCTTGATATCCTCTTCAAGCCCGGCGCTTCTGACCGCTTCGTTCACTTCCTCCTCGGTCGCCGTCGGATGGGTGATCGTTATGTTCTCATATATCGATCCGGTTATAAGGCCTCCGTCCTGCAGCACAACACCAAACTTCTTACGAAGCTCTCTCTTATCGACAGTCTCTAAATCCATCCCGTCATAATATATCTTTCCCGTCGTAGGTGTCTCAAAACCGAGAAGAAGCTTGAAGAGCGTGGATTTTCCTCCTCCTGTCTCCCCGACTATGCCGATGTATTCACCCGGCTGAACATTCAGATTGATCCCGTGAAGTATCTCCGGAAGTCCTTCCTCATAAGCAAATCTTACGTTGTTAAGCTCTATGCCTCCGAGAAGGTCACCGGGAAGTGCGAGAGAAGAGTTACACTCGGGCTGCTGACGAAGTATGGGACGTATTCTGTCAATGGCAGGACCCATGTTGTTGACTTCGAGAAAGCTGTTGACGAGCGTTCCGATCGCTCCCGAGAACGATCCGTACGCCGAGTTGAACGCCATAAATGCACCTACCGACAGTCCGAGGTTCTTGTGTATCATCGAATAATACAGAACCGCGGTTATAAGCGTTCCCGAGAACATCGAGACCGCATTTGCCATCCTGGCGACATTCTGCGACTGAATGTTAAGTCCTATCGACTCTGTATATATCTTGGTGTACTCGCGAAGACCTCTCTCTTCCGCTCCTGCAATGCGGAGCTTCCCTACTCCCGCGATAAGCTGGTAAAGAAGTGATGATATCCGGCCGTCCAGGTTCATCTTCTTCTTCTCGTATTTCATCTGTAAGAATCCGAAGCCGACTCCGATGCCGTTGAACAAAAGGCACAGTATCACCGCTGTCCATGACAGTTTCGTCGAGCATTTGAACATCTTTCTGAGATATATGAAAGAAAACAGGGCCGTCAGTGAATTCTTGAGAACGATCTCCATCAGCCTGGTGAACATATCAGCGATCGTCATGGCACGTTCCGCAAGATCCGCGCTCTCATAATTACGGTAGAACGGCTCGGGAAGCGAGAACAGCCTGTCCACGATCGCAGCTTCGAGCTGATACTTTATCCGGTTCAGGAACCGAAACGATGACATGCTCGATATCAGCTGGAAGAATACGTTACCAACCGAAAATGCCAGCACTACGGTACATATACCGTACAGACCGTCGACATCTCCCATCGGGATATATTTATCAAAGATTGTCTGGTTCAAAAACGGCAGGAGCTGTCCTACAAGTACACCGATAAGCGTAAACAGTACAATTGATACAACATCACTGATCCTTACGGCATCAAGACAGTATCTGATGACTGTCTTTTTATCGAGTGTCTTTTCAGGGAAAGGTCTGTACAGGCACACACCCTTGGGTCTGATATTCGCAGCTATCTCGCTTGTCAGCTTTTCGGTCGTATCCGTAACGGGATCGTATATCAGATAACTTCTCGAATTCTTTGGTATACACGCCCTCGGCTCTCTCTTATTACCGTAATATACAAGGAGTGGTCCGTTATCCTGTTTGTACCAGTTCTCCGAGAGGATGAGCTCACGGCACGCAAAGTTTGATATACGGCTGATGTCATGAACGCTTGGCCGTGCTCCTGTCACGGTCCTTATCTCATCCCACGTCTTGAGATCGATCTTCTGGTAAGACGCAAGTACGGCCACTGCATCATACAACGGCTTTCCCGTATGCTTCAGCTCGTTGTTGACCTGGCTCCTCTTGCCGAACGTCGAAAGGATTCTTCGGATGTTCTCATCTCTTGCGGCAACGTTTGCCATATTTGCGGCATATATGGTACGCAGTTCAAGTACGTCCTGCATCTCCCACAGCTCACAGATACACTCGCCAAGTGTATCAAACTTACCGTACGTAATCCTTCCATCCTTCTCATCACAGGGGATCCCGCACGCTCTTGCAAATACTTCCTCGGTCTTTTCGTTACTTTCCGTCTCAGTATATGATACATCGCTTCCCGAAGTCAGCAGGAATGTATAATAGTCCGCAACGACATGGCCTGCGACGGCATCATGCCTCACTCCCGGGATAGGAATTCCCGGCTCAAGAGCCCACAGGAACAGCCTTCTCTGAGGGATCCCGTTATAAACGGGCACGATAAATACCTCCACCCTCTTATCCGCGATAAGGGCGGTGCCGACTTTGTCCGAAAGAACCCAGTTCTGTTTTTCCACTGCCTGATCCTCAGCCATTATCTATCAGTCTCCTGTACGGACCGTCCACATCCTTCATGCTTTCATGTGTGCCCTGCTGGACTACATGACCGTTTTCCATAAGCATGATAAGATCGCAGTCTCTGATCGTCGAGAGCCTGTGTGCAACGACTATGCATGTACATCCGCGTCTGCGGATATTATCGACGACCTGCTTTTCCACGATCGCATCAAGTGCGCTTGTCGCCTCATCGAGTATCAGAATACTCGGATTGAGAACAAGCGCCCTTGCTATTTCCATTCTCTGTTTCTGTCCTCCGGAGAGGTTTCCTCCGCCCTCGGTCAGCCGGTAATTATATGCACCCGGGAACTTCGTTATGGTATCGTGAATGCACGCATCCTTTGCGGCATTTATAATGTCGTTCTCTAGTATATGCGGGTTCCAGAGTGTGATATTCTCTCTTATCGTTCCCGAGAATATCGTTATATCCTGATTGACCATGGCAACGCTTGCATTCATTGCCTGCGGTGAGATATCCCTTATCGGTATTCCGTCGAGAAGTATCTCTCCCTCCCACGGGTCATACAATCCGACAAGAAGCTTTGCGATCGTTGACTTTCCGCATCCGCTGGCTCCCACAAAAGCTATCCTCATTCCCGGGTATGCCTTAAAGTTAAAATCCTCTATAAGCGGCTCGTTCAGAAGGCTGTACCCGAATGATACGTCTCTTGTTTCCACTTCGCCCATAAGCTTTTTGTCATCGGGGATCGCCTTGTCAACGTCGTGATATTGAAGCATACGATCCGCAAGCGTTACGATAAGAGACCGGCGTCCTGTTATCTTAGAACGAAGTCTTATGATGTCATCCGATCGTTTGTTAACTTCCTTGGCAAATTTGAGAGCCACATCCTGTGCTCTTTCCTGTATAACCTCGTGAGGGAGCAGCGCTCTTCTCTTATTCAGGTCATCCTCTTCAAACTGGCGCGCGAGTTCGTATTTTTCTATATCGTCAACCCTTGCGATATCTGCCCTTAGAGTCTGGAACTGCTGGAAAAATCCCACGATCTTGTTTACCGGATCCGTGAAACCGGACAGCATCTGATTGAAGGCGAGCAGCATACCTGTTGACAGCGCTCCGTGCATAACATACTCTCCGCCTTTCATCAGGATAAGTATGCTGACGATCTGCTGAAGCACTCCGGGGATCGTTCCAAGCAGCTGCTGGTATCTTCCGATCTTCTGATCGTTACCGGCACACTTGGCATAGTATCCGAGCATTCTTGCCGTATATTCCTTTTCGGCTCCCGAAGCCTTAAGTGTGCTTGTTATCGACATTCCGGAGTAGAAACTTCCGGTAAGCTTACTTGAATCCTGTTCGCTCTTTAAATTGAAATTTGACAGAACCTTGGAAGTTACAAGTGACAATACGGATCCGACCGCTACATTTATCACTCCGATGAGCGTAAGCGGTACGCTGTAGAAAAGCATGATTATGAGATAGAATACCGACAGTATCAAAGACAGGCCCACATCAGCAAGCTGTCCTGTTATGAACGTTGCGATGTTATTGTTGTTATCTACCCTCTGAACGAGGTCACCGGCCATTCTCTGATCGTAAAATGCGATCGGAAGTCTCAGTAAGCGGCTGAGGAATTTGTACGATGACTTGAGTAATACCTTAGCCTGTAAGAACATGAGCACGCCCGACTTGATCCAGGTAAAAACAAGCTGGAACAGCATGGTCCCCATCATCATGACGAGCAGCCAGCTGACCCAGTTGGTCCTTCCTTCGCCGAGGATATCATCGACAAATACTTCCGACAGAAGAGGCAGGATGATCCCCGGGATCGTAAGGATGAGTCCCGTAAAGAAGAGCCATTTGATCGATGCATATTCCTCAAATGCCCTCCTTGCCACAAACTGCGGAAGGGTTACCGGCCTTCTCGAGTGCCTGAAATTCTCGCCTTTTTCAAATGTAAGGACAACTCCGGTAAAGCCTTCATCAAACTCATCTATCGTAAGCCTTCTTCGCCCGTATGCCGGATCATTGATATAAGCGTGTCCCTGTTTGATCCCTTCAAAAACAACGAAATGATTGAAGTTCCAGTGAACGATCACCGGCGTCTTCATGGCAAGAGTATCTTCCAGAGTCTTCGTATATCCCTTGCAGGTAAGGCCGTATTTACGTGCTGCGGCGAGCATATTCTTGGCATTGACTCCGTCACGCGATACACCTGTTTCTATACGAAGCTTCTCAAGCGGAACAAAGCATCCGAAGTATCCGAGAACCATCGCGAGAGATGCGGCACCGCACTCCGATGCTTCCATCTGGTAAATGGTCGGAGTCCTTACGTATGTTTTATGGAGTACCGGCTTTGAGGCCGTTTTACTGCTGCTGTCCGCCATTTACCTCTCCGCCTGTCTGGCCGCCGTTTTGCTGATCCTTTACTTCTTTTTGTGACATGCTGTCAAACTTATCCTTCAGATAAGGTATAAGCATGGTTATCGGAGCCTTTCGCTCCAGTATCGTATCTGTCGTTACTATCGTTCCCGTCTCCAGTGTGAGATCTCTTCCTTTTTGATTGCTCCAGAAATATCCGCTTGCGGTCGTAGGATCCGCCTGCAGGGTCGTTGTTACCTTTATAACCGGTCCGTTACGCAGGAAACTGTCAACGAGTGTGGTATCTCCGAGTTCATTTATCATGTCTTCTCTCGACGTTATGTAATCATCGACCTCCAGGACTCTTCCTTCCATGTGGCCGTATTCATTGCGGTTCGCGGTTGACGGATATACCTTAACCGTCATACCCTCTCTTATCTTCTTACCCTCCGCGGCCGGAACAAAGCTTTCAATAACATTGGCCGGGGTGTCCTGGGTTGTGATAAAGTTAGTAACGTTTGCAACGGCTGCTCCGCCCTGAACCGCGCTGCCCTCTTCTATACGAAGGTCTGTTATGACTCCGTCACACGAGGATCTGATCTCGCTGTTTCTCATCGCCTCGTACTGCTGCTCAAGCTCCTTGTCGAGGTTGGCAAGAGCTGCCGCCTTGGCGTTTTCAAACTGGTAAATGATCATATCCGACTGGGAATCCCTGTTCGCCTTCTCGGACAGAGTACGTGACTGAAGCTCAACAAGCGCATCATCAAGACTTCTCTGGGAACTGAGCTCCGTTCTGTACGCATCAAGCGCAAAATTGTACTCGGCTGATGCGACACCTGAAGCGGCATGCTTTTGAAGCTGCGCCTGCTCGCCTGCAAGATATACCTCCTCGGCCGAATAATATCTGCTTATTGCATCATTGATCTTTGCTTTTTCACCGTTTATATCAGCTGATTGCCCAAGCTTGGCAAGTTCTTCATCTACTTTTTTCTGGGCATCGGCTACCTTTTTTGCATAATCATTCTTCTGATCATCCAGTTGTTTTATCTTCGAATTCAGTTCGTCTATCTGATTGGTACTTTGGAGATATGTATTTTTCATCTGAGAATAAACACTATAATCGTTGGGTTTTTTATCAGGATCTATAGTTCCTCCCCATATCATAAATCCGTCATTATACTCAGCTGACGGTGTATAACTGAAACCTGAACTGCCTGCATGAGATCCATAATAGGGATCTGTAACCCAGCGCCCTGTCGTACCTTTATCAGAAGCATCATTTAAATACTCCTCATCGGCCCCTCGTACTGCCTGATACAGTTCGTGATATGCAAATGCACGGGTTTCCTCGGCATTTTTTTTCTGAGATTTTAACTGTTCCAATTGTTCAGCATAGGTTGCGATAAATGAATCATTCTGGGCCTGTGCACTCGTAAGCGCATTCTGCGCCTGTGCGAGGTAACTGTATGCATTGTTGTAATCGCTTTTGGCGTTTTGCAGATCCTGTCGGGCATTGTTCACATCATTGAGGGCATCCTGCATCTTAAGCTGCGCGGCAGTATTGCTTCCCTCATTAAGTGATGCGTAGTATCTGTCCCTCGCCGCTGCCATATTATCCCTTGCCGCGTCCGTCTTGGCTTTCTGGGCTCCAAGCTCAGCCATCTTGGCTTCGAGCAATGCCTCATTAGCCCCGTAATTGTTTCCGACTGTAAGAAGCTGGGACTTCAGGTCGAGCATCGGTTTGTTATCCTCCGACCCGATATCGCCTTTTGAATCGATAGTGACAGCCTCGACAAGCTTTTTACGATCGTTAAGATTATCTATCTTGATCTGTATCTCTTCATTCCTGTATACCGCGATCACGGCATCCTTCTCTATGAAGTCCCCGTCCCTGTAATTGACGGTATCGATTATCCCTCCGTTTCCGGCATATATAGTCTGGACACCGCTTCCGGTCATGAATATTCCGTTCGTCTGGACCGTTACCGGTATCCTTCCGACGATACTCCACAATATTGTCAGAACGACAGCGATCGCACCTCCGGCCAGTGCCATCCACAGACCTGCAGGTACGATCGTTATCATTCTATCAAGTTGATCCGGTGACGAAAGTCTGTCAAGGGCAGCCTTCCTGTACACGTTTCTCTTAACCTGAGCCATTATATTCTCCCCTTCTGTTACTCCTCGATGCATCGCGTTCCCCAACACTTTGCATCAGTTCCCCTGTATATTATTCCTTAGGATTTAAATACCCGCGGATTTCGCGCCCATTGTAAGGCCTTCCTTTAAACCTCCACTGATCGCTCCTCCGACAGCTGCGCTTGCAAGAGCCGACCCGACAGCGGCAGCGCTCATCAGTGGTGCAAATACTGTAAAGGATGCCAGTACAGCAAGTCCTCCGGCAACCGCAAGTCCGATCGCCGCACCGATAAGTGCTGCTACCGCTACCTTTTTAAGTCCCTTCCAGAATCCGCTCCACGATCCTCCGGCAACCGATTCAAGTTCTTCATCCGTCATTTCCTCATCAGATTCAAGAATTCCCGCAACGCTGTCAACGATGATCTTTCTGATATTGCGGCATTCCTCTTCGATCATGGCCACACCTTTTTCGGCAAACAGTTTTACTGATTCGAACTCATCTTTTGCATTAAGTAAAGACTTGATAAATTCACTGTCCTTGACCAGAGCAACGAGCTTTGATTCGTCATCGCTCATCTCGGCATCGGCCATGTATTTCTCCAGCTCGGCCTCCGTCTTCTTCTGATATAATCTGGCATTTCTCTCTACTATTTCATTATTTATCTTCTTCTCTTCTGCCATTGTGTTATTTCTCCTTTCAGGTTCATCCCAATCCTACTGCCGGTGCTATCTGCTTGCTCCAAAGGTCCTTTGCTATGGCACCGCCGCCTCCCGTTGCCATTCCTATGGCACCGCTTATAGCTGCCGCTTCCAGTACAGCAGCCACCCCGGTTGCCGTCCCGAACGTTACCGCAACGATCGCTGCAGATACAGCTGATGCCACTCCGGCAATAACCGCTGCCACAACATACTTCTTGGCCTTTTTCCAGGCGCTTGACAGCCACGATCCTCCGGCGATCTCCTCAAGCTCGTCCTCGGACAACTCACCTGTTGCATTCATCACCTTGCCGACTGTGTTCTGAACACCTTCTACAAACTCGTCCGCTTCCTGCTCCGAAAGATCAACAGCCTGCTTCTGAAATGCACTTCTTACCGCTTCGCTGTTCTCGGCCTTAAGAATATCTTTCATGAACTCCTCGTTCTCGCGCAGCTTTAAGAATTTCTCTTCATCTGCTGTAAGATCCTCATCCGCTGTAGCTTTCTCAAGCTCCATGTTCACCTTCTTGTTGAGCATCTTCAAATTTGCTGCTACGATCTTCTCGTCCCTTTTTTCAAATTCAGCCATTTCTACCTCCTTGTAAAACACTAAATATTGTGTATTATCCCCCATAATTAATCATTTAGAGTCATTATACTGTATGTACCATTACACAATCATTACAAAAACCCCGAAAATCAAATACTTTTCGGGGTTTTTCTGAAAAAGATCAAAATTTTTTGAAAATTTATATGTCAGAATGCGGATACCGTTGCTTTTACTCCTGCGGCGAAGCCCTGATAGATCATGGTTCCGACTCCTCCCGCAATAGCGCCTCCCAGTGCAGCCGACGCCACCGACGCTCCAAAGTCTGCCGCTGTAAATGCTCCGACTCCTACAGTTGCGATCGCGCCTGTTGCTATTCCTCCGGTAAGAGCAATGGCTGCGACCGCACCTAAGACTGCTGCCCCGATAAGGGCACCGATCGCAACTTTTTTGAAGAAACTCTTTAACGATCCGCCCGCGATCTGTTCAAGCTCATCGTCAGTCATCTCTTCCTGGGCTAACAGTACTCTTGCGGTCCCGTTACAAATATCATCTTTAAGCTTGATACAGTCTTCTATTGTGACCTTTATTTCCCTGTCAGCAAACAGTTTGACCATCTCTTCTTCATTTTCAACCTTAAGCAGTGCGTCAATGAATTCCTTATCGTCTTTTAAGGCTATTATCTTCTCTTCTTCCGCACTGAGTTCCTCGTTCTGGATATAAACCTCCAGCTCGTTGTTAAACTTCTTCTCAAACAGCTTTGCATTTGCCATGGCCGTATCTGTCCTGATAGTGATGTTTTCTGCTGACATAATCTTTCCTCCTTTTCTACTTTCTGTCCCTGAAATACAGCTTCGCATTAGTCAGTTCAGCCCAGCTGTATTCGATCATATACTCGCCGCGGTACGCATTTACCGCATCCATATCTCCGTCGAGCATCCTGAAATAATCACAGTCCACCATATCACGCCTTATGGCAAGCTCCCTGTGCTCCCGGATCAGCAGATCTTCCATTCCGATCTGTTTTAACGTGTTTCGAAGATCGTTTACAAGAACACGGATCCGGTTCTGCTCAGCACGGTTGTCGTTTCCTTCTCTCCACAGCGCATTTCCTATCTCCTGCGAGCTGCAGGCGGCACCATTCCTGTCTATCAGATATGCAAGCAGCTCCTTGCTTCGTTTTCTCGAAAATATTAGAGGCTCTCCGTTCCAGTATACATCAAAATGGCCAAAACACTTAACTACAAGTTTGCCCGAACTTCCTGTCTCCTCTGCGGGAACATACTTAAGCTCTTCCTTAACGTCATCAACAGACAACGGCTTTAACAGGTATCCGTGTGCTTTGATCTTAAATGCCTCGATCGCGTAATCTCTGTATGCGGTAACAAACACGACTCTTGTATTGGGCGCCAGGCCTTTTAGCTTTACTGCAAATTCCAGCCCCGACAGACCCGGCATCTCTATGTCGGAAAACACCACATCCGCATGTTGTCCGTCATTTATCGCATTAAGTGCATCTGACGCTCTCTTAAATGGAACGACCTTTGCATCCGGGTCCGCTTTCAGTATAGTCTGTTGTGTCTCCTCACAGACTCTGTCCTCGTCATCAACTACGAATATCAGCACGTCTCTTCCTCCAAAGGAATGATCATCGTCACACACGCTCCTTTCGCGGGTGCAGGATCTATCTTAAGTTCCGCACCTGATACGATCTCAAGCCTCTGTCTGACATTCCTTATTCCCATATGCGATCTGTCTGTATCATCGTTTGGTTCGTTCCCGGAAAATCCCGGCCCGTTGTCTTCTACACTGACCGAGATAAATCCTTCTTCCTTTCGAGTCCTTATAACAACCTTCCCCTGTCCGTTTTCATTCCTGCGGATCCCGTGTATGATCGCATTCTCAACAAGAGGCTGAAGGGTAAGCGTCGGAAGACGAAAATCTCTGATCCCTATGTCGTATTCAACATCAAGGTCATCTCCGAACCGAAGCTTTTGAAGTTCCACGTAAGCTTTTACGTGTGAGAGCTCATCATCAAACGGTATAGGTTTATCCATTGTCAGAGAATCCATATTATGCCGTAAAAATCCGGTAAACTGTGATATTCCCTCCTCCGCCTTTTCAGGATCACTGTGACACAGATTCTTTATGGTTGTCAGGGAGTTAAACAGGAAATGTGGCTGGATCTGGGCGAGCAGGATATCCATCTTGAGCCTGTCGTTCTCATTTTCCATCATATAAAACCGTTCCGTCTGGTCGTAGATTATATATGTAAGAGAGAACATTGCAGCGATCACCGTCGAAAGGGCGATCAGGTGGATACCGAACAAAAACGCCTGTATGATCATGGTTATCAAAGGAAATGTAACATAAATAAAAAAAGCTTTCTTTTGCCAGACAGAAAGTTTGCTTCTGTACATCCACAAAATGACAAGATTGATCACCATTATAAAAATCGTGGGTACGATCAGGACAGGGAACAGTTTGCCCCTGTTATAAACGTTGAGATCATCAAAAGAATACAGTATCCCCGTGAAAAGGTTAATGATCATAAGAGCCGCATACACAACAAAAAGAGCAACCGATATACGAAACAGAGTATTTTTACGATATGGTCTTACACCGCACTGATCCAAAAGAAATGCCGTTATTATAACGGTTATCGTTGCAGCCAGGATTCCCTGGACAAAGAAAGCGGCCCACGATAAAGTCACCCATCCGGGCCCGGTCTTTTTATATATAAGCTCTCTGGTGATTATAGACGACTCGTAGAAGGTCAGGACAACAAATAAAGCGGCAAAGTAAGCTCTGGCTCTGTTTTCGACAAAACGCCCGACCATTGTATGCAACAGACCAAGAAGAGACATTACCAGACCTGAGATTGCAAATATAACATTTATATTGCGGATATCTGTGCTCATACATAGTAATTATACACTTATAAACATTACAGTATCAAGATATGGCCTTATGTATTTGACGAGTTCTGCCAGGAACCACTCCTCAACATTATGAGTGCGAAAGGAAACCAGCTTGTTGATATCCACTATGGCATCCGCTTTTTCATAGTCTGAGGGTGCTTGGTTCTCAGTGCTGTCAGTAATTTGAGTTTTTGCTATATTTCTCTCGGGTCCCATACTTTATCCTCTCTAGGTACCCGAATAATATCAAAAGAGATGGACTGCATGTGTCCACCTCAACAAGATGCTTCATAATTATTTCTATCAGCTTTGATGTTCAATTACACTTAAGGTCATGCTTGAATAATCAACCAAACGCAGGGTGAACCGATTTCATACCACGTAATAGTGTTCAAGTTTTCTCTAATCGGTTCACCCGGAGTGCGGTAGGCCAAGCGGTAGCGCGGCAGGATCCGGCCACAGACTCTTCTCGAGCTCTGCTCGACAGGGTTAAAGGGGCAGCGCCCCTTTTTTTCTCCCGATAATCGGCCCGATAAGGGGCGATTATCTCTGCTTGCTATCTTTAATTGTCAGTCTTCTCTCCCCATTTTTGTATTGGCACGCCTTGTCACTCCTCTACGCGCGATCACGCACACTTGCAATGCGTGTACACACGCTTCTACACTCCTTCATGCGTATCAAGGATCCCCGGCGCTCCCTCATACTCCAAAAATATAGCGCATAGGAATTGTCCCATGCGCTATCACATCTCTCGGTCTATTTTTACTCAGTTGGTGGATCCTGATTAAGTTCAGACCCCATCTCACTTTCACAAAAAGCTTTCAACTTCGGAATATCCTCTGTTACTGTTTCCCACAATACATCAAAATCAAATTTCCCGTATTTATGGGCTACAACATTTCGCATTCCCTTGATACTCTTCCATTCAACACTGTTTTTTGAGGCTTTATAATCATCTGACAGCAGTGTTACCAACTCTCCTATCTGTAAAACACATAATGCCAATGAGTTCTTGTATACTGAACTCTCGAGAAACTTGGTCCTGTCATTACCTATCTGGTCGAGTTCTTCGCTGATTTCTTTGCAATAATTATATATATGCTCGATTATTGATTGATCTCTACCTTGCATATAACAGAATCTCCTCACCTGCAATTCGCTGTCTGAATGCTTCATCCAGACTTGCTGTGGTTACGAGGTCAACATTCTTCCCCAGGACTTCTTCCAGATCGGTAAATAATCCGGCAAATTTTATTCCTCTGACATCGCCTTTATCAATTCTGAAATCTACATCTGAGTTCTCGTCTGCGTTTCCTTTGGCGTATGACCCAAACAGAAACAGTGATTCCACACCGTATTCCCGTGCCAACGGTTCAACTATGCTCTTTATTTCATTTACAGAATATATTTTTTTATTCATATAAGAGTTCCCTCAAATACACACCATGTTCTCAACATCATATTACTCCAAAAGCGCTTATTTTTCAATAAATTGGCGCTTTTCTTTATAACCCTGAAAACTTTTTTCAAAAATCTCATCTATTTTCAAACTCCTTGCTGTTATTTGTATGTGAACCTATACAGATTTTTTGATTTCGACACAAAAGCAGAAAGGAGGAAATGCCTATGGCTGTCGGTTTTAACCTCAAATATGGCGACGGATATGAGGATCTTCCGGGATGGGATCAGTTCGTATCTATCCTAAACAGTGCCCGCGGACGAAAGAACATGTTCATATTCCGGGTGATCACCGCCCTTATTAACGAACTCGAGCTTAGCGGCGCCGATGGTTTCCAGGCCCTCAATGCGATCGAGTACTGGGCTAGTGACAGACTGTCATCACATCCGCGCTCCCAGCATAAAGGTCCGATCATCGGAAAGTCACCGCCACCAGCCAAGAATATTGTTACCGAGACCAATCCGGGCCTGCCGGAATCCTTCGGAGATCTATCCGATGCGCCGGCACCGGCCGAACCGGCTCATAACGAAACAGGGACAGCAGAGCCTGACGACCCGATAAGCATGTATGACATGTCGATGTTCCAGGCGTCCCTATAACAACATTTTTAGGAGGATTTATGAATTTAAGATTAGTATCCGCAGACTGCGGAAAAGCGAACACAAAGGTATTCTCATATGACACCAGTACATCAAAAACAGATAAGGCGATCATCGCAACCAATGTTGCTCCCGTTAACAACCTTGTTAAAGCCAGCATGGACGGGACACAGTACATCGTAAACATCCGGGGGATCGACGACGAGATCGACGGGGAATGGATGATAGGTACCGTAGGTGGGGAAAGCAGCAACAGTAACTCCAAAATGGACAAGATCCATAAGATCATGGCTCTTACAGCCATAGCTCTTGTCACGGAGAACGGAGATTCCGTAATCCCGGCTATCGGATGCCCCATCACAAGTTTTGAAGACGATACGCAGAAAGACGAGCTGTACAAGTATCTTCTTCCGAACGGCCGCGTTGAATTAACCGTAAACGGAACATCCAGATACTTCTATATCGAGAAGGAAAAGGGAATGATCTTTCCCGAAAGCTTCGGGGCACTCTTCCTGTTCCCGGAGCGCTTCACAGATCAGACAGGTGTTGTTGATATCGGTGGTCTTAATCTCAATGCCAGTTTCTTTAACGGAAAGAAGCTCGATCCGGATCTATGTACAACTGAAAAGCTCGGCTGTTCATCTATCGTTTCCGTCCTACGTAAAAGACTAAATGCGCTCTGCGATGCGAATTATGACGATCGACGTATCGAGAGTTTCCTAAAATCCGGATATGTTCCCAATTTCCCGAAGGGCAAGGAAGTTATCGCCGAAGTCCTTGAGCGCCACATGGATAAGATCGACAAAGTCCTTAACGACTGGGATACATCCAAAACAAACCTGATCTTTATCGGCGGTACATCAAAGCTTTTGGAAAAATACATCTCGGAAAGATATAAAAAGCAGGCCTTTATACCCGACGAAACCGATTTTATCAACTGCAAGGGGTGTCTTAAGGCCCTGGCCGGCTTTCACAAGTATAACTGTCCGTTCTGATCGGATACATCTGGATCTCGGGCTTTCAGGCAGTCTTATGTCTGGAAGCCCTAATTGGGGTTTTTTATACAGGGGGAATATATATATGGCCATAGAAAAGGATATAGCGATCCATTCAAGCGCAGGTCTGCAAAGCTGCGTCGAATACATAACCAATCATGAAAAATGCACATACTATACAGATACCGACAAAAACATAGATTCTGTCCTCAAATACACACAGAACGAAGAAAAGACAACAGAAAAGGATTCGGAGACCATCCTGACTTCCGGGATAATGTGTGATCCCGGTTATGCATCTGCCCAATTTGCTATCACAAGGGACAAATACGATCAAATTCATCCCGTCGGAAGCCGTAGGGGCAGTGGCGGTACAAAAACCGTATATGACCCCAAATCCGGTGAAAAACGACAGGTCCATAAGGAGACCGTGGAAGCTTACCACATTATCCAGTCTTTTCCTGCTGTTGATGATCTTGATCCGAAGCTTGTCCATGAGATCGGAAAGGAATATGCCCAAACCGCTTTTGCCGGGCATCAGTGTGTTGTAAGCACCCACATGAACACCGGGCACATCCACAATCATATCGTTGTATGTGCATACAAGGCCGACGGATCCGGGAAGTTTCTCATGAACAAGAACGCCCGCCATCGGATCAGACAGATAAATGACGAGCTGTCTGTTAAGCATCATCTCCCGATCCTGATCGGCAACGAACGCCGTTATGCTGAAAACCGGACTGTCCGGGAAGTTTTTGTCATAAAGAACAAGACATCCTTCAAGCAGGAGATCCGGGAAGATATAAATAAGGCTCTATCCAGGGATTTTGTCAGATCATGGGACGATTATATTGCATACATGAAGTCACTCGGCTACACCCTGCGTGAGACGCCGGAAAACGTAACCTATATCAAAACCTACAAGGACGCCGACGGAAATGACAAGACTCATCGCTGCCGCGACTGCCGGCTTGGCGACAGCTATCTGCGCTCAACCATATGTGAGGAAAAAGGATGGCAGCTTCCGTCACGCATGCCGCGCACCAATTATATGCGGTATCTTGATAACTGCTACAGTTATCATGCCTCCAGCCGTGACAAGATTATAAAGGATGAACGAACATACAGGCTCTATCTTCATGTCGACAGATATGACGAAGACGGTCGGCGCCGCACTCTTCTTGAGATCACGATCATCGCAGCGATCAAGATCATTCACTATTTCTGGGATAAGCACAGGATTAAAGGCGACCCGACGAATGATGAGCCAAATAAACCTGTCAACTGGGATTACGACAGGAAACTTAACGCCATGCTCGAAGGCCTTGAGCTTGCCCGCACTCTTAAGATCGAAGACCGGCAGGAACTAAAGGAGAAAATGTTCGAGAACGGTAAACGCCTTGCCGTCCTTGGAAAAGAACTTAGTTCGCTCGAAGTGGCGGTGACAAAGGCAACCGTTGAATATGACAGTCTTGATAAGGCGAGCCTAACGCCGGAAGAACTGGCAAAGTATGACAAAAACTTCCATGATCTTTCGGCAAAATATGCCTCGATGAAGCAGGAACTGAATAACCTTCAGTATGAGTACTCTCTTATGTCAAAGCTTAAGAGAGCTGTTTATCTTGCCAAGGATCCTAAGTTCGCTCTCGGGCCCGACACACATATCTCCAATTACCCGAGCGGAAGTGTCATTGAAGGTCCGGATACTAAGCCCGATCGAGTTCATAACGGGCCCGACCAAACAGAGCGGGGCCTGATGCATTGATCGATAAAAGAGTCCTGCCTGAAATTGACGAGCTTTCCACATCCGACAAAATAATCCTGTTGAACTCGATTTTGTCTGATGCTAATATGACAGCATCAGAGGTTGGATGTAGGATAACTATGTCTAAACGCCAAAAACTGAATAGCGTACACCATTCCAAGATATGTGTTCGACCAGATGGCAGATATTATACGTATGTCGAAGACTGTGGCAAACGGAAGCAATTGATCGCCCCCACCGAGTATGGTCTAATAGAAGATCTGTATTCTTTCTATTACGGTGAAGCCGGGACCTCCCTGGAGGATCTGTATCCTGATTTCATGATGTACAGACGTGACCGTAACAAAGTCACTCCCAAGACCATCGAAGAAAACCGGTGCGACTGGCGCAAGTTCCTCTCAGGAACTGAACTTGTCAAAAAGCCGATCAAGAAACTTACCACAAAAGATTTTCTTGATTATTTCGAGTTACTGACACTTGACGGTAAGTATACCGCTAAAAGGATAGGTAATCTGCGATCGCTTCTCAACAAGATGTATGATTATGCCATAAGACATGAACTTGTAGACACAAACCCGATCAAGAACATAGACTTCAAAGAATTCAATTTCTATGTTCCTTTCAACGAGGATCATGTTTACAAAAAATCAGAGAGGTCTAAGCTCCTTAATTATCTTAAGGACAAGAAAGAACCCTATGCCCTTGCTATCAGGTTGATGTTCCAGCTTACGGTACGTATCGGTGAACTCAAAAGCTTCTCCTGGGATGATATCGATCTCGAGGAAAGAACTATCCGCATTCATAAGCAGGTTCTTCAGAATCGAAGACTTCGAGATGATATGACTTTTGAACCGCAGGTGGTAGAGGTAGTGGATCACACCAAAAAGAATACGCCACAGGGAAAAAGAATCCTTCGACTTACGAAGGAAGCGGTCAATATCCTTATGGAAGCTAAAGAGATAAACCCTTACGGAGAATTTGTATTTATGCCGCAGGGACATCTGATGCGTACATCGTACTTTGATGAAAGGCTTGAACACTATTGCAAAGAAGCCGGTGTACCATATTATTCAAGTCATAAGATCAGATTCACGAGTGCAAGTAATCTGTACAACGGAAAGAATCTTATGCAGGTCTCAAGAGCCTTGGGACATTCACAGGTTGCAACCACGCTTCATTATTTCAGAAATATTCAGGATGACAGTGATGAAATCCTTGAGCAGATGGAAGAAGCGTTCGCCGTTGATACCGCCTGTGAAACATAGGTGAAAATCCGTGAAACGTGCATAAACATCAATTTGCATCAATTTGCATCAAAAATCCACTGAATCAAAAAAGCCCCAAATACTGTAAAATACAGCATTTGAAGCTCTTTGAGAAAGTGCCCAGAACCGGAATCGAACCAGTGACACGAGGATTTTCAGTCCTCTGCTCTACCAACTGAGCTATCTGGGCAAATAACGCTTTTT
>JAEEGJ010008830.1_pt1 | contig 27489 bp, 22 predicted proteins | sample 8958761 | NCBI WGS metagenome assembly JAEEGJ01 (sample SAMN16246546, study PRJNA631951) | gut metagenome | biome: gut microbiome; feature: rumen; material: RS-attached | host: Bos | place: Iran: Karaj | collected 2018-10 | reverse complement strand
TGAGAAGATTCTCCAGGCCAAGGAAAAGTTCCTTTCCCTGAAAGCCGAACACGACAAGACCATCAACGAGCGGAACAACCAGATCCGCGAGGCCGAGAACAGGGTCAAGCAGAAAGAAAACAGTTGGAACCAGAAACTCGCCGAGGTGGACCGCAAGATGAAAGAGGCCGAACAGATCAAGAATTCCTTGAAAGGCCAGCAGGAAGCCCTCAGGCACAAGGAAGAGGAGACAGACGCTCTCCGCCAGCAGGCTATCCGCCAGATCGAGACAATTTCGGGGATGTCAGCCCAGGAAGCCAAGACCCAGCTGCTTGAAAGTATGAAGGCCGAAGCGCGCACCGAGGCCCAAGCCTATATCAACGACTGCATCGACGAAGCGAGACTCAACGCCGCGAAAGAGGCCAAACGCATAGTAATCAACACGATACAGCGCACGGCAACGGAAACCGCCATTGAGAATGCCGTCACTACCTTCCCTATCGAAAACGACGACATCAAGGGACGCATCATCGGACGTGAAGGACGCAATATCCGCGCCCTGGAGGCCGCTACGGGAGTTGAATTCGTGGTGGACGACACCCCCGACGCCATCCTGCTTTCCGCCTTTGACCCCGTGCGCCGCGAAGTCGCCCGCCTGGCCCTGCACCAGCTTGTAATCGACGGACGCATCCATCCGGCACGTATTGAGGAAGTGGTCACCAAAGTCAAGAAACAACTGGAAGACGAAATCCTCGAGACCGGAAAGCGCACTTGTATCGACCTTGGCATACACGGCCTCCCGATGGAACTTATCCGCCTCATCGGACGAATGAAATACCGTTCCTCCTATGGCCAGAACCTGCTCCAGCACTCCCGCGAAGTAGCAAATATCTGCGCCATAATGGCTTCCGAACTCGGACTCAACCCCAAGATAGCCAAACGCGCCGGTCTGCTCCACGATATCGGAAAAGTCTCCGAAGAAGAGCCGGATCTGCCTCACGCACTGCTGGGTATGAAACTGGCCGAGCAGTTCAAGGAAAAGCCGGAGATCTGCAATGCCATCGGCGCTCACCACGAGGAGATCGAGATGACTTCTCTCATCGCCCCGATCGTGATGGTCGGCGACGCTATTTCCGGCGCCCGTCCCGGTGCCCGTCGAGAGGTCATCGAGTCCTATATCCGCAGGCTCAAGGAGATGGAGGGCATCGCTCTCGCCCATCCGGGTGTTACCAAGACTTATGCTATCCAGGCAGGCCGTGAGCTTCGCGTGATTGTCGGTGCCGAACAGGTTTCTGACGCTCAGTGCGAGGAACTCTCTGCATCCATCGCCAAACAGATCCAGGAGGCGATGGTTTATCCCGGTCAGGTCAAGATTACTGTCATCCGCGAGACACGCGCCGTCAACTACGCACGCTAATAAGCCCAGGGATATGAAAAGCAGGAGTTTGTATAAACTGCTGCTCCTGACGGCAGCAGCATTACCTCAAACCCATATTAAAGCCGACCCGGTTCCGGAGTCGGCTTTGGTCATTAATGAGATAATGCCGGCCAACATAGACGTTTGTCTGGATCCGTCCATGAACTATGGAAGCTGGATTGAGCTATACAACACTTCTGCTACCGACATAGACATTAGCGGCTGGTATCTGAGCAATGACCCTGCAGACAAGAGACAGTGTCCGCTCGGAAACCGTTCCAGAACAGTCAGAGCCAACGGTTTTCTGACCTTATGGTTCGGTCATCTGGATGATTACTGCCCTAATCAGATTGAGTTCAGTCTGAGTTATGACGGCGACACGATATATCTCTTTGATACCGACGGCAATGAAATATGCAGCGTAGAGTATCAAACCATCCCTGCCCGAATATCCTATGCCCGCACAACGGACGGCGGCAGCACATGGAGCAAGACAGGATACCCCACCCCCGGCGCCACCAACACCACAAGCAAGTTTGCATCGGCCCAGTTGGCGGCTCCTACGGTCAGTACGGAATCCAGGATCTATACCGGACAATTGTCTTTCAACGTCACCGTTCCGCAGGGTGCAACCCTCTATTACACGCTGAACGGCTCCACACCTGCTCCAGGCAACGCAGGAACCATGACCGGCAACGGCAGTTTCAATGTTACCGGTACTGAAGTCTACCGTATCCGCCTGTACAAGGACGGAATGCTGCCCAGTCCGGTCACTACACGTTCATTCATCAAAACGGCAAACAATTACGGCGTTCCGGTGGTATCTATTGTGACCGATAACAACGGCCTGTACAATACCAATTACGGAATGTGGGCGATAGGCCCCAACGGTAAAGCCGGCAACGGCCGCACCGACCTGTGCAACTGGAACCGTGACTGGGACCGCTCCGTCAATATCGAGATATTTGACACCAACGGCAAGGTTATCCTGAGCCAGGAGGCCGAAATAACCCCTTCGGGCCGATACAGCCGCCAGAATGATCCGCATCCGTTCAAGATCAAGGCAAAGAAAAAGTTCGGATACGACAACTACTTCCCCTTCACGCCGTTCAGTGACAAGCCCTACAACAAGTACCAGTCACTCAAGTTCCGCAGCGGCGGAAACAATTATCAGGCACGTCTCAAGGATGCCGCTCTCCAGACCATAATACTGCGCTCCGGACTTAATCTGGACTGTCAGTCATACCAGCCCGTTCACCACTACATAAACGGTGTCTACAAAGGAATAATCAACATCCGCGAGCCCAACAACAAGGACTACGCCTACTCCAACTATGGATTTGACGAGGATGAGGTGGACTGTTTCAAACTGGACCACAACAACGGCGGCGGAGGCTTTACGCTGACCGAGGGCAGCCGTGACGGATGGGACGAATGGCTACAACTGGCTGAGTCAGCCTCACATGAGCAGGCATACAGACGGATCTGTGAGATTGTCGATATTGAGGAGTTTGCCAATTATATGGCTGTTGAGTTTTTCCTGGCCAATGAAGACTGGCCCAGAAACAACATCAAGGTGTTCCGCCACCAGGATGACGGACGGTTCCGCTTTGTGGTCTTTGACCTTGACCATGCATTCGGACAAGTCAATCAGGCTACCGATATCGACCCGTTCACATCATTTGATTCACAGGAATACTATCCTGAGGGCGGATATAAGTCGGTAATGGTTACTCTCTTCCACAACATGCTCCAGAATGCCACCTTCCGCAAGTTGTTCGTAGACAGCTACTCAATCGTTGCAAGCTCTGTCTTCTACTACGACCGTGTCCAGTCTGTAGTAAATGAGTTGTCTGCCCGCGCCGCTACCGAGATGCAATTCAACGGAGAATCACCTGCAGCTGATGCCGATCTGATATTAAACACCCTGGGCAGAACCAATTACAAGAATTACAAGGATAAAAGGACCAGCCAGCTTGTAAGTTGGAGATACTCCAGATTGAGCGGAACGACTAAAGTCAACATGGTAATCAAATCAGAACTGCCTCAATCAGTAATCACATTGAATGGCCTGCCCATACCCTACGGCAGACTCTTTGGAGACGTATTCCTTCCCGCCAGACTTGAGGTGGTAGCACCCGTCGGTTACAGATTCACAGGATGGACGGACTATTACGGGAATCTTATCTCAACAGATCCCGTCTATAATATTAGTGCCGAGACATATGTAATTCCTTCTTTTGTTAAGGATGACGTGATAGAACGCCCAGTCAGAATCAATGAAATCAGCGCAGGAAATGACGTATTCATCAATGAAGCCTTCAAGAAACATGACTGGATTGAACTGTACAATACTACATCTGATAGGATCGATGTCAGCGGAATGTACCTGTCAGACAATGTCGCACAACCTTTCAAATACGCCCTGCCCCAAGGCACCACCATTCCGGCAAGAGGTTATCTGGTAATATGGTGTGACAAGGAGAGCGGCACCCAACTTCATGCACCGTTCAAGCTTGACAACAAGAACGGAAGCGCCGTGGTACTGACCGCAAGTGACAGATCATGGGCCGATACACTCTTCTACGACGCCCACACCGGTTTCCAGAGCGTGGGGCTCTATCCCAACGGAGGTGCTGACTCATACGTCATGAACCGTCCCAGCCTGGGCAAAGCCAACAACCGTAACAGCTACGACCACTTTGACCGGACAATAATATCCGGCATTAAAGCTCTGTTGAATACGCCTAAGAATGAGATTATCTACAATCTGGTGGGTCAGCCGGTGGCAGAGCCTCAACCCGGGCAGTTGTACATAAAGAACGGACGCAAGTTCTTCTACAGGCCCTGACTTTTGACAGAATTAGAATAAGCCGCTTCAAACATCGCTCTGAGGCGGCTTTTATCATGTATTATGGCACGCAGCGCAGCCAATCCGTCAGCATTCCGTGACTCTGGAATCCACAGTTTCAGGTAGCCGCCCTCATCATACTTCTCGGCCATATGCTCACATGTACGCCTCCAATGGCCCTCCTTGTCCAGTTCCGGATAGTGTTTGAATCCGTACTGCACAGTACGCAGAATAATGCTCTCGGGAATAATCTGACGGTCAGCCTCAGCAATTATCTTTCCGTAGATGGTTCTGGGCTCATGGTCCGACGATGCCCTGTGGTCCTCGGCCGCCTGGGCAATCACCTCAATCTGCTCACGGGTAAACCATCGGCCCAGTTCCCTATCCTCCCTTATGATCCTACCCGACTCCAGATGATGGGTCTTCCGGTCCACGCACAACCCCGTATCATGATAAGCCGCCGCAGTATAAACCATATCCTCATCCACATCATAGAACCCGGCCAGACGCAAAGCCTCTGTTACGACAGCACCAACATGCTCCCGTCCATGCCCAGCATCAAACCCGTCATACCTAGGAATGATCCGCCCATCAATATACTCCTTCAGCGTTTTCTCCATAACCACTTCAAAAATAGGGAAACTTTTTATAATTTCGCAGCCGGAACAGTTATTCCATTACATACTCAGGGGCTGTTTGGCTTTGACAGCGGGCAGGAATGGTATGTAAGCAGGCAGTGCTCTGTCGGTCCGCACTATAAAAAGAACGTCAACAATTATCTGGCAACAACAACTTTGCTCTTGCTGCTTGATCGAAGTACAGTAGATCTGCTTAATCACGACACAAGGTGTTGTGACAAGACATCACCCGGAAGCTCTTGCTCCGAAGCTCGTCGATACGGTGGTGCAGTCAAATCGGGGATAGTTCCTTTCGGCTTCGCGTCAGGGATGAGATTTTAGAAGATAAGGTTATGGCCCGGTAGCTCTATCCAAGTCATAGCTCGAAAATCCAAGTAGAGATAAGCCTGTAGAAAGCATATGGTTTCCCCGTTTGGACGAGGGTTCGACTCCCTCCAGCTCCACGAACAAAAAAAAAGGTCGCAAAACTGCGACCCTTTTCTATTGGTTATTTCAGATTAGAAACCGCCGAAGCCACCGAACTGTGACATATCGAACTCTTCTACCTTAACACCAGCGGGAACCTCGAACATAGAAGCGTCAACTGCCTTCTCCTCGAACTTCTTGCAGGTCTGGCCGAAAGTACCGAAATCAGAAGTCATCTCGTTCTTGAGCTGGATGCCTTTGTAGATCCAAACGGTCTGCTCTGACTGGTTGCCCATCATATCAACGGTCATGGTGTACTTTGTGCACTCCTTACCGGCGATGGTCTCCTTACCTACTTCCTTAATGTTGTTATCCTTCTTAACCTGGTCGGTCAGGTTGTTCCAGTTGATCTGAGCGCGGCCACCGCCGAAGCCCATACCCATGCCACCTGCAGGGAACTTGGTAGCGGTCTTCTCAGCATCGTTGATGCGGATCTGAGCGCCGTCCTTATCTGTGATTGTGCGAGTCTTGCCTTCGCCACCCATGAAACCACCTTCTGATACCTGAGCGGTCTTCAGACCGTAGTCATCAAAATAGGTCTCAGTGATCATCTCGTTACCCATCATATCCATAGACATGGTGATAACACCTGACTTAACTCCGTAAGGAGCATTGGCCGGAGCCTGAGCGTTGGCCAGAGATACTACTGCCAGAAGGGCAGCTGCCAAAAACATCTTTTTCATTTGTTGTTTGTTTTAGTTATTAATTAGTAAAAGGTGAATTGTCAAAACAAATTCATACAACTATCATATAAGCCGTAAAAATGAAAGTTAAAAAGGAAAAGATATTTTTTTTTGATAATTCCGTTTTTCAATCCAATTCTACCTCTACCTCCTCCAGATCATCATCAAGTTCATCGTCCGGCAGGTCATCAAAATCAAACTCAAAGTCAGCACCCGCTGCCACCAGTTCATTGTGCAGTTCACCTGCATCCTTTGAACGGTGTACGATATGCTCGGTCTTCCATGTGGCGTCCAGTTTGTTGCTCTCGCTGTTAAGTTCCTTCCAAAGGATATCCTTGAGCTGCTGCAGTCCCAGACCGCTCACGCCCGATATGAATACATGGGGAATATCGGAGGGAAGGTTGGGCTCAAGCATCGACATGAGTTCCTCGTCTATCAGGTCACACTTGGTTATGGCCAGGACACGCTGCTTGTCGAGCATCTCCGGGTTGAACTGAGCCAACTCATTGAGCAGAATCTCATATTCGCGCTTTATGTCATCGGTATCACCCGGAACCATGAACAGCAGCAGCGAGTTACGCTCTATATGACGCAGGAACCTGAGTCCCAGTCCCTTACCCTCGCTGGCGCCCTCAATGATACCGGGAATATCGGCCATTACGAAAGATTTGCCTTCGCGGTATGAGACGATACCCAGGTTAGGCTCCAGTGTGGTGAACGGATAGTTTGCAATCTTGGGTTTTGCGGCCGATATGGCTGACAGCAGTGTGGATTTGCCTGCGTTGGGGAATCCTACCAGGCCCACGTCGGCCAGCAGTTTAAGTTCAAGGACCACCATGAGTTCCTGGGCCGGCTCACCGGGCTGCGCAAAACGGGGAGCCTGACGTGTGGCAGTACGGAAATGCCAGTTTCCCAGACCGCCGCGGCCACCCTTGAGCAGAACCACCTCCTGACCGTCATCGGTAATGTCGCAAAGATACTCGCCGGTCTCGGCATCATAGGCAACGGTTCCGCAAGGCACCTCAATGATAACGTCATTGCCGTCCTTGCCGAAACACTTGTTGCTGCCGCCGTTTCCGCCGTTCTCAGCAAATGCATGACGCTCATAACGCAGGTGCAGCAATGTCCAGTAGTTGCGGTTACCCTTAAGGATAACGCTTCCGCCCTTACCGCCGTCACCGCCGTCGGGACCTCCGTTGGGGATGTATTTGTCATGACGCAGATGGGCCGATCCGCGACCGCCCTTGCCTGATCTGCAAAAGATCTTTACGTAGTCTACAAAATTTGATTCTGCCATATATTCAAACTCAAGGTGGGGTCAGATTGACTCCACCTTCTCTATTATTTCCTTGATCATCAGATCCTTGTCACCTTTAAAGGTAAACTCCGACAACACCCCCTCTTTCTTGAACCATTCAATCAGCGGATGGGTCTGGGTATAGTAAACGTTGAAACGTTTCTTTATTGTCTCCTCGTTGTCATCGGACCTGCCCTCTACCTCTGCGCGGTGCAGAAGACGCTGCATCAGTACATCCTCGCTCACTATAAGGTTGAGTGTTACCGATATCTTCTCGCCACGCTCGGCAAGCATCTCCTTGAGAGCCTTGGCCTGTACTATCGTGCGGGGAAAGCCGTCAAATATCACTCCGGGGCCTTCACGCATGGTGTCGTATACATCGGCCAGCATGTCTATAATAAGGTCATCAGGTATAAGTTGTCCTTTTTCAATATATCCTTCGGCTATTCTACCCAGTTCTGTGCCCTCCCTTATCTCGGAGCGGAGCACATCACCCGTGGATATGTGGTTATAACCGAATTTCTCAACAAGGGCAGCACTGTATGTCCCCTTACCTGAACCCGGGGCACCAAATATTACTATGTTGTCCATCCTAAATACAATTATTCCTTTACAATCTTATAAATATCACGTGAGTTACGGCCGAATCCGTCATAATCCAGACCGTATCCTACAATAAATCCGTTGGGAATATTCATGGCCAGATACTTGAGGTTGATGTCAACCTTGAGTTTGTCAGGCTTGCAAAGCAGGGCGCATACCTGAACTGATGCAGCCTTCTTCTCGGCCAGTGAATCCAGTACGTCACGCATGGTGTAGCCGGTATCAACAATATCCTCAACAATGATGATATGGCGGCCTTCCACATCCTCCTGCAGGCCCATAAGCTCCTTGACCTTGCCGGTGGTATCCGTACCTTGATATGATGAGACCTTCACGAAAGAGACATTACAAGGTATGTTCACGTCCTTGAGCAGGTCTGCTGCGAACATGAAAGATCCGTTCAGAACGCACAGGAAGAGCGGTTCCTTGCCTACATAATCACGGTTAATCTCAGCTGCGACTCTCTTTATCTCCTTCTGTATATCCTCCTCTTTAAGAAAGACCTCAAACTCTCTGTCCTTTACGTGAATGGTTCCCATAATGTATGATATTTTATTATGCGAATATACTCAAAAAAAGCACGGCAATACCGATATCCTATCCATTTTTAACAAAATAAGCGTACATTTGCCGAGTACAAATGCCAAACTATGGATAGAGTAACCGTAGGTCAGGACTATGTAAAACCACTGCTCAAGCCGCGTGATCCCAAGGCATACAAGAACACGTTCGGTCATGCGTTGCTTTATGCCGGCAGCCAGGGAATGGCAGGAGCCGCTGTCCTGTCTGCCAGGGCATGCCTCCGCTCAGGAGTGGGTCTGCTGACGGTCTGCTCTCCCTCCTGCAACAACGACATACTCCAGATATCCGTACCCGAGGCCATGACGATTGCGTCCGATGACCTGTACGCCAACACCGACCTGAGCCGATACAATGCCGTAGGTGCAGGTCCCGGTCTGGGTCAGGGCGATTCACAGACTGCCATACTTGAGAAACTGCTCAAGAGCTCATCGTACCCCATGGTACTCGATGCCGATGCACTCAACATCATCGCCCGCAGCAGATATCTGCTCGAGTATGTACCCGCAGGTTCCGTATTGACTCCCCACCCCGGCGAACTTCAGCGTCTTGTAGGTCAGGCCACCGATTATGACGATATGATCCTGAAAGCCAAGGCCCTTGCCACCGAAAACGGAATCACTGTAGTGGTAAAAGGTGCTTCCACCGTTACCATTGCACCAGACGGCACGATGTACGTCAACACCACCGGCAATCCGGGCATGGCCACAGGCGGTTCGGGCGACGTGCTTACCGGCATGGTCCTGGCCCTGCTGGCACAAGGATACAAAAGCGAACAGGCCGCATTGATTGCGGTTTATATACATGGACTTGCAGGCGATATAGCAGCACGGAAACTCAGCATGACGGCCATGACATCGGCCGATATTGCCGACAATCTGCCGCAAGCCTGGTTACAAATGACAGAAACGTTATGACTATGAATATCAGAAAAATAGCTCTTACCGCAGGGCTGCTGTTATCGGTTCTTACCACATCAGCACAGGGACAGTCATCGGCCTATCAGCCGGGAGTGACCCAGGACGGCGTCTCATACTTTCTCCCCAAGACCATGGTCACCGTGACCGTTACGGCCCAGAAACAGACCTTCAAGCCGGGAGAGTTCTCCCGCTATGCCGAGCGTTACCTTCGTTTGAGCGATGTCAAGGACAAAGCCGAGGAGGTATGGTCAATAAAGGATATCAAAATACAGACTGTAGGAGTACCCGATAAGGATAACCTCTACACCCTGACCTTCCCCGCCAAGGGCAACCGCCCCTATTTCGAGCTTACCAATGACGGAGTGTTGCGTGGCGTCAACGTACGCGCCAAAGAGCCCACCGCCAAGAGTGAACCCGCTCCGGCACCCAAGCAGGCCAAGAAAGTCAACCCGCAGGAGTATATGACCGAGGAGATACTTATGGCCAGTTCAACCGCCAAGATGGCCGAACTCACCGCCAAGGAGATATACAACATCCGTGAGAGCCGCAACAACATAACCCGCGGTCAGGCCGATTTTGTGCCCACCGACGGCGAATCACTCAAGTTCATGCTCGAGTCACTCACCGCTCAGGAAACCGCCCTGCTGACACTTTTCAGCGGCACCAATGAAACCGAGGAGGTTACATTCACCATCAATGTAACACCCGATGAAACCCTCAGCAAGCAGATCCTGTTCCGCTTCTCATCCAAACTGGGCGTGCTCCCCATAGACAACCTTGCAGGTGAGCCTGTATGGATAGATATCACCGACCGCAAGATGTCCGATATTTTTGCCATGGATCCCGACCAGCAGAAGAAGCTGCAGGCCGCCAAATCCAAGAAAGAAGGTACTTTCCTCTACTACCGCCTGCCCGGACGTGCAGTCTTGAGAGTCTACAACAACCGCACCACATTCCTTGATCAGGAGATTCAGGTGGCACAGTTCGGAAACGTCGAGGTTATCTCTTCTTCTATCATGGGAAAGATGGCCGATACCAAGATCACCTTTGACACCACAACCGGTGCCGTTCTCACGATAGAGTAACAGGCAAGGCGCAAAATAATAAGGGCGGCTCCCAAAAGGAACCGCCCTTAATCTTTCTGTCACTAAGGTTACAGGAGTATGTAACGCAAGATGAACAGAACTGCAAGAACCCACATCATGATGCTGATCTTCTTGAGCTTGCCGGTCAGGGCATTCAGAACAACATAAGAGATGAGGCCCAGCATGATACCGTCAGAGATGCTGTATGCCAGAGGCATTACAATCATTGTGATGTAAGCAGGTATGCACTCTGAGAAATCATTGAAGTCAACATCCAGGATAGATGACATCATCATAACACCTACCAGAATCAGAGCAGGAGCTGTAGCTGCTGACGGTATTCCAATGAATATCGGAGCAAAGAACAGAGCTACTGCAAAGCAGATAGCGGTTGTGAATGAGGTCAGACCTGTGCGGCCACCGGTAGCAACGCCTGATGCGCTCTCTACGTAGGTAGTGGTGGTGCTGGTACCGAAAGCGGCACCTGCAACGGTTGCAATGGCATCGGCCATAAGAACCTTCTTAACACCGGGGATGGTACCGTCAGGATTGATCATGTTAGCCTTCTTGGATACACCGATAACGGTTCCGATGGTATCGAACATATCGATGAACAGGAATGTGAAGACTACGATAACCATGTTCCATGACAGGATGTTGTGCCACTCAAACTTGCAGAAGATAGGTGCAATTGAAGGAACAGAACTTACCACACCGTCAAACTTGGTGATACCGAAAGGAATACCGATGATAGCGGTAACGATGATACCTATCAGCATTGATCCGGGAACCTTGAGGATCATCATCACTGATGTGATAACCAGACCGATGAGAGCCAGCAGAGCTGTACCGCCGGTGATGTCACCCAAAGCGATGATTGTGCCGCCGTCATCAACGATGATACCTGCATTTACAAGTCCGATGAAAGCGATGAACAGACCGATACCAGCTGATACAGCGCTCTTCATGGCTGCAGGAATGGCATTGATGATAGCCTCACGGATGTTGGTCACGGTGAGGATGATAAAGATGATACCCTCAATGAATACGGCTGTCAATGCGAACTGCCAGCTGTATCCCATAGTCAGACATACGGTGTAAACAAAGAATGCGTTCAGACCCAGACCGGGAGCCAGGGCGAAGGGCTTCTTGGCATAAATAGACATTACCAATGTACCTACGATAGCAGCCAGAGCGGTAGCTGTGAAGACAGCACCCTTAGGCATACCCATCTCCTCCAGTGCGCCGAAGATATCCGGGTTAACTGCAAGGATGTAGGCCATTGTCAGGAAAGTGGTGATACCGGCAACAATCTCAGTCTTGACATTGTGCTTGGCGGGATCAAATCCTAAAACTTTCAGGAATGACATAACTGTAATGTTTTAAAGTTATACCTTATATTATCAAATTAGAAATCCCACTTGAAACCGAGGCAAGGATTAACCATGAATCCGGCCTGAGTGAAGTTGTTTGAAATCTCAACCTCAGCACCAATGTTCAGGTTCGGGCAGTCAAAGAACTGACCTACGCTATACCAGATCTGAGGCTCTGAAATGAGAACCCACTTTGTATCCTTGTCGTTAACAAAATCGCCATCGGTATCGAAAGACTGATCCTGGCCCCAGAAATCAACGAAGCCTGAGAAACGCAGACCCTCAACGCCGAACAGATTCTGCATACCCCAAACACCGGTGAACTGTACAGGAATTCCCTTGTTTACAGGATAATGCTTGTAGAGAACCTTGAGGTTATATGTGTTGCTGAAGTCTGAATTGTGCAGGAAATAATCAACACCGAACAACCAGGCTTTCTCAACAGGATATGCGCCGAGGCCATTTCCAAATTCTCCGAAACCACCATTATACTCAACCTGCAGGCTCAGAGGAGCAAGAGCTGACTCACCCCAGAAATTGAAGCAACGTGCAATCTCCATATATGTACCACCGGGAGAAAGAATCTTGTCATTGGCAGTCTTCCAAACGTGATCATAATCTACAAAGAAGAAAGTGTTACCCCAATTATCGCTCTTGAACATTTCAAGAGTAGAGGTAACCTGCTTACGATCCTTACCAAAATCATAGAAGACCTGGAGGTTTGTCTGTGCAAAAGCACCTACTGACAGCAGGGCGAAACCTGCAAATGCAACAAATTTTTTCATATTACAAACTAATGAGTTAATATAAATGAGTTAATAAGTTATCCGTTGAACTTGGGATCGTCATGCAGAGGCTTCTTGAAATCCTCGGGCAGATCCTTACCCTCGGCCTCAGCACGCTTACCGCTGGCGTAATCACTTGTAAAGTGGAAGTCGTTACCGGGAAGAACTGCATTCAGGATGATACCTACAAGAGCGGCAACTGCCAGACCTGACAGGGAAATCTTACCGAAGGTAATGCTGCCGGGGCCGAAGTTGATACCGATGGCCAGAACCAGGATCAGAGCTGCAATCAGGACGTTGCGGTTGTTTGTAAAGTCAACCTTGTTCTCAACCAGGTTACGTACACCGACTGCTGAAATCATACCGTAGAGCACCAGAGATACACCACCTACAGTTGCGGTAGGCATAGCGTAGATAATCTGGGCGAACTTGGGGCAGAATGAGAATACGATAGCCAGGCATGCTGCAATGCGAACAACCTTGGGATCAAACACCTTTGTCAGGTTGAGCACGCCGGTATTCTCACCGTATGTGGTGTTGGCGGGAGCACCGAACAGGGCAGCCAGAGCGGTAGCGCAGCCGTCACCCATAAGAGTGCGGTGCAGACCGGGATCGGCAATGAAGTTACGGTTGCAGGTTGATGAGATGGCGCATACATCACCGATATGCTCAATCATGGTTGCAAATGCAATAGGCACGATTGCGATGATTGCAGTCCATACGAATGACCAGTCAGGATTCTGCAGTACTGAGAATGCTGTGTTCTCCCATGCGAAAGGCATTCCGAACCATGCGGCCTCCTTAACGGCTGAGAAGTCAACCTGGCCGAAGCAAGCAGCAACGATATATGAACCGATAACACCAAGGATGATAGGAATGATCTTGATCATACCCTTACCGAAGATGTTGCAAACCACGATGATAACGATGGCAAGAAGAGCAATCCACCAGTTGTTCTGGCAGTTGTTGATGGCACTTGATGAAAGGATAAGACCGATTGAGATGATGATAGGACCTGTTACTACGGGCGGGAAGAAACGCATTGTGCGGCGTACACCGTAGAACTTGAACAGAGCTGCCAGTACAAAGTAAAGCAAGCCGGCGCAGAATACACCGATGCAGGCGTAAGTAAGAGCAACGCTTTCTGTCAATCCAAGACCTACACCGAATTCCTTGACAGCGGCATAACCACCCAGGAATGCGAATGAAGAACCCAGGAATGCAGGAACCTTCATCTTAGTAAACAAATGGAAAATCAGTGTGCCGATACCTGCAAACAGCAGAGTGGCCGAAACTGACAGACCGGTGAGAAGCGGAACCAGGACCGTAGCACCGAACATAGCGAACATGTGCTGACATCCCAGTACGAACATTTTACCACCACCAAGGGTACTGGCATCATAGATGCCCTCCTGTTTTAACTCCATGATTGATAATTGTTTTGGTTATGAAATGTTTAATTCTGTTTTAACGTGTTAGCAAAAATAATTTCGCGTATAAAAATGTAAAAGAAATTAATCCGCTTTTTTGGCAATTGTTGATAACTTCCGCCAATCGGTTGAAAACTTGGATTTCATTGGAAATCAGCCCCCATATTTCCGTAATTTACGCTATATTTGTGCTTTGTGTTTTCTGATAATTGGAATAAGATGCAGATACATTTTCAGATAGAATACAATACCCGCTGGGGCGAGAACCTCTACCTGTGCCTGAACATGAGTGACGGTTCCCAACTGAGCCTTGACATGGCCAACAACGGCGCCGGAACCTGGTTCACCGACTACGAGATAGACGATGACGATATCGCCGCGGGTGACATAACCTACTGCTATGTTGTCCAGATTGACGGAAACATAACCCGCCGCGAGGAGGGCTCGCTCCACTCCATCCCCTACACCCGTGCCAAACGTCTGGTTCTTTCCGACCGCTGGAAGGACTATGGAGGAGAGAGTATCGAGCAGCGTACTGTTGCACTGCCGTACGTACACCATAACAACCGACCCCGCTGGAAGGGTGCCGGCACTGCCATTCCAGTTTTCTCACTCCGCTCAGAGAGGGACTTTGGAATAGGCCAGTTCACTGATCTCAAACTGCTGGTCGACTGGGCAGCCGCCACAGGTCAGAGCATCATACAGACACTGCCTGTCAATGACACCACCATGACCGGAACATGGCGTGACTCCTACCCCTACAGCGCCAACTCGTCATTTGCACTCAACCCCATCTACATAGACCTTGAACTTATCGGCACAATTGATGACCGCAAGTTCATGGCACATGTCCGCAAGGAGCGCAGGGAGCTCAACTCAATGGCCGCCATTGACTACGAGCGCGTATTCAGGCTCAAGAGCGAGTATCTGGACCGCCTCTACGCCAACCTGGGCGACCGCTGCTGCAAGAGCCGCGAGTTCCAGAAGTTCTTCAGCGCCAACCGCAGCTGGCTGGAGCCCTACGCACTCTACTGTTACCTGCGTGACAAGTACGGCACGGCCGATTTCCATACGTGGAAGGAGTCAGAATACACCCCTGCCCTGCTGGACAGGTACTGCACTCCAGGCAATGACCGTTATCTTGAGATTCGCAAGCATTACTTCATACAGTTCCATCTTGACAGGCAGCTTACAGATGTCAAGAAATATGCCAATAAAAAAGGTATACTCCTGAAGGGTGACATACCCATCGGCGTAAACCGTCACAGCTGCGACGTCTGGATACATCCGGAGCTTTTCCATACCGACTGTCAGGCCGGCGCTCCACCAGATGCCTTTGCCAAGGATGGCCAGAAATGGGGAATGCCCACATACAACTGGGAGAACATGGCAACTGACGGATACGCCTGGTTTGTAGAGCGTTTCCGCAAGATGGCCGATTACTTTGACGCCTACCGCATCGACCATCTGTTGGGATTCTTCCGCATATGGGAGGTCCCTCTGGAGTATAACAGCGGACTCATGGGACGCTTCAATCCCGCCCTCACCTACACCCCGCAGGAGCTGTGGGACAAAGGCTTCCCCTTCAACCCCGCCCTGCATGCCAAGGCACCTGGAGGAAAGCCTGAGACCGATGTGCTTTTCCTTGAGGACACCCACCGCCCTGGCACATATCATCCGCGCATAGAGGCCTTTGACACCGATATGTTCAAGGCTCTGACTGACAGTGAGAAATATGCATTCCGCAGCATACATGACGACTTCTACTACAGCCGCAACAACAGGTTCTGGAGTGATGTGGCCATGTCCAAGCTCCCGGCTCTTATTGAGGCAACCGATATGCTGGTTTGCGGTGAGGACCTGGGTATGATTCCCGCATGCGTTCCGGAGGTGATGGACCGTCTGCGTATCATCGCCCTTGAGGTGCAGCGTATGCCCAAGAGCATGGGTGTGAGCGTATCGGACCCCTCAACCTACCCCTACATGTCTGTATGCACCACATCCACCCATGATATGAGCGTGCTGCGTGCATGGATTGAGGATGAGATGGAGCCCAACCCCGTCATTACCGCCAAGAAGGCAACAGTGGCTGCATGCACCAGTGTGATATCGGCCCACCTGGCATCTCCTTCAATGCTGGCTATATTCCCGCTACAGGACTGGCTCTCCATGAGCACCCTGCTCCGCTACAAGGATCCCGCATCAGAACGCATCAACGTACCGGCCGATTCCAACAACTACTGGCGTTACCGCATGCACCTCACAATAGAAAAACTGCTCAAAGCCCGCAAATTCAATGACGAAATACGTCAGATGCTCTATCTATCAGGCCGATAATTTTGCTAACTTTGCAGTCTCAAAACAAAAACCATGTTTGAAAATCTATCAGAAAGACTTGAAAGGTCACTTAAGATACTGAAAGGTGAAGGTAAGATCACCGAAGTCAACGTCGCCGAAACCCTCAAGGACGTACGCAAGGCCCTGCTCGACGCCGATGTCAACTACAAGGTCGCTAAGCAGTTCACCGATACCGTAAAGGAGAAGGCTCTGGGCATGAACGTGCTCACATCTGTCCGCCCCGGCCAGCTGATGGTCAAGGTGGTTCATGACGAGCTGGCAACCCTGATGGGCGGCGAGGCCGTAGACATTGACATCAAGGGACATCCCGCTGTCATCCTGATGGCCGGTCTGCAAGGTTCCGGTAAGACCACTTTCAGTGCCAAGCTGGCCAACCTTCTCAAGACCAAGCGCGCCAAGAAACCCCTGCTTGCAGCCTGTGACGTTTACCGTCCCGCTGCCATTGACCAGTTGAAGGTTCTGGGTGAGCAGATAGGCGTTACCGTCTACACTGAGGAAGGCAACAACAAGCCCGTTGAGATAGCACAGAACGCCATAAAGGAGGCCCGCGCCAAGGGTTATGACGTGGTCATCATAGATACCGCCGGCCGTCTGGCCATAGACGAGATGATGATGCAGGAGATCACTGCAATCAAGGAGGCCGTCACACCTAACGAAATCCTCTTTGTAGTAGACTCCATGACCGGTCAGGATGCCGTAAACACCGCCAAGGAGTTTAACGAGCGTCTGGACTTCAGCGGCGTAATTCTGACAAAACTTGACGGTGACACCCGCGGTGGTGCCGCCCTCTCCATACGCACCGTAGTTGACAAACCCATCAAGTTTGTGGGTACCGGCGAGAAGATGGATGCCTTTGACGTATTCCATCCCGACCGCATGGCAGACCGCATACTCGGCATGGGTGATATCGTTTCATTCGTGGAGCGTGCCCAGGAGCAGTTTGATGCCGAGCAGGCCAAACGTCTCCAGAAGAAGATGGGCAAGGGAAAGTTCGACTATGATGATTTCCTGGAGCAGATAGGCCAGATCAAGAAGATGGGTAATGTCAAGGACCTTATGGGTATGATTCCCGGCGTAGGCAAGGCTCTCAAGGACATTGACATCAACGATGATGCATTCAAGGGCATCGAGGCCATGATCCACTCCATGACACCCGCCGAGCGCGCCAACCCCGAGCTGCTCGAGAAGAGCCAGTCTCGCAAGAACCGCATAGCCAAGGGCAGCGGACAGTCACTCCAGGAGGTAAGCCGTATGATCAAGCAGTTTGAGCAGACCCGCAAGATGATGAAGAGCGTGGCCGGCGCCAAACTCCCCAACCTGGGTGGAATGATGAGAAGATAAACATTACAGCATATGCAGTTAATCGACGGAAAAGCAGTAGCCGAACAGGTTAAGCAGGAGATTGCGGCACAGGTAGCCGCAATGGTAGAGAGAGGTGAGAAACGTCCCCATCTGGCCGCCATTCTGGTTGGTCATGACGGAGGTTCCGAGACATACGTTGCAGCCAAGGTAAAGGCCTGCGAGGTATGCGGTTTCAAGTCAACCCTCATCCGCTTTGAGAGTGATATCACCGAGGATGTACTTCTGGCCAAGGTAGCCGAACTCAACAACGACCCCGATGTTGACGGATTCATCGTTCAGCTCCCCCTGCCCAAGCACATCAACGAGCAGCACGTAATCGAAGCCATTGACTACCGCAAGGACGTGGACGGATTCCATCCCATCAACGTAGGCCGCATGAGCATAGGTCTGCCCTGCTTCATCTCAGCCACTCCCAACGGTATCATGGAGCTGCTTAAGCGCTACAACATCGAGACCCGCGGCAAGAAGGCAGTAGTCCTGGGCCGCAGCAACATCGTAGGCAAGCCCATGGCCAGCCTGCTCATGCAGAAGTCCAACCCCGGTGACTGCACCGTAACCGTTTGCCACAGCCACACCGCCAACATCAAGGAGGAGTGCCTCCAGGCCGATATCATCGTAGCAGCTCTGGGCCAGCCAGGTTTCGTAAAGGCCGATATGGTCAAGGAGGGTGCCGTAATCATCGACGTAGGTACCACCCGCGTTCCCGATGCAACCAAGAAGAGCGGTTTCCGTCTGAGCGGTGACGTTCAGTTTGACGAGGTTGCCCCCAAGTGCAGTTTCATCACTCCCGTTCCCGGCGGCGTAGGTCCCATGACCATCTGCTCGCTTATGAAGAACACCCTGCTTGCAGGTCAGAAGTGCATTTACGAATAAACCGTGACCAGGTCTGCCATATTCACTGGGATATGGCTGGTATGCACGCTAGGAGCATCGGCCCAAACCCCTGACAGTATCTCCCTCTATTTTGCAGGAGATATGATGCAGCATAAGGCCCAGCTTGATGCGGCTTTACAAACCGACGGTACATATAACTATAGCGGCTGTTTCACTCTGGTAACCCCAGAGATTGAGGCAGCCGATATTGCTGTCTGCAACTTTGAGACAACGCTGGGAGGAGCCCCCTACACCGGCTACCCGCAGTTCTGCTCACCCGATGCGTACGCCGAGGCTGTCCGCGATGCCGGATTCGACATCTTCCTGACCGCCAACAACCACTGCATGGACAGGCGCAACCGCGGACTTGTCCGCACACTGGATGTGCTTGACAGCCTTGGAATAAAGCACCTGGGCACCTACCGCAACCAGGCCGAGCGCGATTCGCTCTATCCTTATATTCTTGAGCACGGAAGCATGCGTATAGCACTGCTCAACTACACCTATGACACCAACGGCATACCGGTTGCCCCACCCTGTATAGTCAATTACATAGACACGGTTGTAATAAAGAAGGATCTGGCACGTGCCAGGGAACTCAAAGTTGACTGCATAATAGCTTGCATGCACTGGGGCACGGAGTATATGCTTCAGCCCGATGCCAAGCAGAAAAAACTTGAGGACTGGCTCTACGCCCACGGCGTGGACCACATAATAGGTGGTCATCCCCATGTGGTGCAACCGGTACGTACCCTCCCCGACTATCGCAACCGTCCCATACGTCATCTGACAGTATGGTCCCTGGGCAACTACATCTCAAATATGAGTGCCCCCAACACCTACAACGGCCTTGCCGTAACCCTCCACCTCAAGAAAAACATCCTCGATACCCGCATGACACGCTACAATATTCATCCAAACCATACCAATAGGCCGGAATTCATTGTCGTTCCCGAATAATTCCTTTATTTTTGCAAAAAACCATTTCCTTATGAGATCCTTTCTAATCACAGCCTGTGCTATGCTGATGACTCTCTCAGCTAGCGCCAAACTAACCATTCAGCAGATCCGCACTGCCTCAAACAATGTAATTGAACTTTATTTCCTGAGTGACACCCTTGATGTAAATGAGGTCGATATATCCGACGCCTCACAGTGGAAAGTCAACGGAACTCAGGTCCTTGCCGTAAACCGCACAGCGGCTGCCGCCGATAAGTGCGACCACTTTATCTACCTGACCGTGCCCACACTTCAGGAAGGCAAGAAATACTCCATTGAGACCCCGTATGGTAACTACAGTCTCAAGTTCAAGGCCAAGAATGTATTCTGCGAGGCCATCAAGACCAACCAGGTAGCATACAGTGCCCTGTCAACCAAGCGTTTTGCCAACTTTGCCATCTATCTGGGCGACGGAGGCGTAAAGAAGATTGAGGGTTCACTGCCGGGTTACACCGTATATCAGTTCAAGAAAAACAAGATCGGTAAGAAGGTTTGTTCAGGTCAGCTGAAGGAGATTGGCCAGGACCAGTCATCAGGCGACTATGTATACCGCATCGACCTGTCACAGGTTCCTGAGGGCGGTCCCTACAAGATTGTGGTTGACGGTTACGGCTCATCCTACCCCTTCGGCGTAGGCGGCCAGTTCTCACAGAAACTCTCATACATCAGTTTCCGTTCTCTGTTCAACCAGCGCTGCGGCATCCAGATCGTAGAGCCCTACTCTGATTTCAGTTACCGCACCAAGCGCTGCCACGAGACCATCTACCAGACCTATGACCGCATTGCCGAGGCCCGTCTGGTCGTTAAGGGTACAGAGCCCACCATCCAGGCATGGGGCGGCTACCACGATGCAGGTGATGCCGACCGCCGTACCTATCACATGGACGTTCCCAGCACCCTGCTCACCACCTTCGAGGCATTCCCCGAGCTCTTTACTGATGACCAGTTCAATATCCCCGACAAGTTCGACGAGCAGTTCAACATCCTGGGCAAGGGTAACGGAATACCCGATATCCTTGACGAGGCCGAATGGGGAACCATGTTCTGGAAGTACTTCCAGGAGGAGGACGGACAGATTCCATGGGGTACCGAAACCAACGGATACTCACCCTTCACCACTTATGACTTTGAGGACCACCTGTTCGGTTCCGAAGCCCGTGACCCGCGTACATCAAGTTGGGCATCGGGCCTGTTCTATCACTTTGCCCGCATAATCAAGCCTTACGATGAGGCCAAGAGCAAGGAATATGCAGAGCGCGCGGAGCTGGCTTATAACGCATCGGTCCGCGTATACGGCGAGCGTAACCGCGAGATGCCGGCTTCATTCCAGATGTATTACAATGTAGAGAAATACCTCATGACCGGCAATGCCCAGTGCCATGAGTACATCAAGGCCCACGCAAAGGATGCCGAGCAGATTCTCACCACCTACAACCAGGGTTCAGAGATATTTGCAGAGCGCGGCTGGCTCACCTCATATTTCTTCAGCTATATACTGGCTCCGGCCGATAAGACCGATCCCGCCACAGTAAAGACATTCAAGGATATCCTGCAGGCTACAGTCGATAAGCAGCTGGATGCATTCGCTCAGAACGCCTACCCCAACGGCGCACCCATGAACGTAAACTGGTGGGGCAGCAACGTGGCTCAGGGTCAGTACACATTCCCCATCGTGCTTATGTGGAAGCTCACCGGCAATCAGGACTACATCGACGCAGTAAGCCAGATGATGGACTATGCGCTTGGACTCAACCCGCTGGGCAAGTGCTATATGACTACACTTGGCTTTGACCAGGTACACTGGCCTCACGACCGCGAGAGTGCCTACACTATCGAGCAGGGCTGGGGCCCGCGTCCCGGCATCCTGGTATTCGGCGCCGGCAACTACGTTCGCAACTATCCCAGTTACCCGGCTATCAGCCGCAGCACCACTCCCCGTGAGCGTGCTTACATAGATATACTTGACAATTACCAGAATAACGAATATACCATTTACCAGAGCCTCTGCTTCCCGTCTGTAGTCTATCCCATCCTGGCTGGTGGCTGCACTTGGAAACCAGGCGACAAAGATCCCTTTGGGAATTGAAAATTGAAAATTGGAAAACGTAGTTTCGTACATCAATAAGATAGTCTGGAACCCGGGGCTGGTTGTACTGCTTTTGGGTGCCGGACTGTTTTTCTCCATCTGCACTCGCATGGTGCAGGTACGCCGTTTCGGACTCATGGTCCGTTCGCTTTTCAGCAAGAAACGCGGTGCTGACGGCATATCATCATTCGAGGCATTCTGCATAGCCCTCTCGGGCAGAGTCGGAACAGGAAACATCGTAGGTGTAGCAACCGCTATCGCCTTCGGCGGCCCCGGAGCCGTATTCTGGATGTGGGTTGTTGCGTTTTTCGGTGCGTCCACCGCATTCGTAGAGTCCACGCTCTCACAGATGTTCAAGTTCCACCACGCCAGCGGATACCGCGGCGGCCCCTTCAACTTCTTTGACGAGGGACTGGGCAAGCGCTGGATCGGAATAGTCTTTGCAGTTGTCACAATCATAGCCTGCGCCGTATGTCTTACCATGGTGCAGTCTAACGGAGCCTCTTCGACCATGCACAACGCATTCCCCGTGTCCACACTGACATCGGGCATAATCATGGCCGTCCTGCTGGGCGTTGTGATAGTTGGTGGAGTAAAGCGCATTGCCAAGGTGGCATCGATAGTAACCCCCTTCATGGCTTTCGGCTACATTGCCCTGGCCGTCGTTGTGGTAGCCTACCATATCAGTGATGTCCCGGCAGTGTTCAAGAGCATCTTTGAAAACGCATTCGGCATCAATCCCGTTTGCGGCGGTATCATAGGATCCACCATAGCAATGGGAGTAAAACGCGGCATATTCTCAAATGAGGCCGGTCAGGGTACCGGTGCCATGGTATCGGCCGCGGCCGATGTCCACGATCCCGCACAGCAGGGTCTGGCACAGGCCTTCTCTGTTTATGTCGACACCCTGTTTGTCTGCACCGCTACCGCACTGATGATACTCACATCGGGCACCTATAACATTATAGATGCCGATGGAAACATGCTGCTGGCCAACGCACCCGAACTGGGCAACAACTATGCCGCCTTCACACAGAATGCGGTTGATACGGTGTTCAAGGGATTCGGCAGCCAGTTTGTATCGGTAGCCATGATATTCTTTGTATACAGCACCATCATGGCATACTACTTCTATGCAGAATCAAGTATAATCTATCTGTTCAGGGGTAAGAACGCCAAGCGTGAGAAAATCATGATACGCCTACTTCAGGCGGTAATGCTGGCGTCAGTTGTATTCGGAGCAGTAAGAGAGGCCGATGTAGTCTGGCAGTTGGGTGACATCGGTGTCGGTCTGATGGCATGGTTCACTGTGATTGCCATCATACTTCTCTACCCCAAGGCAATAAAAGCTCTCAAGGAATACGAGAAAAAGATTAACCCGTAAACCTTTTTTAATCAATATGTCTATGAAAAAATCCTTATTTGCAATTACCGCACTGGCCTGCGCCTTTCTGTGCGGATGTGAGAGAAACAATGGTATGATTGTTGACTGGTCTCCGGTCAATATCGAAATCTATGCAACAGACTCCCTAGGCAATTCTATCATCAGCCCTGAGATGCCGGGCATGACACTTACCTTCCAGGGTGAAACCTACACCGTTCAGGACGGACCCATGCACTCCAAAGCATATCTGGCCCGGATGTACGGACTGTACACACAGGTCGTTGACACCACAGCCTCACCCCGTCAGTACAAGCTTTGTTTCGGTGAGATAGACGGTGCAAAAGACATGGATGAGGATATCACCCTGAACTGGCCCGATGGCTCAACCGATGTGATCCACTACCACTGCTCAGATCACAACGAATCCAAAATCACCGTCAAACGTTCCTGGAAACTGAACGGCGCCAAACACGAGGGCAGCACCTTCAGATTCACAAACAAAAGCCTGAACTGAACAGTTTGATACAAACGAAAAAGGATACTGACATTAGCCGGTATCCTTTTCTTATTATTGTCCGATACTGAGAAAATTACTTCTCCTCAGATCCCTTATTCTCCTCTTCCTTGTGCTTGATGTAATAATCACCAAAACCTTTCTGTTGGAAATTGAAACGTCTCTTTGCGCCAAGGTCACGCATTTGATTTGCAAAATGTAATTTGTTCCACAACATGGCAATAATGTTTAAGTGTATACGCAATAATAAACATTTTCAGCCGAATAACCAAAAAGTTTAGGTAAATATTCTATATTTGCCATAGATGCTTATGACAATAACCTTTTAAACCAATCTCAATATGTCACTTTGGAATCTCAGTAAAGACATTAAAATCTTGGGCAAGCCCAAGAGGAATTTCTATTTTCACGACAAATGCGTTATCAGCAAGGATCAACCCCGAAACTTAGCGGAACTCAAGGCACAAAAAGAAAACAAAGAGAAATAAATCGACTCAACCTTTTGCGTTATTCTGATTAATTACTACCTTTGCACCGCTTTAACCGGAACACCGGTTTATATGGTGCCCGTAGTTCAGTTGGTTAGAGCGTCAGATTGTGGTTCTGAATGTCGTGGGTTCGAGTCCCACCGGGCACCCCAAAAACAAAACAGAGGTCAAATTTGACCTCTGTTTTTGTTTCCGGGGCGCCCGTTTTGGGCACATCTTTTTAGTTCACTTCGTGAACACGCTCCTTACAGTCGCTTGGCGGCCTGCCCGGCCGCTCTCGTTCGCATACTCACTTCGCCCCAAATGTATTATTTGTTTCTTTTTTGTATTTTCGCAAAAAACAACCGAGATATGAATTCAAAAGGTATTAGACATTGCTTGGCTATAGTGGTTGGCGCTCTCTTTACTATTGGTGGTTTTGTGAGTTGCGACCCGGCATGCTATTGTGATATCTATATTGAAAATCCGACCTCTGACAACTGTGTTCTGTACATATATAGAGATTCGTTTGCAATAGAGAATCTGAGGTACAGTTATGCAGTTCGGGATAGCATTCCCGTATACGATACCATAGTTATTAATCATGGAGAAAAAGTATTGTGGTTTAGTGATTGGACTTGGGGAACTGCAAGCAAGACTGTAACACATAATTTAGTTAGAGAGAGAATGATTCTGTGTTATCATGGAGAATTAAAAATCGGATATGAGGATGGGAGTTCAGTAGTTTTTTATCCTGACTCCATTAATTCACAACCTCATTCTCTTTATGATGAAAACTCATATTCTTACGATTATATCAACTCGCGTTGCTGTGATGTAACATATGTAATTTCCGAAAAAGAATAAGTAAGCCTATCCAATTATGAAACGGTTCAGAATATTGATAGTCCTGGTCATTCTGGCAGCAACAGTTGCTTGCAGCCAGAAGGGTGATAAGTATGCTTTCCAGTATGTCAGGTTCAAGGAGACTTTGCCTTATGCTCAGGGCAAGGATCATCCGTCATGTGTTTTTGACTTGAATGTACTTAAGGCACACGGTACTGATACTCTGTTTGCCGATGCCTTTAACCTGGATATCTCAGAATTCCTGTTTGACAGACGTACAACCGATGTACGCGCAGCCATGATCACTTTCATTGACTCCATCATTGACCTGTTCAAGGAGGAGAACAAGGAGGAGATCCGATTTGCCAAGGAGGAGGGTTTTGAACCACGTGACATTGACTATGAGTACGTGATCAACACTGAGGTGCATTACGGCAATGGCCGCGATATCATCGGACACTTTATAAATCTGTATCAGTATACCGGAGGCGCACACGGCGGCACATTCATAACCTGCCGCAACTACCGCCTGGAGGACGGCAGCGTTGTTACGCTTGACAACTACTTCAAGCCAGGCTATGAAGAGGTTCTGATTCCCGTTCTGGAGAAGAAGCTGTTGGAGTATGCCGAATGCAGCAGCCGCGACGAACTTGACGAGCACGGCTATTTCAGCAACGAGCCCATGTTCGTGTCAGATAACTTTGAAATCCGCAAAGACACCATAGATTTCATCTACAACCAGTACGATATTGCGCCTTACTCCACGGGCATAACGACTCTGTCCGTAGCCAACGACGAAATCCGCTCTATTCTACGCTGATAATATCTTGTAGATTGGTGGTGTAACAGGGCGTACGCAGATTATGCAGAATGGCATCCTTGAAATGGGGTGCCTTTCCTGTTTTAGGATCGGCAGGATACTGCTGGGCGGCAAGTACCAGAGTCTCGGTTCCCATGCGGCGATTTATGCTGTCGGCCGTGCGTGATATGCAGTCCAGGCGCTTGCGGCGCTCCTCATCACTCAGGAACAGGTCCAACTGAACAGCGCTGTCAGGTGTTATGCCCGATACAATCACGCCCGCACGCTTGTAATTCAGACCCTCGCGGAAGATACGGTCAAGTGCTCCCGATGCCGCCGCAACCAGGTCAGTGGTTGAACTTGATGCGGTATGCAGCGTGACATTCATCATACCCTGATACCACTCCAGGTCCTTGCGGAACCAGTTGGTGGCAATGAATACCGACACGATATTGCAGACAGTATGCTGACGGCGCAGCTTCTCGGCGCAACGGCAGGCGTAGTTTGATATATGTGTGCGCAGTGATTCGCGGTCAGTTATCATGCCCGGGAAACTGCGGCTGGTGCAGATGCTCTTCTTGGTGTTGACCTCGGTGGTATCGATGCAGCTCACGCCGTTCAGTTCACGCCAGGTATTCTCAAACGGCAGCGGAAAAAGCATGCGGATCCATCCTTCGGGCTTATCGGCCAGTTCAAGGGCGTTTTTTACGCCCAATGACGCCAGCTTGGCATCATAAGCACGCCCTATCCCCCACACCTTGGCTACGGGGAACGCGCCAAGCGCCTTACGCCGTTTGGATTCCGTATCTATCACGCAGCACTTGTTGTAACCGGCGTAAGTCTTTGCGTATCGGCTTGCAACCTTGGCCAGAGTCTTGGTATCGGCTATACCGATGCTCACCGGCATGCCCACCCATTTCTTTATACGTGCCGCCAGTTCCTCACCCCACTGCTTGAGGTTGAAAGTCTGATCCATACCTGCCAGGTCGCAGAAACACTCATCGATCGAGTATACCTCAACCCGCGGGGCGTACATGCGTACAATCGCCATGATGCGGGCCGACATATCCCCGTAAAGCGTGTAGTTGCTTGAGAGCGCCTCGATCTTTATGCCCGGGAACTCATCGGCCAACTTGAAATAAGGCGTACCCTCCTTTATGCCCAGTTTCTTGGCCTCGTTGCTGCGGGCCACCACGCAACCGTCATTATTGCTCAACACCACGACCGGCTTGCCCTCAAGGTCAGGCCGGAACACGCGTTCGCAACTGACAAAGCAGTTGTCACAGTCAATAATGGCGTACATGGCGCAAATATCAGATGTGATTAATCCTTTTCTTAATGGTGTAACTTACTACACCCCAAATCCTGAAGTCACGCTCAGGAGTAATCTTTATGCGCGGGTAACTGCTGTTGGCGGGAACCAGCCAGATAACGCCGGTATCCTTGAGTGACAGGTCCACATACTTGAGCGTGAACTCGCCGTCCAGGTAGCCCACAATCATGTCACCGCTTTGGGGCTCAATGGAACGGTCTATCACCAGGATATCGCCGCTTTCCACGCCCGCATCGATCATGGAATCACCCTTTACGCGGCCGTAGAACGTAGCCATAGGATTGGCTATCAGCTCCTGATTAAGATCAAGAGCCTCCTCCAGATAGTCCTGCGCAGGGCTGGGAAATCCCGCCCGTATGCCCC
>JAEEGJ010008829.1_pt1 | contig 27490 bp, 35 predicted proteins | sample 8958761 | NCBI WGS metagenome assembly JAEEGJ01 (sample SAMN16246546, study PRJNA631951) | gut metagenome | biome: gut microbiome; feature: rumen; material: RS-attached | host: Bos | place: Iran: Karaj | collected 2018-10 | reverse complement strand
CTCCACGATAGCAACCAATATCCATCAGTCGCTTGATGTTCAACTGGATCTCACTGCGGAGATCACCTTCTACTTTGAATTCAGCGCCGATAATTTCACGGATCTTGGCTGCCTGGTCGTCACTCCATTCGTTGACCTTCAGGTCGCGGCTCACGCCGGCCTTGTCCAAAATCTTTGCTGAACTACTTCGACCTATACCATAGATATAAGTCAATGCGATTTCGCCACGCTTCTCCTGGGGCAAATCTACTCCAACAATTCTTATTGCCATTTGTTAAACTGATAAAAATTTGATAATAAAATTTCGAAATTTGCTTAAAAAGCATGCAAAGGTAAGAAAAATATTTGATATTTCCCTACCTCTTTATGCTTATTTAACTTTTCTTGTTAACCCTGACGCATTTTGTACTTGGGGTTCTTCTTGTTGATAACGAACAGGCGGCCCTTGCGACGTACAATCTTGCAGTCGGGGGTACGCTTCTTCAATGATGCTCTTGTCTTCATAACTTTATGCTGTAGTCTTTTGTTATTTATATCTGAACACGATACGGCCTTTGGTCAAGTCGTATGGACTCATTTCGACCTTTACCTTGTCACCGGGAAGAATTTTGATGTAGTGCATACGCATCTTTCCGGAGATGTGTGCGATAATCTGTACTCCATTCTCAAGTTCGACGCGGAACATCGCATTTGACAGCGACTCCACAATCGTTCCATCTTGTTCAATAGCGGACTGTTTTGCCATACTTAATATAATTTTCCTTCAACTTTCTCTACTTCCTCAAACGATGATAAAATGTCGGCCCTACCCTGCCGGATGGCGATGGTATGCTCGAAGTGGGCAGCGGGTTTTCCGTCACGTGTCCGGATGGTCCAGCGGTCCTTCGCATCCAGATAGATGGCGCGGTTGCCCTGGGTGACCATCGGTTCGATGGCGATGCACATGCTTGCCTTGAGCATGATGCCGTTTCCCCGGCGTCCGTAGTTAGGCACCTGCGGGTCTTCGTGCATCTCGTGACCGATACCATGTCCGGTCAGTTCACGGACGATGCCGTAACCCTGGGCTTCGCAATGCTGCTGGACAGCATAGCTGATATCGCCGAGATGGTGTCCGGCCTGGGCTGCTTCAATGCCTTTATAGAGTGCCTCCTTGGTGGTTCGCAGGAGCTGTCGTACATCGTCAGCCACCTCACCCACACAGAAGGTGTAGCAAGAGTCGCCACAGAAGCCATTGAGCAATGTGCCGCAGTCGATGGAGATGATGTCGCCCTCCTTGAGGACCGTCTCCTGGTTGGGCACGCCATGCACCACGACGTCGTTTACCGACGTACAGATGCTGGCTGGAAACGGCCCTCCATATGGATTAGGGAAGCCCTTGAAAGTGGGGACAGCGCCGTGGTCACGTATGAACGTGTCGGCTATCCTATCCAACTGGAGGGTCGTTACGCCGGGTTTGATATGTGTTGCCAATTCGCCAAGGGTTTTCCCGACAAGCAGGTTCGCCTGGCGCATCAGCTCAATTTCATCTTCAGTCTTCAGAAATACCTTCATCGAAGAATATTAGTATGCCTGCATGCCACGTCCGTGGATTCGGCCAGAGCCGAGCAGACCGTCGTAATGGCGCATCAGCAGGTGACTCTCAATCTGTGCAAGTGTGTCGAGCACGACACCGACGAGAATCAGCAGTGATGTTCCTCCAAAGAACTGAGAGAAAGCGTCCTGAACATTCAGCAGTCCTGCGAAAGCTGGCATGATGGCGATGAAGGCAATGAACAGAGAGCCGGGCAGTGTGATACGTGACATCACGGTATCAATGTAGTCGGCTGTGTCCTTTCCTGGCTTGATGCCGGGAATGAAACCGTTATTGCGTTTCATGTCCTCTGCCATCTGGGTAGGATTCAGCGTGATGGCTGTGTAGAAATAGGTGAATGCAATGATGAGCACTGCAAATACCACGTTATACAGCCAGCTGTGGTGATCCATGAGGTTGCGTACAACCCAGTTGGAATTCTGGGGGTCACCATACTGAATGAGTGCCAGCGGAATGAACATGATTGCCTGGGCAAAGATGATAGGCATTACGTTAGCAGCAAACAGCTTCAGGGGGATGTACTGACGCGCACCACCATACTGCTGATTGCCTACCAGGCGCTTTGCATACTGTACGGGCACCTTGCGGACACCCTGTACCAAAAGAATCGATGCACATACTACTGCGTAGAGGATGAGGATCTCGACCAGGAACATGACCAGACCACCACCGGTGATTGCCGTGAAGCGTGAGCCGACCTCCTGGATGAAGGCCTGCGGCAGACGGGCGATGATACCAATCATAATGATGATAGAGATACCGTTTCCAATACCCTTATCGGTAATGCGCTCACCCAGCCAGAGGATGAACATACTGCCTGCTGCAAGGATGATGGTAGCGGGAACCATGAATACCGACCAGTCGATACCCACCAGGGCCTCGCTTGCCTGTGCACGGAGGTTCATCAGGTAACCCGGTGCCTGGAACAGCAGGATAGCCACTGTCAGGTAACGGGTGTACATGCTGATCTTCTTACGTCCGCTCTCACCCTCACGCTGCATCTTCTGGAAATAAGGTACAGCAACAGCGAGGAGCTGCATCACGATAGAAGCAGAGATGTAAGGCATGATTCCAAGCGCGAAGATAGACGCATTGGAAAATGCACCACCGGAGAACATGTCGAGGAGCGACATCAGACCGCCTTGTGTCTGCTGCTGGAGCAAGTCCAACTTGGCAGGATTGATACCAGGAAGTACCACGAATGAACCGAAACGGTAAATTGCTATAAACAGCATCGTGATCAGGATGCGCTGGCGCAGATCCTCAATCTTCCAAATGTTCTTCAGTGTCTCTATAAACTTCTTCATTTTTCTTAGATTATTGTTGCGTTACCACCAACTGCCTTGATAGCCTCCTCGGCAGTCTTTGAGAATGCATTGGCCTCGACATCAATCTTAGCCTTCAGCTCACCGTTGCCAAGAACCTTGATGAGTTCCTTGCCATTGGTAAGACCGGCAGCCACGAGTTCTGCTACGCCAATCTTGGTGAGGTTCTTCTTCTCGGCCAGCTTCTGAAGTGTTGACAGGTTAACTGCAAAGTACTCCTTGTGGTTGATGTTCTTGAAGCCAGACTTCGGAACACGACGCTGCAGCGGCATCTGACCACCTTCAAAACCTACCTTCTTCTTGTAACCAGAACGTGCCTTGGCACCCTTGTGACCACGGGTTGACGTGCCACCCAGGCCAGAGCCCGGACCACGGCCGATTCTACGACGTGCATGCGTAGAGCCCTCGGCTGGTTTCAAATTATTTAATTTCATGATCGAATCTTTTTAAAGTTGTGAAAATATTAATCGATTACTGTTACCAGGTGATGAACCTTGCGGATCATACCACGGATAGCGGGAGTATCTTCCTTCTCTACGACCTGAGAGATCTTACGAAGTCCCAGTGCCTCGAGGGTACGCTTCTGGTCAACGGGATAACCGATTTTGCTCTTGATCTGCTTAATCTTAATTGTTGCCATAGTTATAATCTCCTTTATCCTCTAAATACTTTTTCCATACTGATTCCACGGTCTCCTGCTACGGTATAGGCATCGCGCATCTGAGTCAGTGCAACGATGGTAGCCTTCACGAGGTTGTGGGGGTTGGAAGAGCCCTTCGACTTAGCGAGGACGTCCTTCACGCCAACACTCTCCAGAACGGCACGCATAGCACCACCGGCTACAAGACCGGTACCAGCTGCTGCGGGACGGAGGAATACCTGTGCACCGCCGAAGCGTGCTTCCATCTCGTGGGGAATAGTACCCTTCAATACAGGAACCTTAACAAGATTCTTCTTTGCTGCCTCAACACCCTTGGCGATGGCGGCTGTTACTTCACCAGCCTTGCCAAGACCCCAGCCGATGATGCCGTTGCCGTCACCGACAACCACAATGGCTGCGAAAGTAAAGGTGCGACCACCCTTCGTTACCTTCGTAACACGGTTGATGGCAACCAGTCTGTCTTTCAACTCTACGTCGCTATTTATCTTAACTTTGTTCATTGCCATAATCGTTTAAAATTTAAGTCCACCTTTACGGGCACCATCAGCGAGTGACTTTACGCGGCCGTGATAGAGATAGCCGTTACGGTCGAAGACAACAGCGGTAACGCCGGCTGCCTGTGCCTTCTGGGCAACAAGCTCTCCAACCTTCTCAGCCTGCTCAATCTTCGGCATGGCCTCAAGACCCAGTGAAGATGCAGATGCGAGTGTTTTACCTTCCAAATCGTTAATTATCTGAACGTAGATCTGCTTGTTGCTGCGGAACACGCTCATACGGGGACGCTCGGCTGTGCCGAATACGTTCTTGCGAATTCTATATTTGATCTTAATTCGTCTTTCTACTTTCTTTGTTGTCATAATCTTTAATGTTTAATCTTTAATGTTTAATTTTCAAGATTACTTCGCAGCGGCTGACTTACCCGACTTACGACGGATAACCTCACCCTTGAACAAAATACCCTTGCCCTTGTACGGCTCCGGCTTGCGGAAAGAACGAATTTTGGCGCAGATAAGACCGATGAGCTGCTTGTCGCAAGACTCGAGGATAATCTGCGGGTTCTGGTTACGCTCCATCTTGGTCTCAACCTTCACCTCCTTGGGGAGCTGGATGAAGATGGGGTGCGTATAGCCGAGTGAGAACTCAATCAGGTTGCCCTGGTTGGACACGCGGTAACCGACGCCGACCAGCTCTAACTCCTTCTTATAGCCCTCGCTCACACCAACAACCATGTTGTTGACCAGTGCACGATAAAGGCCATGGAAAGCCTGCTTCTGCTTGAGGTTTACCGGGCTCTTCTCATCGACTTCAAAAGTTACCTGACCATTTTCAATCTTCACAATGATAGAGGGATCGACCTTCTGGGTCAGTTCACCCTTCGGACCCTTTACGGTAACGACACCGTCATTTCCCTGGCTGATTGTCACGCCTGCAGGAATACTAATTGGTAATTTACCTATTCTTGACATAATGCGTTCCTCCAATTAATAAACGTAGCAAAGAACCTCGCCGCCGATTTTCAGCGCCTTGGCCTCCTTGTCTGTCATTACACCTTGGGATGTAGATAAGATGGCGATACCTAATCCGTTAATAACTCTCGGCATGTCTTTGTAACCGGTGTACTTGCGAAGACCGGGTGTTGACACTCTCTTCAGGCACTTGATAGCATTCTCACGCGTTGCGGGATCATACTTCAGAGCAACCTTAATGGTACCTTGGGGACCATCCTCGACGAACTTGTAGTTCAGGATGTAACCCTTCTCGAAGAGGATCTTGGTGATTTCCTTCTTCAAGTTAGACGCAGGAACCTCAACCACGCGGTGGTTGGCCATGATGGCGTTTCTGAGTCTGGTCAGATAATCTGCTATTGGATCTGTCATAAAAAATTGTTTTTAATTGATCGGGACTGCCCCGACAATATTAATAAATAAAATCTCTATTATGCATGATGCATTTACCAGCTTGCCTTCTTCACTCCCGGAATCAGACCGCTTGATGCCATCTCACGGAACTGGATACGGGAAAGACCGAACTGGCGCATGTAACCCTTGGGACGACCGGTGATCTTGCAACGGTTGTGCAGACGGATGGGGTTGGCATTCTTGGGAATGCTCTGGAGCTTGCGAGCTGCCTCGTATGCTTCAGCAGGGTCCTCACTCGTAGCAATGATCTTCTTCAGTGCGGCACGTTTCTCAGCGTAGCGGGCTACCAGCTTGGCGCGCTTTACCTCGCGGGCCTTCATTGATTCTTTTGCCATATCTCTTAATCGTTTTTAGCGTTCTTAAACGGCAGACCGAAAGCCTTGAGCAGAGCGAAACCTTCCTCATCCGTCTTGGCGGTGGTAACGAAGGTAATGTTCATACCCTGGATGCGATCCACTGAATCGATGTTAATCTCGGGGAAAATAATCTGCTCCTGGATACCCAGTGTGTAGTTTCCACGTCCGTCGAACTTGCTCTCGATACCCTTGAAGTCACGGATACGGGGCAGAGCCACGCGTACCAGTTTCTCCAGGAACTCGTACATACGCTCACGGCGCAGTGTTACCATCACGCCGATGGGCATCTTCTTACGGAGCTTGAAGTTGGCGATATCCTTGCGGGAGTAGGTGGCGACAGCCTTCTGGCCGGTGATGGCCGTGATTTCGTTGATGGCTACGTCGATGATCTTCTTGTCCTGCGTAGCATCACCCAGACCCTGGTTAATCACGATCTTCTTCAGCACAGGAATCTGCATGGCTGAACTGTAGTTAAACTGCTTCTTCAGCGCGGGAGCAATCTGCTCGTTGTACGTCTTCTTAAGTTCTGCTGTATTCATTACTTAATCTCCTCCCCTGACTTTTTAGCGATACGGATGACATTCTTTCCTTCGTGCTTGATAGCCACACGGGTGGCCTTTCCGCTCTTAGGATCAATCAAACTCAGATTAGAAATGTGAATAGGAGCCTCCTGCTTCACAAAACCACCTTGAGGATTCTTAGCAGAGGGCTTTGTGCTCTTGGTCATGATGTTCACACCCTCAACCAGTGCACGCTGCTTCTCGACTAAGACCTTCAGCACCTTACCAGTCTTGCCCTTGTCCACACCGGCCAGCACAACGACTGTATCGTTTTTTCTAATTTTCAACTTGTTCATTTCTCTTTCTTCTTTTAATCATTAAAGAACCTCAGGTGCCAAAGAAACGACTTTCATATTGACAGCACGGAGTTCGCGGGCTACGGGGCCGAAGATACGGCTGCCGCGAAGTTCGCCGGCGTTGTTCAGCAGTACACAAGCGTTGTCGTCGAAGCGGATGTACGAGCCATCAGCACGGCGGATTTCCTTCTTGGTACGAACAACCAAAGCCTTTGATACTGCACCTTTTTTAACGTCACTGGTGGGGATTGCGTTCTTGATGGCAACGACAATCACATCACCTACGCTGGCGTAACGGCGGCGGGTACCACCCAGCACGCGGATGCAAAGAGCTTCGCGAGCACCGCTGTTATCAGCAACTGTAAGTCTTGATTCTGCTTGTATCATAATTACTTAGCTTTTTCAACAATTTGAACTAATCTCCATCTCTTTGTCTTTGACAGAGGACGGGTTTCCATAATGAGAACGGTATCGCCGATGTTGGCCTCATTCTTCTCATCGTGAGCATGGTACTTCTTTGTCTTCTGGACAAACTTACCATAAATAGGGTGCTTCTCCTTGAACTTAGCGGCAATAACAATGGTTTTATCCATCTTGTTGCTGATCACAACACCCTGTCTTGTCTTTCTAAAATTTCTTGTTTCCATCTGGACCATTATTATTTGTTAAGTTCTCTCTGACGAAGTTCTGTCTTCATACGTGCAATGTCACGACGTGCAGCCTTAATCTGTGATGGATTCTCCAGCGGAGCAATGGCGTGGTTCAGCTTCATCTGATTGTAGTTGGCCACAGCAGTCTCCAGCTTCTCTGCCAATTCCTTGGTCTCGATACCTTTAAATTCGTTCGTCTTCATACATTAAGCGTTTTTATCGTAGTCACGTCTAACAACAAACTTAGTCTTCACGGGAAGCTTCTGGGCACCCAGACGGAGGGCTTCCTTAGCCACGTCGAAGGGGACACCCTCTACTTCAAAGAGGATACGGCCGGGAGTGACAGGAGCAACCCATCCTGCGGGGTCACCCTTACCTTTACCCATTCGCACGTCAGCAGGCTTGCGAGTGATGGGTTTGTCCGGGAAAATGCGGATCCACACCTGACCTTCACGATTCATATAACGGTTGATGGCAACACGGGCTGCCTCAATCTGGCGGCTGTCAATCCATTTGGCATCCAGTGTCTTGATGCCGAACGAGCCGAAAGCCAGCGTCGTACCACGGTGGGCGTTGCCTTTGTTGCCACGTCCGTCCTGCGGTCTTCTATATCTTACTCTCTTAGGTTGTAACATGATGAGTTCTTACTTTAAATTTACTTACTGCTCTTCTTACCACGGAACTTACGGCCACCATTGTTACCACCGTTTGAGCGGCTGTTGGTCTTCTCCTGCGTGAAGTTCGGAGCCAAGTCAACCTTGCCATAGACTTCGCCACGGCAAATCCAAACCTTGATACCCAGGATACCCACCTTGGTGAGTGCCTCTGCCTGGCAGTAATCAATGTCAGCACGGAAGGTGTGCAGTGGTGTGCGGCCTTCCTTGATCATTTCGCTACGTGCGATTTCCGCACCGTTCAGACGTCCTGAAATCAGGACCTTGATACCCTCGGCTCCGGCACGCATCGTGTTTGCAACAGCCATCTTGATAGCACGGCGGTAAGCAATCTTACCCTCTATCTGGCGAGCGATGTTGTTGGCTACGATCGTAGCATCGAGCTCAGGCTTCTTCACCTCGAAGATATTGATCTGAATCTCCTTGTCGTAGAGCTTCTTCAATTCTTCCTTCAACTTGTCAACGTCTTGACCACCTTTACCAATGACGATGCCCGGACGAGCCGTGCAGATAGTAATGGTAACGAGCTTCAGAGTACGCTCGATGACAATCTTCGACACGCTGGCCTTTGCCAGACGCTCGTTGAGGTACTTGCGGATCTTCTGATCCTCTACCAGGTTGTCGCCGAAGTCCTTACCTCCGAACCAATTTGAATCCCAGCCCTTTACAATACCCAGGCGGTTGCTAATCGGATTTACTTTCTGTCCCATTCTACTTAATCTTTATCATTAGTTTTAGCATCTACAAACAGAGTGACGTGGTTAGAACGCTTGCGGATTCTGTAGCCACGGCCCTGAGGTGCGGGTCTCATACGCTTCATCGTTACACCTTCGTCAACAAAGACCTTGGTGATATACAGTTCGCCATCCTCGGCCTTGCGGTCGTTTTTGGCTTCCCAGTTTGCGATTGCTGAGCGAAGGAGTTTCTCTACATCGTTAGATGCTGCCTTCTTCGAGAATCTCAGTACGCCAAGAGCGCGGTTTACCTCCATGCCGCGAATCATGTCAACGACATAGCGCATCTTGCGCGGAGAAGAAGGAACACCCTTCAGCTTTGCAAAGTACTGTGTCTTATTGGCTGCCTTTCTTTTCTCAGCCGCTAATCTTTTTCTTGCTCCCATAGTTACTTTTTCAATTTTTCAATTTTTCAATTTTCCCTGGAGCTTACTTCTTGTTACCGGCATGGCCACCGAAACGACGCGTCGGAGAGAACTCACCGAGCTTGTGTCCTACCATGTTCTCCGTGATGTAAACAGGGATGAATTTGTTTCCGTTATGAACTGCAACGGTGTGTCCCACGAAATCGGGGGAAATCATTGAAGCTCTGGCCCAAGTCTTAACGACGCTCTTCTTGCCGCTCTCGTTCATGGCGAGAATCTTCTTTTCGAGCGATACGTTGATGTACGGACCTTTTTTTAATGAACGACTCATAATTTCACTTAGTTAACTTAATTACTTCTTGTTGGCTCTTTCAATAATATACTTGTTAGAAAGCTTCTTAGGTGCACGTGTCTTGAGACCCTTAGCATACAAGCCCTTACGTGAACGGGGATGTCCACCAGACTGACGGCCTTCACCACCACCCATCGGGTGATCGTGCGGGTTCATAACAACACCACGGTTGTGGGGGCGACGACCCAGCCAACGCGTGCGGCCAGCCTTACCAGACTGCTCCAGCGCGTGGTCGGAGTTACCTACACTACCTACGGTAGCCTTACAAGCAGAGAGTACTTGACGAGTCTCTCCAGAAGGAAGCTTGATCACACAGTAGCTGCCTTCACGAGAAGTCAACTGAGCAAAATTGCCAGCCGAACGAACGAGCAGGGCACCTTGTCCCGGACGCAATTCAATGTTGTGAATCACAGTACCCACGGGGATGTTGGCCAGGGGAAGCGCATTACCCACCTCGGGCACTGCGTCCGCACCAGACATCAGGGTTGCACCCACCTGCAGTCCATTAGGAGCAATGATATAACGTTTTTCACCATCAGCGTAGAAGAGCAGAGCGATACGAGCCGAACGGTTCGGATCGTACTCGATTGTCTTAACTACAGCTGGAACACCATCTTTCTCTCGTTTGAAGTCGATCAGACGATACTTCTTCTTGTGGCCGCCGCCCATGTAGCGGACAGTCATCTTACCGGTGTTGTTTCGACCGCCGGTTGAACGCTTACCGTAAACGAGAGACTTCTCTGGCACGGATGCAGTAATATCCTCGAACGTGCCAATAATCTTGTGTCTTTGACCCGGAGTTACGGGCTTTAATTTACGTACTGCCATTTCTTATTGAATATTGCTATAAAAATCAATTACGTCGCCCTCCTTCAGAGTAACGATTGCCTTCTTGAACGCGTTCTTCTGACCCTTGATCAGACCAGCCTTGGTATAGCGAGAACTACGCTTACCGGCATAACGACACGTGTTCACATCGATCACTGTAACATTATACAGACTCTCAACCTCATTCTTAATCTCAAGCTTATTGGCCTCGGGCTTAACGATAAAGCCATACTTGGTCTCAGCCTTCTTTGTACGCTCCTCGCCCTTAACCTTATAAGTTTTCTCTACTGAAGACTTGTCTGTAATCTTGGTCATCTTCTCAGTGACCAGGGGTTTAATGATAAATGCCATAACCTTTGTCTCCTTTTACTTGTTTAAGATACCGTCGATCGTCTCCAGTGACTTCTCAGAGATTACGAGAACATCAGCATTCAAAACCTTATAGGTGTTGAGCGTGGATGCTTCCATCACCTCTGTGCCCTGCAAATTACGGGCCGACAAATATACATTGTTTGTTGCACCTGACAACACGAAGAGAGTCTTCTTGCCGTCTAACTTGAGATTCTTTGCGATTGCAACGAACTCCTTGGTCTTAGGAGCCTCCATAGTGAAGTCCTCAACGACTACGATGGCATTCTCCTGAGCCTTGTAGGTCAGAGCTGACTTACGGGCAAGAGCCTTTACTTTCTTGTTCAACTTAAAACCATAATCACGGGGTGTGGGACCGAATACACGACCACCACCACGCAGCAGCGGAGAGTTGATATCACCATGACGGGCACCGCCGCCACCCTTCTGACGTCCAAGCTTGCGAGTAGAACCGGAGATTTCACTTCTCTCCTTTGACTTAGCTGTACCCTGACGCTGGTTGGCCAGATACTGCTTTACATCCAGATAAAGAACGTGGTCATTAGGTTCAATGCCGAAGATAGCCTCGTTCAGAGTCACCTTACGTCCGGTCTCCTGACCTTTGATATTTAATACGCTAACTTCCATCTTTACTTGTTGATTAATACAGTTGAACCATTGTAACCAGCGCAGCTACCCTTGATAAGAATCAGGTTGTGCTCCGGTATAACCTTTAACACTTTGAGGTTCTGAGTTGTCACTCTGTCGCCTCCCATCTGGCCGCCCATGCGCATTCCCTTGAACACCTTGGCGGGATAAGAACAAGCACCGATAGATCCCGGCTTACGGGCGCGGTCGTCCTGACCGTGAGTAGCCTGACCTACACCACCGAAACCATGACGCTTCATGACGCCCTGGAATCCCTTACCCTTTGATGTTCCGACAACGTCAACAAACTCTGTACCTTCAAAGATGTCAACCGTCACGGTGTCACCAAGGTTTAACTCCTCGTCGAACTTGAACTCGGCCAAGTGAGCCTTTGGTGTTGTGTTTGCCTTCTTGAAGATACCCATCATCGCATTGGTGGTGTTCTTCTCCTTCTTCTCACCGAAGGCGAGCTGAACGGCCTTGTAACCGTCCTTCTCAACAGACTTAATCTGAGTTACAACACAAGGACCAGCTTCGATAACAGTGCACGGTACATTCTTACCGTCGGCACTGAAAACGGATGTCATTCCGATTTTTCTTCCAATTAATCCTGGCATTTCAGTTAAATAATTAATAATGTTATATAAAAAATTTGTTCCTTCTTAAGTGGCTTTCGCGACTTCCGGCGCACACAAACCCACTCAAAAAGGAACTTCAACTGCTTCATTCATGAAGGCTAAGTTGCTCTTTATCAGGGTATTGTTAGCTCTCGGGCCAGCGCAATACGCACTTTTGCGGGTGCAAAGGTACATATAATAAGTGAGACACGCAACATTTTTTGCATGCCTCACCTTATTTTTAAGATTTTTTATGATTTAAAACCTTTTCGAGACTCAATTCACCATGACTCTTGCTATAGATTCGTGTACGATTTACCGTAACGAAAGTCTAATCTATCTCTTCATCGGGCTCATAACCGCCCATCTCGCGGATGGCATTTTTGAGCATGGTATACTGCTGATAGAGGTTATTGACAGCTTCCTCGCCCTGGGTGTAGTCGTGCATGGGTGACTTGAGGAAGAACGAGAGGAAGCGCTGGATGCCGAAACGGCCTGCACGGGCAGCAAGATCACTGAGCAGGCAGAGATCGAGACACAATGGTGCGGCAAGAATACTGTCGCGACAGAGGAAGTTGATCTTGATCTGCATGGGATAACCCATCCAGCCGAAAATATCGATGTTGTCCCAACCTTCCTTGTTGTCATTGCGTGGGGGATAGTAATTGATACGAACCTTATGATAATACTGGGTGTCCTCATCGTTGCCATGACCATAGAGGTCAGGCTGCACATCGGGTTTAAGGATAGTTTCAAGGGTTGAGAGTTTGCTGACCTCCTTGGTACGGAAATTGGCGGGCTCGTCGAGTACCAGTCCATCACGGTTACCAAGGATATTGGTAGAGAACCATCCACTCAAACCAAGACAACGGGTACCGATAATCGGGGCGAAACCAGACTTAACGAGTGTCTGACCAGTCTTGAAGTCTTTACCGGCAATCGGCATCTTGGTCTTCTCGGCCAACTGCCACATGGCTGGGATATCGACAGTGGTATTTGGTGCACCCATGATGAAAGGAGCGCCCTCGGAGAGTGCAGCATAGGCGTAGCACATAGAGGGGGCGATATGTTCGCGATCATCTGCCTTCATAGCGGACTCTAAATCAGTGAGCTGATAGTGAACATGCTCGTTGATTGGCACATAAATCTCAGTAGATGCAGCCCAAAGAACGACAACGCGCTCGCAACCCTTCTGGGCCTTGAAATCACGAATATCCTTACGTAAAGCCTCCACCATCTGCCAACGGTTCAAGCCCTGCTTAACATTGTCGCCGTCTAGGCGTTTGGCATAGTTCTTATCAAATGCGGCAGACATAGGAACAATCTGCTCCAGTTCTTCGCGAACGGGATTGATATCCTTCTCCTTGAGCACTTCAGCATACATGGCTGCCTGATAGGCGTTTTGGGGATATACATCCCAACAACCGAACACAATATCATCAAGTTTAGCCAGGGGTACGATATTGGCATAATGCAGATACTTGGCTTCAGCACCGCGACCCACACGCATCTTATCGTACTGAGTCATTGAACCAACGGGCTTGGCAAGCCCTTTACGAGTCATTAACACACCTGTCATGAACGTGGTAGACACAGCTCCACAGCCTACTACCAAAATACCCAATTTACCCTGAGCGGGGGCTACATTCGTCTGCTTCATTTTGTTTGTATGGTTGTTTATAACTTAGTTTCTGCCTGCAAAGGTGCAAATAATAATCGGAATAGACAAAGAAAACCGCAAAAAAAGAGTATAGTTTTATGCTTTTCATGGCTATATTGAGGAAAAATGCAATATTTATGCAAACAATTCGGTGCTTGATGGCAATAAAAAAGCGGCGCACGGAATGCGTCGCTTTTTTTATAATAAGATGAGATATGACTATACCTTGATCTCAACCTCAACACCGCTGGGGAGCTCAAGTTTCATCAGAGCGTCAACGGTCTTAGCTGTAGAGCTATAGATGTCGATCAGACGCTTGAAGTCTGACAGCTGGAACTGCTCACGAGCCTTCTTGTTAACGAAGGTAGAACGGTTCACGGTGTAGATACGCTTGTGTGTGGGAAGGGGGATAGGACCGCTGATGATAGCACCTGTGGCCTTAACAGCCTTCACAATCTTCTCTGCTGACTTGTCTACTAATTTGTGGTCGTAGCTCTTCAGCTTAATACGAATTTTCTGACTCATTTTCTTAATACTTAATTATTAATTCTTATTATTTAAAAAGGAGGCCGCTAAAGAGTCATTTGCTCAGCGGCACTCCGGATTTGTTTGTTTATACCAGATCGGCACGACCCTTCACCTCCTCAAGCACAGCCTTGGCGATTGAGCTTGACAACGGTGCGTGGTGATCGTACTCCATAGAGCTGGTGGCACGACCAGAAGTGATGGTACGCAGAGCGGTTACATAACCGAACATCTCTGACAGGGGAACCATAGCCTTAACGACACGGGCACCCGAGCGAGCCTCGTCCATACCCTCAACCTGACCACGACGCTTGTTCAGGTCACCGATGACATCACCCATGTTCTCCTCAGGTGTTACTACCTCGAGCTTCATAATAGGCTCCATCAGTACAGGCTTAGCCTGAGCGCAGACTGCCTTGTAAGCCATCTGGGCAGCAATCTCGAATGAGAGCTGGTCAGAGTCAACGGGGTGGAATGAACCATCAACTACAGTTACCTTCAGTGAATCCATTGGATAGCCACCAAGGATACCGTTCTTGAGCGATGCCTCGAAGCCCTTCTGAATGGCGGGGATGAACTCCTTAGGGATGTTACCACCTTTCACCTCGTTGATGAACTGCAGAGGTCCGTTCTCCTTGATATCGTAATCCTCGTCAACAGGACCAACGTTCACGATGATATCGGCAAACTTACCGCGACCACCTGACTGCTTCTTGTAAACCTCACGGTATCCCATGACTGTCTTGGTGATGGCCTCCTTATAGTTAACCTGGGGCTTACCCTGGTTACACTCAACCTTGAACTCACGCTTCAGACGGTCGATGATGATATCAAGGTGAAGCTCACCCATACCTGAAATGATGGTCTGACCACTCTGCTCGTCAGTACGAACGGTGAAGGTGGGGTCTTCCTCAGCCAACTTAGCGAGACCGTTGTCAAGCTTGGCAATGTCAGCCTGGCTCTTCGGCTCAACAGCGATAGAGATCACCGTATCGGGGAAGGTCATTGACTCAAGTACGATAGGTGCATTCTCGTCACAGAGGGTATCACCAGTACGGATATCCTTGAAACCTACACCAGCACCGATATCACCGGCGTCGATTGACTCCATAGGAATCTCCTTATTTGAGTTCATCTGGAACAGACGGCTGATACGCTCCTTCTTACCTGAACGAGGGTTGAATACATAGCTTCCGGCAGTGATCTTACCTGAGTAAACACGGAAGAACACCAGACGGCCCATATAGGGGTCGGTAGCAATCTTGAATGCCAGAGCTGAAGTAGGAGCAGCCTCAGAGGGCTCACGATCCTCTTCCTCATCGGTATTGGGGTTGGTACCCTTGATTACCTCCACGTCAACAGGAGCGGGCAGGAATGCACACACATAGTCGAGCAGAGGCTGAACACCCTTGTTCTTATAGGAAGAGCCGAGCAGCATAGGTGTACACTGCATAGAGATGGTTCCCTTACGGATGGCAGCAATGATTTCCTCTTCTGTGATAGAGTCAGGATCATCGAAATACTTCTCCATCAGAGCCTCATCATACTCAGCAGCCGCCTCGAGCAACTTGTTACGCCACTCGTCGCACTCTGCCTGAAGATCAGCAGGGATCGGCTCAACGTCGTACTCTGCACCCATGGTCTCATCGTGCCACAGGATAGCCTTCATCTTGATCAGGTCTACCAGACCCTTGAAGTTCTCCTCTGCGCCGATAGGCACCTGAATCACTACGGGGTTAGCACCCAGGATATCCTTCATCTGCTGAACGGTCTCGAAGAAGTCAGCACCTGAACGGTCCATCTTGTTGACATAACCAATACGTGGTACATTGTACTTGTCGGCCTGGCGCCATACAGTCTCTGACTGTGGCTGAACACCGTCAGCAGCAGAGTAAGTAGCAACAGCACCATCGAGCACACGCAATGAACGCTCTACCTCAGCAGTAAAGTCTACGTGTCCCGGAGTATCAATCAGGTTAATCTTGAATGTCTGGTTATTCCATGTCCAGTTACAGGTTGTTGCAGCGGAGGTAATAGTGATACCGCGCTCCTGCTCCTGAGCCATCCAGTCCATCGTGGCTGCTCCATCGTGTACCTCACCGATCTTATGCGTCTTACCTGTATAGAAAAGGATACGCTCAGAAGTGGTGGTCTTACCGGCATCGATGTGAGCCATAATACCGATGTTTCTTGTCAAATGTAAATCGCGATTTGCCATTTTTATTATCCTTAATTATCTTTTACCTATATACCTATCTTAGAATCTGAAGTGAGCAAATGCGCGGTTAGCCTCAGCCATACGGTGCATGTCCTCCTTACGCTTGAAGGCACCACCCTGGTTGTTGAAGGCATCCATGATCTCTGCTGCGAGCTTATCGGCCATAGACTTGCCACTACGCTTGCGGGCGAAAGAAATCATATTCTTCATAGATACACTCTCCTTACGGTCTGGACGGATTTCAGTAGGAACCTGGAAGGTTGCACCACCGATACGACGGCTCTTTACCTCTACCTGAGGGGTGATGTTATCGAGAGCCTGCTTCCAGATTTCAAGGGCAGACTTTTCCTCGTTCTGCATCTTAGCCTTCACAGTCTCAAGAGCATTGTAGAAAATCTCATACGACTTGGTCTTCTTACCATCGTACATCAGATGATTCACAAACTTAGACACTTTGGTGTCGTTGAATACGGGATCCGGAAGGATCACACGCTTCTTTGGTTTTGCTTTTCTCATTTTGTTTTGAATGTTTAAATTCTGCTTGGGGGCTGTTCTTACTTGTTCTTCAACGCTCTCACAAGAGCATTTACTCAACCTTTATAACACTCCAGCAAAACGGATTTGAAATTTGTTTCTTTTTGGCCCGACTGACCTTCTCCGGTCATTACTTCTTAGCCTTTGGACGTTTTGCACCGTACTTAGAACGACGCTGTGTGCGGTTTGCTACACCAGCGGTATCGAGTGTACCGCGAACGATGTGATAACGTACACCTGGCAGGTCCTTTACACGACCACCGCGAACGAGCACGATAGAGTGCTCCTGCAGGTTGTGTCCCTCTCCAGGGATGTAAGAGTTAACTTCCTTCTGATTTGTCAGACGAACACGGGCTACTTTACGCATAGCCGAATTAGGCTTCTTCGGGGTTGTTGTGTAGACACGTACACAGACACCACGGCGCTGAGGACAGTTGTCCAATGCCGGTGACTTTGACTTGTCAACAATCACCCTTCTGCCTTTTCTTACCAATTGTGAAATTGTAGGCATAATACTTTAAACTTTAAATTAATTATATGTATATTTTGTTTATATTCAGCATTTTACACACCCAAATTCTCGCAAAAGGGCGTTTCGGGCTGCAAAGGTACAAACATTTTCCGACACCACCTAATTTATAATAAAGAAAAAGTGTCATATCATTGTTGATTTAACAAGATATAACACTTTTTGCAATAATTAATAGCAAATTGCTATCGATTGACCTTATTTCTCGTCAAGAATTGCCTCTTCAGCGAAGTCAAGAACGTTCTTACGGTTAGCCTGAATGCGCTCATACTCCTCTTTAGAGCCAACAATAATCTTCTCGAACTCCCGCAGACCAGTACCGGCAGGAATAAGGTGACCACAGATCACATTCTCCTTCATGCCCTCCAGGTAATCCACCTTACCACGGATAGCGGCCTCGTTGAGGACCTTCGTCGTCTCCTGGAATGAGGCGGCAGACATGAACGACTTGGTCTGAAGAGCTGCACGGGTAATACCCTGAAGGATCTGAGTAGATGTTGCAGGAACGGCATCACGAACCTGAACAAGTTTCAGGTCACGACGCTTCAGCATTGAATTCTCGTCGCGCAACTTACGAGCCGTAACAATCTGACCTTTCTGTAGGTTTTCAGAGTCACCGGCATCGATGACTACCTTCTTACCCCAGATACGGTCGTTCTCCTCAGAGAAGTCGAGCTTGTCAACAATCTCCTGCTCGAGGAAAGAAGTATCACCAGGCTCATTAATCTGGACCTTACGCATCATCTGACGGACAATGATCTCGAAGTGCTTGTCGTTGATCTTTACACCCTGCAGACGGTATACGTCCTGAACCTCATTTACAATATACTCCTGAACGGCAGTAGGACCCTTGATAGCCAGAATGTCGGCAGGTGTGATGACACCATCAGACAACGGCGTACCGGCACGTACAGCATCATGCTCCTGAACCAGAATCTGCTTTGACAGCGATACAAGATAATGGCGCTGCTCACCAGTCTTAGAAGTAACAATGATCTCACGGTTTCCACGTTTTACCTTACCCATGGTGACCTCACCATCAATCTCAGATACGACGGCAGGGTTCGATGGGTTACGAGCCTCGAAGAGCTCAGTAACACGGGGCAGACCTCCGGTGATATCACCACCCTTGGCAGCAGCACGAGGAATCTTCACGAGGGTTTCACCAGTCTTCAACGTCTGGCCATCCTCAACAACCACGTGACCTCCCACAGGGAAGTTATAAGTTCCGAGAACCTCACCGTTTGCACTGAGAACATCACAGGTAGGAACCTTTGACTTATCCTTCGACTCGGTGACAATCTTTTCAGTCAGACCTGTCGTCTCGTCAGTCTCAGCACGGAAGGTAACACCCTCGACAACATCATTGAACTTCAATGTACCAGCATACTCTGTCACGATAACGGCATTAAACGGATCCCACTGAGCAATCTTGTCGCCCTTGCCGACCTCATCACCATTATGGAAATAAAGAGAAGAACCATAAGGCACGTTGACCGTTGAGAGAACAATCTTGGTGTTCGGATCAACAAAGCGAAGTTCACCCAGACGGCTGACAACCATCTCGCACTCACGGCCATCCTCATCAAACGGAACCGTGCGCACCTCCTCCAACTCGATCATCGCGCGTTCATATTTAGATACGATGCTTGCGTTGGCAGCGGCGTTGGCAGCCACACCACCGGCGTGGAACGTACGGAGCGTCAGCTGAGTACCCGGCTCACCGATAGCCTGAGCGGCAATCACACCTACGGCCTCACCCTTCTGTACCATACGACGGGTAGCCAGGTTACGTCCGTAACACTTCATGCAGACACCCTTCTTTGACTCACAAGTGAGCACTGAACGGATCTCCACACTTTCGATGTCGGATGCCTCAATGGCTTCAGCCACACTCTCGGTAATTTCCTCACCAGCCTCGATGATAATCTCACCTGTCTTCGGATTAATGATGTCATGTACTGACACACGACCAAGAATACGCTCAGAGAGACTTGAGATAACCTCATCACCACTCTTCAGAGCTGTACATACCAGACCACGCAGGGTACCGCAGTCTTCCTCAGTGATAATCACATCATGAGAAACATCGACGAGACGACGTGTCAGATAACCTGCGTCGGCAGTCTTCATAGCGGTATCGGCAAGACCCTTACGGGCACCGTGAGTAGAGATAAAGTACTCCAACACGGACATACCCTCCTTGAAGTTCGACAGAATCGGGTTCTCAATAATCTGATGTCCCTCAGCACCGGCCTTCTGCGGCTTAGCCATCAGACCACGGATACCAGAGAGCTGCTTAATCTGATCCTTAGAACCACGGGCACCAGAGTCGAGCATCATGAACACAGCATTGAATCCCTGGTCAGCCTCAGTCATCTCCTTAAGCAGGATATTACCTATATCGTTATTAACGTGCGTCCAAGTATCGATAACCTGGTTATAACGCTCGTTGTCGGTGATGAATCCCATATTATAGTTGTCGGTAATCTGACGAACCTCATCATTACCCTTCTGAATCAGGTCGGCCTTCTCCTTCGGGATGATGATATCATCGAGGTTGAATGACAGACCTGCCAGATATGCCATACGATAACCAAGGTTCTTGATACCGTCGAGGAACTCACAAGCCTCTGCAAAACCTACGTTCTTAATAACATCAGCAATGATATCACGAAGACTCTTCTTTGAGATAATCTTGTTGACGAATCCGACTTCCTTCGGAATGATGCCATTCACAATGACACGCCCTACAGATGTCTCAACCATATGGCGCTCTGGTTTACCATCAACCAAGTCATCAACAATAACCTTTACCAAGGCGTGCAAATCACACTTACCCTCATTGTGGGCAATGATGGCCTCTTCCGGACCGTAGAAGGTCAGACCCTCTCCCTTTGCACCCGGACGGATCTTGGTGATATAATAGAGACCAAGCACCATATCCTGAGAAGGAACGGTGATAGGTGCACCATTGGCAGGATTCAGGATGTTATGGCTCTGGAGCATCAGCAACTGAGCCTCGAGGATAGCCTCGTTAGACAGTGGGAGGTGAACAGCCATCTGGTCACCGTCGAAGTCGGCGTTGAATGCCGTACATGCCAACGGGTGAAGCTGGATAGCCTTACCCTCGATGAGCTTCGGCTGGAAAGCCTGAATACCCAGACGGTGCAGTGTTGGTGCACGATTGAGCAGCACAGGGTGGCCCTTCATCACATTCTCAAGGATATCCCAGATAACCGGCTCACGACGGTCAACAATCTTCTTGGCACTCTTCACAGTCTTCACGATACCGCGCTCAATGAGCTTACGGATAATGAACGGCTTATAGAGCTCAGCTGCCATCAACTTAGGCAGACCGCACTCACCCATCTTCAGCTCAGGACCAACGACGATTACCGAACGCGCAGAATAGTCAACACGCTTACCGAGCAAATTCTGACGGAAACGTCCCTGCTTACCTTTCAGTGAGTCTGAGAGTGACTTCAGAGGACGGTTGGAGTCGCTCTTGACAGCACTCGACTTACGAGAGTTGTCGAAGAGTGAGTCAACAGCTTCCTGCAGCATACGCTTCTCATTACGGAGAATCACTTCAGGCGCCTTGATTTCCATCAGTCTCTTCAGACGGTTATTGCGGATAATCACGCGACGATAGAGGTCGTTGAGGTCAGACGTGGCAAAACGTCCACCATCCAGTGGCACGAGAGGACGGAGCTCAGGAGGTGTCACAGGAATAATCTTCATGATCATCCATTCAGGACGGTTGATGCCCTTTTCCACGCTCTGGCGGAAAGACTCCACAACCTGAAGGCGCTTCAAGGCCTCATTCTTACGCTGTACGGAAGAATCACTGTTGGCACGGTCGCGCAGTTCATATGAAAGTGAGTCGAGGTCAAGGCGTACGAGCAGATCGTAGATGGCCTCGGCACCCATCTTGGCAATGAACTTATTGGGATCACTGTCATCCAGATAGTCATTATCGGGCGAGATCTTTGAATCGACGATTTCATTATACTCCTCCTCAGAAAGCAGGTCGTACATGTTTGAACCAATCACATCATTGCCATCGCCATCTTTCTTGCCAGCCATTGCACCTGGCTGAATAACTACATAGCGCTCATAGTAAATCACAGCGTCGAGCTTCTTGGTGGGGAGCCCCAGCAGATAGCCAATCTTATTGGGAAGGCTACGGAAATACCAGATATGTGCCACTGGTACTACAAGCTCGATATGACCAGCACGCTCACGACGCACTTTCTTCTCTGTAACCTCTACGCCACAACGGTCGCAGACAATTCCCTTATAACGGATACGCTTATACTTTCCACAAGCACACTCATAGTCCTTCGTCGGACCAAAGATTCGCTCGCAGAACAGACCATCGCGCTCTGGCTTGTAAGTACGATAGTTGATGGTCTCTGGTTTGGTGACCTCTCCGAAGCTGTTCTCAAGGATTTCTTCGGGCGAAGCAAGTCCGATGGTAATTTTGGTAAAATTACTCTTAACTTTTGAATCTTTCTTGAAAGCCATATATAATATCTTTCTCTTAATTCGTAATTCTTAATTCTTAACTCGCTTAATCAAGTGTGATACTCAGACCGAGGCCACGTAACTCATGCAGAAGCACATTGAGAGACTCAGGGATACCAGGCGTTGGCATGGGTTCTCCCTTGACAATGGCTTCATAAGCCTTAGAACGACCTACGGTATCATCAGACTTGATGGTCAGGATCTCCTGCAGAACATGGCTGGCACCAAATGCCTCCAGGGCCCAGACTTCCATCTCTCCGAAACGCTGACCACCGAACTGTGCCTTACCACCAAGCGGCTGCTGGGTAATCAAGCTGTACGGACCAATCGAACGAGCATGCATCTTGTCCTCAACCATGTGGCCGAGTTTCAAGAAATAGGTGATACCTACAGTGGCCGGCTGGTCAAAGCGCTCACCTGTCTCACCATCATAGAGGTGGGTAGAACAGAGACGTGGCAGACCTGCCTTATCAGTCCACTCTGCCAGGTCGTCAAGCTTAGCACCGTCGAAGATAGGTGTAGCGAACTTGACACCCAATTTCTTACCGGCAGCACCGAGGATAGCCTCGAAAATCTGACCGAGATTCATACGTGAAGGCACACCCAGCGGGTTCAGAACGAGGTCTACAGGACGACCATCCTCGAGGAACGGCATATCCTCCTGACGTACCACCTTCGATACGATACCCTTGTTACCGTGACGACCAGCGAGCTTATCACCAACACCGATCTTACGTTTCTTGGCAACATATACTTTTGCCATCTGCAGAATACCTGAAGGCAGCTCATCACCAATGGTAATGGCGAACTTCTTACGCTTCATCTCTGCATCGAGCAACTTGTATTTCTTCATGAAATTGATAATCAGCTTGGCTATCAACTCATTCTTGTGCTCATCGTTGGTCCAGTTACTGATTTGTATGTCACCATACTCAAGGTTCTTCAGGGCAGTCACCGTAAACTTGCTACCCTTTGTGATAATCTCAGCACCAGTATAATCCTTCACACCCTGAGAGGTCTTACCCTTCGTAAGCTCCATCAGTTTGTCGATCAGGATATCTTTCAGGTCACCGACCTTTGCATCATACTCCTCGTCAATCTTGGCCAGCACGAGCTTATCTTGCTGCTTTGACTTACGGTCCTTGATGGCACGGGCAAAGAGTTTCTTGTCGATAATCACACCCGACAGAGAAGGATTGGCCTTCAGTGAAGAATCCTTCACGTCACCGGCCTTGTCACCGAAGATGGCACGCAACAGCTTCTCCTCAGGTGAAGGATCGCTCTCGCCCTTAGGTGAAATCTTACCAATCAAGATATCACCAGGTTCAACACGGGCACCAACACGGATCACACCATTCTCATCGAGATCCTTGGTGGCTTCCTCACTGACATTAGGAATATCAGCCGTGAACTCCTCGACACCACGCTTGGTCTCACGAACGTCAAGAGAGTACTCGTCAACATGTACGGAGGTCAGGATATCCTCACGGACGATACGCTCATTGAGCACGATAGCGTCCTCATAGTTGTAACCCTTCCAAGGCATGTAAGCCACAAGCAGGTTACGGCCAAGTGCCAGCTCACCATTCTCTGTAGCATATCCTTCTGTCAGAATATCACCCTTCTTCACACGCTGACCCTTCTCGCATATAGGACGCAGGTCGATGGTCATATTCTGGTTCGTACGACGGAACTTCGCAATACGATACTCCTTCAGAGCAGGCTCGAAGCTGACGAACTCCTCATCTTCTGTACGATCATACAGAATACGGATGGTCGTAGCGTCAACATACTCTACAGTACCGTCACCTTCAGCGGTAACCATGGTACGAGAGTCCTCACAAACCTGCTTCTCAATACCTGTTCCTACGATAGGAGCCTCGTTATGGAGCAGAGGTACAGCCTGACGCATCATGTTAGATCCCATCAGCGCACGGTGAGCGTCATCGTGCTCAAGGAATGGAATCAGAGAAGCGGCGATAGAAGCAATCTGCTGTGGAGAAACGTCCATCAAATCGACGTCAGAAGGAGGAACAACGGGGAAGTCGGCATCCTGACGACACTTAACGACTTCACGGATGAATGTACCATCATCATTCAATGGTGCATTACCCTGTCCGATGATATGCTCCGACTCTTCCTCGGCTGTCAGATATACAATCTCATTATTATTGAGGTTAGCCACACCATTCTCCACCTTACGATACGGAGTCTGGATAAAGCCAAGCTCATTGATCTTTGCATACACACAGAGAGAAGAGATCAGACCGATGTTTGGACCTTCAGGACTCTCAATAGGACACAGACGTCCGTAGTGTGTATAGTGTACGTCACGTACCTCGAAACCTGCACGCTCACGAGACAGACCGCCAGGACCAAGGGCAGAGAGACGACGCTTGTGGGTCACCTCAGCCAGCGGGTTCGTCTGGTCCATGAACTGTGACAGCGGGTTCGTTCCGAAAAACGAGTTAATCACACTCGAGATAGTCTTGGCATTGATCAGATCCGTCGGTGTGAACACCTCATTATCACGAACGTTCATGCGCTCACGGATCGTACGGCTCATACGGGCCAGACCGATAGAGAACTGATTCGACAGCTGCTCACCAACGGTACGTACACGACGGTTCGACAGGTGGTCAATATCGTCGACGGTAGCCTTCGAGTTAATCAGCTGGATGAGATACTTGATAATCTCGATGATATCCTCCTTGGTCAGCACGCGAACATCCATATCGGTATCAAGACCAAGTTTCTTGTTGATACGATAGCGGCCCACGTCACCAAGGTCATATCGCTTATCTGAGAAGAACAGGTTCTGAATCACCTCACGTGCACTGGCATCATCTGCAGGATCAGCATTACGCAGCTGACGATAGATGTAAAGCACAGCCTCCTTCTCAGAGTTTGACGGGTCTTTCTGAAGGGTATTGAAGATGATAGAGTAATCCTGGGCAACAGCTTCATCCTTATGAACGAGGATTGTCTGCGCACCACTCTCAAGAATCTCCATCATATTCTCCTCGGTAATCTCTGTCTCACGCTCCAGGATAACCTCATTTCGCTCGATAGAAACAACCTCACCAGTATCCTCATCTACGAAGTCCTCATTCCAGCTCTTCAGCACACGGGCGGCCAACTTAGAACCGATAACCTCCTTCAGAGCCTTCTTGTTCACCTTTACCTCCTCGGCAAGGTCAAAGATCTGGAGGATATCCTTATCAGCCTCAAAGCCGATGGCTCTCAACAGAGTGGTAACAGGCAACTTCTTCTTACGGTCGATGTAGGCATACATCACGTTATTGATATCCGTAGCGAACTCAATCCATGAGCCTTTGAACGGAATGATTCGTGCCGAGTACAGCAGGGTACCGTTGGCATGGATGCTCTGTCCGAAGAACACACCAGGTGAACGGTGCAACTGTGATACTACAACACGCTCGGCTCCATTGATAACGAAAGTACCATTAGCAGTCATGTAAGGAATCGGACCCAGGAACACATCCTGAATAACAGTGCCGAAGTCCTCATGATCCGGATCGGTACAATACAGTTTCAGCTTAGCCTTCAAAGGTACACTATAGGTCAGACCGCGCTCCAGACACTCATCAATCGTGTAACGAGGCGGGTCGATATAGTAATCCAGGAACTCAAGAACGAAATTATTACGTGTGTCGGTGATAGGGAAGTTCTCGGCGAACACCTTATACAAGCCGTCATTCTTGCGTTCCTCAGGCGGAGTGTCCAACTGCAGGAAGTCTTTGAATGACTTTAATTGCACATCAAGGAAATCCGGGAATGGCATAGGATTCTTGACGCTGCCAAAGTTTACTCTGTTGTCTATTACTTTTGAAGCCATATGATAATTAATTGTTTTCTATACGCTCTAGAACATCTAGAATGATAAGATAGAAAATGGTCGGGAACCCTCGACTGGAGAGCTCCCAACCATGATCAGTATTGTTGTGCTTGATTACTTCAGCTCAACCTCAGCACCTGCAGCCTCGATGGTCTTCTTCAGGTTCTCAGCCTCTTCCTTAGACAGGCCCTCCTTTACAGTAGCGGGAGCACCGTCAACCAGATCCTTAGCCTCCTTCAGACCAAGACCACAAGCCTCCTTAACGGCCTTAACGACCTGGAGCTTAGCAGCACCTGCTGACTTCAGAACGACGTCGAATGAAGTCTTCTCTTCAACAGCAGCGGCCTCACCACCAGCGGCGGGACCAGCAGCAACTGCAACAGCTGCAGCTGCAGGCTCAATTCCATACTCGTCCTTCAGGACTGTTGCCAACTCATTAACTTCTTTTACTGTCAGGTTTACCAACTGCTCAGCAATAGCTTTAATATCTGCCATTTTATTTAAAATTTTAATTGTTTTTAATGTTAATGTTACTTTATTCGCTTATTTGTTACGCTCAGCGATAGCGTCAAGCAGGCCGTGAATCTTGCCACCGGCATTCAAGCCAGAGACAACATTCTTGATCGGAGACTGCAGCAGAGCCACAACATCTGCGATCAGTTCGTTCTTGCTCTTGATTGCTACGAGCTCATCAAGCTTGTCAGCACCTACGAAGAAGCTCTCCTCTGCATAAGCCCCCTTCAGGGCGGGGATACCTTCTTTCTTGTACTCCTTGATCAGCTTAGCAGGAACATTTGCCGTCTGTGTGAACATAACAGCAGTGTTGCCCTTCAAGCAGTCATACAACGGAGAGAAATCAATCTCCGAAGCCTCAAAGGCCTTATGGAGAAGTGTATTCTTCACCATCAGCAGCTTAATCTCATTCTTGAAGCACTTGCCGCGGAGCTCGCTTGTCTTAGCGGCGTCCAGACCATTCAGGTCGACAAGATAGAAATGAGGATATGCTTTCAGCTGCTCACCAAGTTCTACGATGATAGTATCTTTTAATTCCTTTTTCATTTGTCTAATCTTTTAACGAGTTATTCAACTGATTTAGGATCTACCTTGATACCCATACTCATAGTGCTTGAGAGGAAAATGCTCTTAATGTATGTACCCTTTGCAGCAGCAGGCTTCAGCTTGATAATGGTAGAGATGAACTCCTTCGCATTCTCAAAGATCTGATCTGCAGTGAAGGTAACCTTACCGATTGACGTGTGGACGATACCGGCCTTGTCAACCTTAAAGTCAATCTTACCCTGCTTAACCTCCTTAACTGCCTTAGCGACATCCATAGTAACAGTACCGCTCTTGGGGTTAGGCATCAGGCCACGGGGACCGAGTACACGGCCGAGGGGACCCAGCTTACCCATACATGACGGCATCGTGATGATAACATCAACATCTGTCCATCCGCCCTTGATCTTTTCGATATACTCGTCAAGACCAACATAATCAGCACCTGCTTCCTTAGCAGCAGCCTCCTGATCAGGAGTACAGAGAGCGAGCACGCGTGTCACCTTACCAGTTCCGTTCGGCAGCGATACAACGCCACGAACCATCTGGTTAGCCTTACGCGGGTCAACGCCCAAGCGTACATCGATATCGACTGAAGCCTCAAACTTGGTGGTGGTAATCTCCTTCACCAATGCAGCGGCTTCTTTCAAAGAGT
>JAEEGJ010008828.1_pt1 | contig 27494 bp, 21 predicted proteins | sample 8958761 | NCBI WGS metagenome assembly JAEEGJ01 (sample SAMN16246546, study PRJNA631951) | gut metagenome | biome: gut microbiome; feature: rumen; material: RS-attached | host: Bos | place: Iran: Karaj | collected 2018-10 | reverse complement strand
GCGGTTGTTGAGCGTGTACCATTGTCCAGAAACGTTCGGGAATCCAGAAACCGCTGCAATTCCGTCTTCGCCGATGATAACGGTGTAGTCGTCGCTGATCCAGGCTTCGTCGGCTGCGGTAATGAGGCGGCAGTCGCGGTTTTTGTCTCCGGCACAAACCGCGTCGCTCGGGTTCGCCGCTTCGCAGGCGCTGATCATTCCCGGCGGAAGTTCGGTAGAGGCCCCTAGCCTAAATCCCATGTCGGCGGCGCCATCGCGGCTACGGATGGCCCGGCGGCTCACCCGAGCGAATTCGGCTGGTTCGCCGTAACTGCCGCCACGTCGCGTCTTGTTGCCAGAACCCGTGAGCTGAACCGGGTTGACTTTATCGCCTGCAGTATAACCCACGAGCCAGTCGTACACCCATTCCCAGGAATTGCCGCTCATGTCGTAAAGCCCGAGCTTGTTCGGCTTCTTGCTGGCGACGTCATGTGCCTTGCCACCGCTGTTTTCGGAATACCAGGCGACATCGTCAATGGCGTTGCCTCCTGAGAATTTGAAGCTGTCGGCAATCCCATCCTTACCTCCGCGAGCAGCAAATTCCCATTCGGCATCGGTAAGCAGGCGGTATTGCCTGCCTGTCAATTGCCCTAATTTGCAAGCAAAATTATTCGCATCAAACCAACTTACTCCTATTTTGGGGGCGTTTCCTGATTCCCAAGCGTTTTTCTTGCCGCCCATGACGGCGTTCCATTGGCTGACCGTGACTTCGGTTTTGGCGGCAAAGTAGTCGCTGACGGTTACCTTGTGCGCGGGTGTCTCGTAAATTTTGTCTTGTTCGGCGCAGTTGTCACACCCGCGTGTGTACGAACCTCCCGGAACATGAATCATGTCGAATAAGACGCCGTTTACAGTGTCGGAAAAATTTGCAGGTGCAATATATGAAAATTCGGTTCCGCTTGATGAACCTGGAGGGACAGCAAGTTCACCAGACGAGGAGGAGCTAACAAAAAAGTCGTCCGATGAACTTATTGCAGTGAGTCCGCTCGAAGAATGGGTGTCGCCTGCGCTGAATGCGGTTTCGGAACTGATTTCCTGAAGAGAATCAGCGTTTGACGAATCTGGAAAATTCGTTGCTGAGGAATCGCCCTCGGTGGGGGGAGTTAACCCACTTTCGGGCGATTCCGAGCAACCTCCAAACATCCCGGCGATAAAAGTAACCGCTATAACACCCGAGGAAAACTTGTGCATGCGCACCCCCATCGAGTCTACATCCTTAACCGATTTTAATATAAACTTAAACTAAAAGGAAAAGGCGTTATTTATTCTTTTACTGTGGACAATTGTGTCAACACCAATGTTTGCGTTTCAAAACAAAGAAGCACTCCGTTCGGGGTGCCTCTTTGTTTGGTTTAGGAAGATTTGTGTTTTTACTTTACCTGTACGGTACTTGTCTGGACTGCGTTTTTGCTTCGGATAATGGCTATGTACTGCCCTGTCGGAAGGTTTTCGAATTGCACTTGTCCGTAATTCTTAGAAAGGGCCTTTTGGGAAATGAGTTGCCCTGTTGCAGAAACAAGGGTTACGGAGGTTGCATTTAGTAAGTTGCCCTCAACGAAGATATTCTTGCCTTGTGCGTAAATTCGGGGGGCCATAAACGTGCCTGACATCTTTAAAGTCGTGGAGGAGTCTGGCGTTTTGGTGGCGGTGTCACCTACAGCGTATAAGGACGCCAGTGCTTCTGCCCACAAGTGGTGCATGGCTTGACCGCCCTTGGTTTCGGCATTCGGGTGTACACCATCGCTCGCCAACAATTCGGGATGTTCCTTAAAGTAACTGTAGAAATCAGGACCCTGCGGCAGGTTATTCTCTTTGACGAGTTTGTCGACAGCCTCCAAAAATGCCGGATTGATTTGCCAGCCCGCCTTTGCGGAATCGGTCGCGATAATCCGTGCAATCACGGGCGTGATTCCGTGAGCCTTTGCAGAGTCGATAATCGTCTGCATGTTGCTCACGTAGGTGTTCAGGTTCCAATCGCCACCGCCCCAGGCATCGTTGGTACCCATTTCGATTGCCCAGAATTTGACGTTGCCAGCGTATTCCAGATATTCGTTCAGGTGTTCCACGACTTCGGTGCTGTTTATGCAGCCAATGCCACCGCGCAACATGGCGGGCGTGTATTCCGGGAACTTTGCATGAATGAGCTGCGCCGTGGTGGAATCGGTATCCTGTTGCTTGATTCCCATCTGACTGATGCTTGTGCCCATAAAGAACCAGGTGTCGGTTCCGCCTGCGCTCATGTCGAAGGCTTCAATTTCAAGAATTTTGCCCACATCGCCTTCGCTTGCGAACTTGAACCAGGATTTGCCCGCAAAGTCGATAGTTACGCCACGTGCCATCACGGGGTTGTTCTGGATGGTGGCGGCCACTTCCCAGTCTCCGTCGGTACCGTCGGTGGAATTCGCCGAAGTCAAAATCTTGAAATTCGAGAGTGCGACTCCCGAGTGCCCGCAACCGCTCGTGAAATCGGTCGCCCAGGCACAATCGCCGAACGATTCCCAGTTGATCAAGAGCTTTTTGGGGCCTTCGCCCACGTTCAACGCGATTTCCTTGGCGCTGCTACTCTTCCAGTTGGTCAAGTAGCCATCCGTCAGGTAATCTGTCGTTGTGGCTCCTGTATGAGCCGGCAAACCGCCAGAAACCAACTTGTTCGGGGTAATCCCGTAAGAGGCGCACATTCCGCATAACAAAAAAGTTGCGGTTGTGTTCGCCTTTTTTAAAGTAAAACAACCCATAAACACTCCAATTTAAAAAAGCGACGCTCCAAAAATAAACTCCAACCCCCGTTGTGCATTCATTTTTTTTGCGTCGCCTGTAAAATTCGTTGAAACCGACTCAATAGTTATTTTTTGATGTATACCGCATTCAAGTTGCGTCCCTGGATTTTTTGACGCACGATGTAGCGACCCTGCGGAAGTCCTTGCGTAGAAATTCCCACGTAATGGCCGTTCATGTCAAAGATGCCGATTGTTGTTGCTGGGCCGTAGAATGGCGATACCTTTGCAAGACGCGTCGTAGAGGTATCCTGGTTGGGCTTGTATTTGTCCCAGCCGGGCATGTCCTCGAGCGAAATAACACGTTCGTCACCCATGTTGCTCTTCCACACGGCATCCTTCGTCTGGCCGGGCCAGGTTCCGCTCCAGGTGCTGTACCACGGCATCCACCAGCTCCATACGGCTTCGTCGGTGTGCATGTTGTTCACGTCGGGAATGGGCCCGTTTTCGCTGAGTGCAAGAATCTTCGTGGAATTCGATGCGTTCTTGAACTTGTCAAAAGAACTCGCGTTGCTGGAATGGTCGTTGTCCTTGTTGTAAATGTCTATAGAAAGCACATCGTAGTATTCGCTGCCCGGATCCCAGGTGGTAACGGTAGAACCTTCGGGGTTGAACACCCAAATCATGTTCTTCACGCCCTTGACCTTTACCATGCGGTCAAATACCAGGCGGTAGAGGGCCGCAAACTGGTCGCCCGAATTGATACTCCACCAAAACCACTTGCCGCCCGCTTCATGCAGGGGACGGAAAATGCCTGCAACGCCATCTTTCTGCAGTTCGAGGAAGTAATCGGCAATATGGTCAATGTCGGCGATAATTCCCTTGTAGGCGGCGCTTTCGGTGTCCCATTCGGTGGTGCCGCTCTTGAATCCGGTAGAGAAGTCGAAGTCCGTATATTCGTTGGTCCCTGCCGCACTCTGGATGTAGAAGGCGTCCTTCTTGTCGAGGGGATCCTTCCAGTGCCAGGTGAATGCGGGGATGCCGCCTGCCTTCCAGAGACCCTTCGCTATAGAAATCGCCTTGTCGGTATATTCCATGCTCCAGCTGCCGGAAGCATTCGGGCCCGTTGCAAAAAGGAAATCGAGGCCGACGAGTGCCGGGTACTTGCCCGTGCGCGTGTAAATGTACTTTACGTCGTCGTGGGTCTTGAAGTCGGCTCCCAGCGTGTAGCCGCTCATGTCGCCGGTCATGATGCCGCTAATTGTCTTCTTGCCGAAGTTTTCGCGCAAGAAACTGTAGAGCTTCACTGCGCTTTCGGTCGCGTTCGGGGTGACCGGGCTTGCGGAGAGCTCGAAGGGCTTTGATTCGTAGGCGGAAATGTCGATGTAGTCCACGTCGATCCAACCCCAGTATTTTTCGATAGCGACGGTATTTGCGCCTGCCTTGAGCGTTACGGCCGTTGTGATGTCCGCCCATCCGGTCGTTGCGGCAAAGTCGATTGTGCCTGCGGTTGCGCCATTCACCTTGAGGTAATTGGCCTTGAAATCGCCTGCCTTGTAGCGGATGGTGAGCGTGTATTTGCCTGCCGTTTCGACAGTGACGCCCGTGAATGTGATGTTGCCTTCTTGAAGGCTTGCATAGCCTGTGCCAGAGACGCCGCTGCTGTTGACAATTTTTGCCTCGGTCGAGACGGTTGCCGATTCAGCTTCGTACTTGGTTGCAAATGCGGTTGTTGCGAGGGTTGCCGCAAGAATTGCGACTGTATTTCTTTTAAACATTCAAACTCCTTGATACACCATTGTACCCTAAATTTATGCTTGTGAATGCATTTCGAGGAGTTTTTTTTGGGGAGGGCGTGGACAAAAATGTCAACAACTCCGAAAAAAAACATTAAAAAGCTGTTGCGAAAATAGATTATTTTGATAATAGAAACTATATTATTGGGACGGGTCAACCATGTTCGCAAGAAACAAAATCAACATATACGATTACACCGACTACCGTAAATTCCTGCAGGACTTTTACGAACTCGAAAAGTCGCTCGATCCGACCTTCAGCTATCGGGTCTTTGCGTCTGCTGTGGACATGGACGCAAGTCTCTTGGTGAAAATCTTGCAGGGTAAGCGTCATGTGTCTTCGAAAGGTGTTGAACCATTCGTTGAATTGTTCCGTTTCAAAGAGGCGAAGGCTGAATATTTCCGCGAAATGGTCGCTTACGGCAAGGCAAAGACCGACGAAGAGGTGCGCAAACATTTTGAAATACTCCAGAAAATGCGCCCCGCTGCTTGCCGCGAACTTGATGAGGCTCGCTACCGTTATTTTCAACAGTGGTACTATCCGATGATTCGCTCGGCGCTCGACGTATTTGATTATCGGGGCCCGCAAAATGCCGCCGCACTCGCCGAGACATGCATTCCGAAACTTACCGCTACGCAGGTTGAAAAAGCGGTCGAGGCGTTGCTGCAGTTGGGGCTTGCTCGCCAACGCAAGGATGGCCGCGTGGAACCCACCGAGGCGCATCTCCGCACGCAGGAACACTGGCTGAGTGCCACCATTAGCGACTACCAGGGACGTATTGCGGAACTGGCGCGCGACTCGATAGCCAACACGCCAAAGGAAAAGCGCGATATCAGCACGCTCACCATGGCGCTTGACTCAAAACAGATCCAAAAAATTCGCGATATCCTCGCCGAAACGCGAAAATCCATCGTAAATGTGGTCAATGCGATGCCGTCGCAAATTTGCGACAGCGTTTATCAATTAAATTTCCAGTTATTCCCGATGATGAAAAAGGAAGAACGGTAAAAATGTTCCAGGTGTTTAGGATTCATAAATTGTTTTATTTCGCGCTCGGCCTGATTCTGGCGGCGTTTTCGGGCTGTTCCGACAGCGGCCCTGAAACTGCCGGAGCCACGAGCGAAACGACGAACGGGATTGCGGTCGTGGCGCTTGATGGAGTTCACAAGCCGATTCCGCAGGCGCGCGTCACCTTGTTCAAACGTTTTGGAGCCGTTCCTGTAGAAAGCCCGTCCGAAGTCCAGGATGTGACGCAGTTCCTCCCGTCCTATGTTTCTGCGTTGGAAACCGCTACTGCGAATGATTCCGGAAAGGTGCAGTTTGAAACTCTGCCGGATCAGTGCCAGGATGCAAGGTGCTATGTCGAGGGAATTGCCGGCGAGGATTCCTCGCTTATGGTGTGGACGAAACTTGATTCGGTCGATTCCTTGGCAGATGAAATCGAGCTCTTGCCGTCTGTATCGCTTACGGTGCGTACCGGGGCGGCCACTTCCGATTCTACTGTCTTGGGCAGTTCCTTGATGCTTGATGCGACTCCCTATTTCGCCAAAAATGATGGAAACGATTTCGTATTCTCGCATGTTCCGGCGGGTCTATATACCATTGTCGCGAATAGTCAGCCCGTTGGCGATATTTCGCTTGACGCGGGCACTTCTGTTGACACGCTCCTGTGGTTCCAGGATTTGTCTCACGAATACGTTTTCGAGGATTTTGACGACGGCGACAACCTGAACAATCTGGCGAAAACATACCCGAATTACGGTTGGTACTACATACCGCACAAGGGGGCGACCTTTGAAAGTCCCGACAGCGCGGGCTTTACGAGTGCGCTGGTCGATGACGATGCTAGCGGAAAGTATCTTTCGCTGAAGTTTACCATCCAGGATTCGGGCTATGTCATGCTCGGGACGCGTCTTGGCCTCGATACGGGTTATTACGACCTGAGTGCGCTCACGGCCCTCCGACTGAAAGTTCGCGGTGACTGCATGTTTGCCGTTGCGCTTGAACATTACCGTCAACTTGAAAACAACAACTATAACAAGGCGTTATGGATTGCGACGGCGAACGACGAATGGACGGAATTGGTCCTTCGGCCCGGTGACGAGCTTCTGGACGACAAAAATTACCAGGTCGCTTGGGACGAAATTTCGACAGAGATTGGCATATTCAGCATCTTCATATCCGAAGGCTCTCGCCTCGATATAGACGAAATCGTATTCGAAGGAATTCAAATTATCGATTAACTAAATAAAGATGCCTCGGCGAATGCCGAGGCGCTTTTGCTTACTTGATTGAAATCGGGTGGACGGAATTGCCGATGCGGAGAATGTAGCGGCCTGCCTGCGGTGCGCTTAGCTTAATGCTGCTTGCGTTTGCGATGCCGGAACGTAGTGTTTGTCCGAGGATGTTCGAAAGCGAGTAATGCGTACCGTTCTTGATGCCGGTGGCGATAATGTTCAAACCGTTGGTGTTTATGCGGTAATTTGCCTTTGCAATCTGCGTTTGGACGGCGTCTGTGTTTGTGGGGATTTTTACAGGTGTATAGCCCTCGACGCTTTCGATGCACTTGATGTTTTCGATCCAAAGCGAGGTGTCGAAAAAGTCGTTTGTTACATTAAAGCGGAACGCGGTCGCCGCCGAAAGAACCGGGGTCAGCGGGAGTGCTGCCTGCCAGCCGTTGCTCATCATCCAGCCTAAATCCACGTAGACCGTTTCCCATTCGGGTGCATACGGCATTTCGACAAAGGGGTAGTCCCAGGCGCCTTCGCCAAAGACATCGATACTGGCGTTCCAATCGTAGTAGAGGATAAACTGGTGGTTTGCTCCTTTGTAGCGGTAGCTAACCATTTTGCACTTGGACAAATCGGGCTCGCCGTCGAACGCGTATTCTGCGCGAATGTACGGGGCGTAATCAAAGCCGGTGCCGACGGTGTCTAGCTTCATGTTGTCCATTTTCACGGTGGTTTCGGTAGAGTTGTCGGTAAAGGTGGAGTTTCCCTTGTCGCCCTGTTCGTCGCCGTAGTCGTCAATGTCGCTGGTGCTGCTCCACTTGCCCGGAATATCGGTGCCGGCGCCGTATGTAATCAAGTTGGGCAACTTGTCGCTGATTTCGGTTTCCCAATTCAGATTTTTCTGGTAGGAGGTCTTTGCGGGCAAAATGTTTTCTTTGATGTAGTTGTCAACATCGTTGTTTTCGAGGAAGGGCTTTTCGACATCCCACTTGGCGCAAGAAATTTTCTTCTCGTTGGTCCATGCGAGGAATTTCTCGAGTTCGGTCTTGTGGGCTTCCTTGGTGAAGATTTCATCGATGCCGCCCCATTCCGTTACGAATACGCTAAGGCCGGCTTCCATCGCCTTGTTGGAACTGGACAAGTGGCTAGAAGTCTGATGCAGGTTGGCGTAGAAATGGTAAGTGTAGGCGACGTTATCGTCTTGTACGGGGGCAGCTACGGCATCGCCTGCCATAGAAGACCACATCGGGGTTCCGACGATTACCAGGTTCTTCGAATGTTTGCGGATAGCGCTGATGACCGTGTCGGCGTAGGCTTTCAGGTCTGCCCAGGATTCACTCACGGGTTCGTTGTAGATTTCGAAAATGACATGCGGGTACTTGCCGTAGCGTTCAGCCATGCGTCCGAAGAAGGCGGCGGCATCGTTTGCGGTAAAGCAGGTCTTGTTGTCGTTGAATTCGTACTTTGGCTTTGTTCCCTTGTGGATGCAGTTGTAGTAACCGCCTTCGCTGTGCCAGTCGATCAAGACGTAAACATCGTTTTGAATAGCGGCTTGAACCACGGTGTCCATTTGCGATTCGAAATATTCGGGGCGGGTCATGTAGCTTCCGTGTCCCCAAGGCGGCACGACGCCCATGGCAGAGCGGACAAGTTCAACGTTCCAGGAGCCGACCAGAGTATCGATAAAGGAACTTCCGTAAAAGCTGCTGCCGTACGGCCAGTACTGACTCCAAGTGAGGCTCATTCCGCGAACCTGGACTTCGGCGCCGTCCTTGACGCCTTGCACGCTGCCGTAAATGCGGCCTTCGCCAGCGGAATTCTTGCCGCTTTGCAAAGCGCCGTATTGGCTAACGGGGCCGACGCGCGTGGGTTGAATGGTGGCGAACGCGCTGCTTGTAAAAGCGAGAGCGCACAAGGCTACTATGCCTATATTTGTCTTTTTCATAAAGCACACTCCTATATGTGAAAATTCTAGAATCGCATTCCGAGGCTTGGCCACATGCTCGGCGAAATGCCGTCAAAGCGAATGTTGTCCAAGAAAATCTCTGCGTCTTCGGTCACCAAGATGTTGATGGTGTTGACGGCGATAAGTTCCGTGTCGAAATCGTCGGCGGTAAAAGTGAAATGTTCCCATTCGTCGCCGAGCGTCACGAAGGCGGTCTGGTGGAAGTCTCGCTTGCCGTCGTTGCCGCGCTTGGTGATTTGTAGCGAAATCTTTCCGCTGCCCTTGGCGTCGAACGAAATGGCGGTGGCGCTGCGTAAGTCGTAGAAAGCGAACATTTCGTCTTCGTCAAAGTCGTCGCCGATGGAGAATCCTGCGACGCCGTAATGGCCTTTAGTTTCCTGATCGATATTGAAAATCAGGTGCAGGCTGCTTCCGCTCTTAGCACTGTCGCCGGTAACGAGAATCTTGTCGCTATCGATGTCTTCGGCGACGCGGCTGTTCCCGCCTTGCAGGGAGTCGGTGCAAATAAACCACCAACCTTGTCCAAAACTCTTGCCGATAAAGGTCTGCCTGTGTTTCCAATTTTCAAAGTCTTCGACAACGGTGAAAATGCTGTCGGCGATGTTGATGTGATTTGTCGTGGCGCCATCGCTTAGGCCGGTTTCCATTTGGTAAGAGAATTTGCCGAAATACCCTTCAACGAAGGCGTAGTGCACGCCTGCAGGCAAGCCGCTGAATTCAAAGTATCCTTGTGCGTCCGTGGTGACGGTTTGGTCTAGAATGCTTACGGTTGCGTTTTCGACGGCGGTACCGTTATTGGTGATAATGCCTTTCAGGCTTTCGCTTTGGGCGATGGCGAGATTCTGCTCCGGACTGCGTTCGAAGTCAACCCAGCGCATAATGGAGAGCGAGTCGCCGGAGCGCATTTCGAGCAACTGGACGGGGGCCTTCTTTTCGCTCAAGGCGGCGGAGTTAATCTTGAGAATGCCGTTGTCGTCAAGGGAGTCTTCGTAGGCGACAAGCATGGAATCCTCGTTTAAAATCCATACACGGGCGACGGCGTTTTTGAGGGGCATTCCGTGATTGGTGGCTGTAACGATGCCGGCAATTTCGGTTTCGCCGGCGTTGCTGCCTGTACCGTTTGCGACAGAATTTTCACTTGTGCTGCAGGCGGTGAATGCGATGCCGAGGCTGGCTGCGAAAAGCGAAAGGGCGAGAATAACCTTCATTATTTGCCCTCCTTCACCTTGGCGCGATTCACGAGCTGGAATCCGACATGACAGACGCGGTCGGGGTTCTTTTCTTCGCGGGACATGGCCAAAATTTTTTCGCGAAGCTTGGCGATTTCTTCGCGAACCTTTTCGAAACTTTCCTTGGAAAGGCTGCAGGTTACGCTGGTGATGCTGCGGTCATCGCTCGAGAACAGGTCGTAAACTTCGCTATTGACTTCGAGGTTCTTTAAATGGTATTTGCGCAGAATGGTAGAGCGCACGCGGGGCGGCGTCGAGATGGTGGGTTGCTCGACATGGTAGGTTCCGTTATCGTTCAAAGAAACGAATCCGGCTTCCTTCAGGTACTTGATTCCGCTTTGCACTTGCGGGGCGCGGAGCGCTGGCGTAAACATCCGGCCGATTTTCTCGGCGGGGGTGTTTGCGGGGAGGAGCGGCAACAGGTCGCGCAAAACGGGGTAGTACCACTTCGAAAAGAACTTGAGGGCGGAATCCTGGAGCTCGTATTCCTGCTTGTTGGCGCGTACGGTGAGGAGTTTCTTGAGCAAGTTTTCGCGTTCGTCCACGTTCTTTTCGTTGCCGAAGCGGACTAGCGTCAGAAAGTATTCGGATTCTTCATCGGAAAGCCCCCAGGCTTTGGCGAGCGTCTTTGCGTTTGCAGCAGAAAGCGGGCGGGATCCGTCTAGAATGCGGTTGAAAAAGGCGGAACCCGAGACTCCGGCGCTTTCTTGAATGGAACGGATGGACTGCCCTCTGGATTGCAATGCTTCCACAACGGCCCGGATATAATCCCGGTAATCAAAATACATAAATACACTAATTGTGGAAACATTGCTCATGTCGATAAAGTTAGATAAATATTTGCAAATGTAAAGTAAAATTTTATTATTATGGTGTGTAAAATACATTAAAAATGGAAACATGTCGGCGTTTTTTGGCCGTAGTCTACGGACAACCCTAAATTTCAAAAAAACTACCCAGCACTCCGATAGGAGTGTATTTTTTTGCGTAAAAGGAGCTTTTACAATCGTTGTCAATGACCAAACACATATTAATGGGCTTGGTGGATAATGTTTTGAAAACAAAAGTGCCGAAATTAGATTATAAATGGTAAAATAGCTCAAAAAGAGGGAAAAATGGGTGTAAAAAAGGATGTTGGGTTGGCTTTGGCGGGCGTTGTCTCGCTTTTTGGGATTTCTGCGGTGCAGGCCGCTGTTCCGGCAACGGAAGTGGTTGCGCTTCCGAGTGAAGCCGCCTATGGTGGCGGAGACAAGGTTGGCTCTCAGTTAATTGCGGCGACATACAATGCTGGCGAAGGTCCGGGTATCTGGATTGTGGCCGATGGCGGCTACAGACTTTACCATAACGGAGCCCTGTTGGCCGAAGATAACCAGGCGGGCCGCGTGCGCTTTGTGCCGATGACATTTCTCCCCGGCGAAAACGCGATTTCGGTCGTGGGCGTAAACGGCAAGGGCGCCCCGGGCGTCATGGTGCAAATTGACGATCTGGACAAGTCTTACTATTCCGGCAGTGAATGGAAATCAAAACCCTCGGTTGGTAACGCTTCTTGGAAAAACAAGGGTCGCGACCTTAGCCAGTGGGGCGGTGCGACAACCCTTAACTACGCAAGCAACAAGCTTCCGAGCGGTGGGGCACTTTCCGGCTTTGCCGCAAATACGCAGGCCAAGTGGATTTGGACTTCTGCCGAAACGGACCCGACGGCGGTTCTGCTTTTCACCTTTAACGTGAAGGCCGAAGGATTTGGCGCTTCTACGACGGGCGGTGCTGCCGGCAATATCGTTTTCGCGAGCGATTCCGCAAGCGTCCGCAAGTACCTGCAGAGTAATGACGCCGTGACGATTCTGGTGCCCGAAGGCACTTACGACTTTAGGCATTTCCGCAATGCGGCGACCGAAGCCAATAGCAAAGGCCGTACCTGGTGCAAAAAAACTTGCGACGAAAAGAATCGCGTTACGGGCAAGACCAATACCTTCTACCGTGTCGCTTTCGAAAAGAACAGTTGCGCAAGTCTCGGCGAATCGGGCGTGCAGATTGTGAAAGAAAGCGATAACCTGCAGCAATGGGAAAACTGGATTACCACAAAACCGAACAAGACTTTGGTGGGCATGGGACGCGGCGCAAACCTGCGCGGAGCCGCTATCGCCATTCGCAGTAACGAAGGCTCCTACAACCACATTTATCGTAACCTCGGCATTTACGACGTGAACCCGCACTTGATCGAAGGCGGCGATGGCCTTGAAACGGTGGGAACCGCCTCGAAGCATGTGAAGGGCTTCTGGGCTGACCATATTAGCTACAAGTGGATCAGTGACGGCATGGACATGGAATTCGTGGACGACGCCACCATCAGTTACCTGGATTTTGACGGCGCAAACGATTTCAACTGCTGGGGAACCGATCCTTACATGGCACTTGTCGAAGATGCTCACCTGACTTATGCAAATAACTACTGGCACAATACTTATGGCCGCGTGCCGAAGGTGACGGGCGAAAATAACGGCTCGCAGGTGCATTTGTACAACCAGTATGTGGACTACAACCGCTTCTTTGTGGCGGGTGCAAATGGCCATAGTGCAAGCGCGAAGGCCTACGTGCGCTACGAGAACAGCTATATCGATAACGGCCAGGGTTATTTGGCCGAATGGGGCGACAACGGCTACGTTTACTTTAGCGGAGTCACGTTCGGGAGCGGAACCAAACAGCAGCACCGCTACAACGGTACGGTGACGCAGGGCGTTCCGCAGGCAGAGACGTTCAACCCGAGCTACAGCTTTGAAAAACGCACCGTCGCGAACCTCCCGAAAGAAATCCCGAGCCTAGCAGGTGTGGGAGGCCGCTACGGCAAGATGCCCGAATACAACCAGGGCTTTGGCCAGAGCAACAAGGCGGCAAGCGTTTCTATGACCGCCCCTTCTGCGGGAGCCAAGTTCGATGCAGGCAAGGCTGTCACCTTGAGCGCCACCGCCAAGGACAACGACGGCTCTGTCAAGAAAGTTGATTTTTATGTCGGAACGACTTTAGTCGGCTCTGCGACGGCATCGCCTTACCAGGTGAATGCCGAGGGCCTTGCTCCGGGTATGCATTCCGCCGTTGCTGTCGTGACGGACAACTCCGGGCTCACCTGGATGTCGGAATACGTAACCTTTACGGTCGAGGGAACGGTTGAACCTGAATCGTCTTCGTCCGAAGTCGCAGAATCGTCGTCGAGTGTAGAATCTTCGTCGAGCGCGGAACCTGAATCCAGCTCGTCCGAAGTCGTAGAATCTAGCAGCGGGACTACCGCAATTGCCCAGCGCATGAATCTCGGCATCGAGGCAGAAACGGCCTTCTACCGCATCTTCGACTTGCAAGGTCGTCCGCTATTCTCGGGCAACCAGAAGCCTGCCAAGATGCCTGCCGCTCACGTGATGGTGGTGGAATATACAAAGAGCGGCGCCATCAAGCACCGCTATATACAATAATATACGAACAACGAAAAGAGAGAACTCCAAAAGGATTAGTAAGTCGTTGTTCGTCCTTCGCTCCGACAATAGGCTTCCAGCCTATTGCCTTCGCTCGGCGAATTACTTTTGGACGTTGTCCAGGATTCTTTGCGCTTGCTTGGCAAGAATGTCGGTCGAATTCATCTCGATCACTTTCTGCAAGCGCTTGATTCCATCTTCCAGCTCGATCTTATTCGTGACGCAAGTCTCGCCCAAAGTATAGAGGGCGCGTCTTGCGAAATTCTTGTCTTTCTCGAGCGAAAGGCCTTTCTTCAAAAGCATGATTGCGGCTTCAGGCGCGTTCTTTGCCTTGGCGATTTCGCCCCATTCAAGCCACTGGTTGCTTGAAATTTCAATATAGAGCTTGTTCATGCTGTCTGCCAGAGAAAGCACCGTAGCCTTGTCGATGGGGTGTTCCTGCAAGAGCTGTACCATCGATTGTGTGAGCAGGCTGAAAGCTTGTTCGGGGCGGCCGCCCTTGGCGTTTTCGATGCCCGACTGGATCATGGCTCGAGTCTTGTTCTTCATTTCGGCCATGGGATTGCGTCGCTCAATACGGCGGGCTCGTTCCTGCAAGGCTTCTTGTTTGAGTTCGAAACGGGTTTTGCGGCGGGTTTCAATCTTTAGGCCGGCAAAGGCGCCTGCACCGAATGCGATGGGCGAAAGCACCGTGACCGCACCGAAGATATTCGGATTGATAAACCAGTTGACGGCCATGTCGAGCAGGAGTCCCGTAAAGCAAACGGCCGAAAGCGTTTGCGAGGTCAATTCCTTGCGCGGGGCGAATGCAGTGGCGCCAAGCAGGAATGCAATTGTCAGGCTCATGCCCATGTAGCGTTCGCCGCTGTAATGGTCGAAGAAACTCGTGCCGGTCATGACGCTCACTAGGACACCGCCCAAGAGGGCCCAGCCGACAATGCAACCCCACAGAATAAACCATTGCCAACGCTTTTCCAGGCGAACAAGCGTAAACATGAAGAGTACGGCGAACAGGATGTAGCTCCAGGCGCTCGGGAACAGAATCCAGCTGGTGAGCAGTCGGTCGTACTGTTCTTTCTTGGGGACAAACGCCATGTTGTAACGCGGGAATTTGTCGGTGTAGTTGTCGATCCATTCGGCAAGTTCGCGCCTAAAGTCCGCTTCGCCCGGGTAACGGTTGTGCTTGGCGATAAATTCTTCTTTGCCGCCACGGATTTCCCACCATTCGCGGAAATCCTTCTTCATGAATTCGACACGGTCTTCGACAATGTACGAAGGCTTCAGTGCAAAAGCCCTGTTGCGGAATTGCTCAAATTCTTCTTGTCTGATTTTTTCGGTCGGCTCGATTCCGACGACTTTGAACTGGTTCGCGCCCTCTTCTTCCCACCACTTGTCAAAGGATCTTTCGATTCCCTTTTCGTAGCGGCTTTGCTTGATTTGCGGCATGATTCCGGTAACGGCGTTAAAAATGCCGATGCCTATAATTGCCAAAACCACCAAGTAATGGATTGGCTTAATTTTCTTCAAAAGAGCAGTAATATTCGAGATAGAGGACTTATTCATATCCTGAATATATACTAATGAACTTGAAAATGAAAATTTTATTTTTCTTAAAAGCGGTTGTATTCGCGCAGCTGATTCCACAAGAAATCCGTGTTCACGTCGCGGTAACCTTGGGCGTTTACGCGTTCGCGCAACTTGTGGGCAATATCAAACAAGTTCGGGCAACTCTGCATGCGTTCAAAGCTGTCGAAAATGGTGAGGTTGTCAATCCACTGCGTCAGTTCCGGGAATCTCGGGTCGCTAAAGCGGTTCTCGCGGCCGGTCTTCAGGTATTCCAGGTAACGGTCGGTAATGCGGTAGCCGTCTTCGATAAAGATGTCCATCGAATGCGGGAACAGCTTTTCGCCGGTCAGGTATTCGTGCACGATGATACCGAAGCTGAAGTAGTCCACCGAGGCGGACAGGTTTTCGCCCATGATTGCCTGTTCGGGAGCGCTGTAGCAAGGCGTCATCTGGCCGCCGTATTCGGTAATGGTGTCGCGCATTTTTGCCTGGGCGTAACCGAAGTCGCACACGAGAATCTTGTGGTTGTTCTTGTGTTGCGGATTCTGGCACAAAAGCAGGTTCTTGGGCTTCAGATCTTTATGCACCACTTGGTAGTAATGCAACTGGCTGATCGTGTTGGCCAAGTAGGCGAGTTGGGCGACTCGATGCAGGATTTCGTCGTCACTTAGTTCTTTCTTGAATAACCTGTCCAGAGAGCAACCCTTAATAAACTCCATCTTGAGGTAAGGGTGTCTGCCGGCAATGCCGCCGCCCATGCTCTGCACCACGCCTTCGATATTGGTAGCGTGTATCAGGTTGTTGATGCGGATTTCGTCCTGGAAGGCGCTCAAGAGGCTGTTCAGGCGGTGAAGCCTGTTCTTGCCGGGGCTTGCCCAGAACTTGCAAATCTTGACGACGATTTCTTGCTCCACATAGCGGCTGGGGTCGTTCGGGTGTTCCAGCCAGTACTGGGCGCGGTAAAGGTTGTTGGTGCCTTCGAGCGTCAGGGGCTCGACGAGCTGGATGTGCTGCATGGCACCGTTGTGCATGTATTCGGGATTCTGGTCGAACCACCGCTGGTATTCTTCCATGGTGTAGTTCGGGCGGAGAGCCAAGTTTCTAGATACTCGATCTAATGTTTCTGCCAGAATGTTTCGAATCATGCCCCAAAGATAGCTAATCCCCAAAACAAAACAAGGTGCCGCCGAGTGACACCTTGCATATAAGTTGCTTGTTTATTTATTCCATTGTCTTTTCGAGGGCCGTTGTAATGACATTGTAAGCGTCGTCAACGGAGTCGCAGAAATGGAACAGTTTGAGGTCGTCCTTGTCGATCATTCCCGTGTCGGCGAGATGTTTCCAGTTGATGACCTTGTTCCAGTACTTCTTGCCAAAAATCACGACGGGCATGCGGTCGCCGTATTTCTTTGTCTGGATTAAAGTCAACAGTTCGAACATTTCGTCGAGGGTGCCGAAACCGCCGGGGAACACCACAAGTGCTTTGGCCATCTTCATGAACCAGTACTTACGGATAAAGAAGTAGCGGAACTGCAGGTTCAGTTCGTCGTCGATATAGGGGTTCGGGTGCTGTTCGAACGGAAGCTTGATGTTGAGACCGATCGAAGAGGTTCCCACGTCATTTGCGCCGCGGTTGCCCGCTTCCATAATGCCTGGGCCGCCACCGGTCATGATGGCGAAACCTTTATGCTGCTTGTTGGCCCAACGCCCGAGCTTGGCGCCGAGTTCGCGTGCGGCGTCATAGTATTCGGCTACGGATTCGAGTTTCTTGAGTCGTTCCAGTTCCTTGGCGTTCTTGCATTTTTTGCGACGCTTGAGAATCTCGCTCATGGGGAGCGTGCGCGCCGAGCCGAAGAACACGATGGTGTTTTTCACGCCTTCTTCAGCAAAAATCAAGGAAGGGCCCATGAATTCTGCAATGATTCTGATGGGACGACCGACATCGCTGTCGATAAATTCCATATTGTGGTAAATCATCTTACCGGGGGTCGCTTTAATTGCTTTTTTCGTCGCCATGGTAAACTCCTTGGTTAGGTACGCCCAACTGCTAATTTATATCCCTAAAATACACTCAAAATGCCAAAAAGCAACAAAAAAACGCTTTTTTTCTGCTTGCAAACAAAAAAAACTTTATATTTAAGACATGCTAGTAAAAATTTGGACCGACAGCTTTATCATCACGGGCGAAATCGATACGCTCCGCGATGAACGTCTCACGGACTACATCCGCGAAAACAAGGACTTTATTGCCGTTACGCAAGTGCGCGTGAGCGACAAGAGCGAAAAGGACCTGTTCCGTACGCACTTCCTCAATGTGAGCACACGCCACATCGAGATTATCTTGCCGGCGGAATAACGCCGCTGTTTAGTGCCGTTCTTCTTTTATAAAAAACCGTCCATGTGAAGTGGACGGTCTAAATTTTTTTTATGCGACAGAACCGAGCGGTCTTTGTGAGTAACAAACGCCTCGTATTAACGAGGCGTGGTTACGAGAGCGAGGCGATATCACATTCTTGTTGATGCGATAGAGCCGAGCGGTCTTATAAGAAAAACCAAGTGGCGTAAACGCCGGCCTTCAAACCGAAGCTCAGGTTAGACATTTCGGTTTCGGAGCTGGTGTTCGCGGCGATTGCCGTGGTCTTTGTCGTAGAGGAACTGTACACGAATCCGAGGCCAGCCTTTCCGGAAAGCTCGAAGTTCTTGACGAGTTCTGCATGGACGCCAAACATCAGGTTGATGTTCAGGTTGCTCGAAGAAAGGGTGGACTTGTTCATCCCGTCGTTAGACAAGAGCTGTTCGCCGTTGCTGATGTAGGCAATTTCGGCGCCCACGGAAGTCGGAAGTACCGGAGTGTCGAGGTTGTAGTCGATTCCGGCACCGATACCGAATGCGGTGTAATCGTCACCCATATCCACTTCAACGCCGCCTGCTTCATAGGTGGATTCACCATGGTGGTTCAATAGCAAGATACCGGTAGCTGTCAAGGAAGCGTTGATCTTGTACTTGATATGAATTTGCTGGTAGCTGTCGGTAAGGCCCATGCCGAGGCCCAGGAAAGCATCGCCAGAGGATTGTTTCTTTTCTGTTTTTGCAACTGGAGCGTCATCTTCTTCTATCGCCGGGGCTTCTTCGCGAGCCGGGGCGTCGTCTTCTTCGTATTCGTCTTCGTCGTCCTGTGCGTAGCTGTAGGAGCACAAGGCGAGTGCCGTCACGGCAGCAAGAAACATTTTTTTCATATACTACTCCTTAAATAGGTTTTTCAAAAATCCACTAGGAATACTAATAAAAAATGTCCAAAAGTGTTATAACTTTTGCTAAAGTTTTACCATTCCATCGCTATTTTCTTGATAAGGAAGCGCCTTGACGCCTCATCAAGCTTCTTGGGGTCAAAATTGACGCCCATCAGGGCTGCGTAAATATTGAACGGGCTTGCGGTGGTGCCCATGTTGTTGCACTTGATTTTAAGGACGATGGCGCCGCCTGCAATTTGAATTCCAAGGATGTGTTCGTTCAAGTTGATTTCTTGGCCGCGGTGGTTGAGTACCACGGGAAGCGTCTTGCTTTCGAACTTTTCCATGATGCCTTCGGGAATCGTGTCGGGCGTAAACGAATAGATCATCGCTGTCGGCATGTGCTTAGAAAGCTTTTCCTTGAGCGGCTCGATGTTCACGATTTCCATGCCGCGCGGGAACGGTCTCGAAAGTTCGGCCATGATCTTCGGCAAGTTTTCCTTGGAAATGTCAAGTGGTTGCAACAAGTCTACGCTGATGACTTCGCAGTAAGTTTCTAGACCGAGCGGGAGTGCGCCCATGTTCGAAATGCGGGGCTTCGGGCTGAAACCTTCGCTGAACTTGATGGGGATTCCTGCGCAAAGGAACGTGCGCTCGAAAAAGCTGAGCATGTTCTGGTGCGGCAGGAATCGGCTGAGACCTGTCTTCTTGAAAGTAATCCTGTAGCTGTGGCAACTCTTTTGCGTGGGGCGGCGTTCGGCGACAAGTTTTTTGATTTCTTCGGGTGTGCGGCTCGGTGCCTTATGGCGCACCGGGTCGTTTGCGAGTTTGATTTCGGCACCGAAGCCCGGAATGCCGCATTTCTGGCAGTCGCCCCATTTGCAGTTGGGCACCGGTGCGGAGTCTTCCTTGAAGGCTTTTTCCCATTCGCCGCGCAGGTACTGTTTGCTGGTGCCGGCGTGAATAAAATCCCACGGGAATACTTCGTCCTTTTCGCGCATGCGGTACACCCAGCTGGTGTCGTAGCCACATTCTTCCCAGACCTGCTGCCATTTTTCAAAATCAAAACGGTAGGAGTCGCTTTCGAAGATGATTCCCTTCTTGTAGGCGGCGTAAATGACGGGACCGAGTCTGCGGTCGCCGCGGCTGTAAATGGCTTCGAGGAAGCTGGTTTCCCAACCGGCCCAGTTCACCTTCACGTTCGGGTGTCTAAAGAATCTTTCGCGCACGTAGCGGATATGTTTGAGGGCGGTTTCCTTGTCCATGAACGGAGCCCATTGCAGCCCGGTAAAGGACTTCGGAATCAGAATGCCCATGCTCACGGCGATTTGGCATCCGCGCAGGTACTTGCGGCCGATTTTCACGAGGTTCTCGATCAGGTTGCAGAACGCTTCCATGTCCTGCTCGTTTTCGGTCGGAAAACCGATCATTGTGTACAACTTAATCTTGTTGAAGCCGCTGCTGAAGGCGTGCTCGGCGGCGTTGTACATATCCTGGTCGCTGATGGTCTTGTTGATCATCTTGCGGATGCGTTCGGAACCGGTTTCGGGAGCGAAGGTCGCACTGCGGCCACCCTTGAGGGCAGAAATCTTTTGGGCGAGCGTTTCGCCGAAGGCGTTCACGCGGATACTCGGAAGGCTCACATCCACGGTGTCGAAGAACGGGTCGTCAATGATGGAGTCGGTCAGGCCTTCCACCGGCTTGTAGTCGGCGGTGGAGAGCGAAAGGAGTCCGAGTTCGCGTTCGCCCGTGGCCTTGATGCCGGCCTTCGCGATATCCAAGACGTCGTCGGGATCGAGCTCGCGGCAAGGTCTGTACCAAATGCCGGCTTGGCAGAAACGGCAACCTTGGGCGCAACCGCGCATGACTTCAACGCTGAATCGGTTATGCACCAACTGCATGTTGGCAATCAGGTTCTTGATGGGGTAGTTCTTCGGGTCCATCACCGGAATGAACTGCCTGCGAACACCATTCGTGTTCTGGTAGCTGCCCTTGGCGGGTTCTGCCGGAACGATGTCGCCGAATTCATTGATGACGGTGGGGCGCAGACTCGGAACGTACACACCGTCGATTTTAGACAAATTCTCTAGAATCTGGGCGCGGGGGAGTTTGGCCTTGCGGCCTTCGCCTACGCAGCGCAGGAACTTAATAATCATGTCTTCGCCGTCACCGATCATGAAGGCGTCAAAAAAGTCTACGACCGGCTCGGGGTTTGCCATGGCGGGGCCGCCTGCGACCAAAATCGGATCTTCTTCGCGGCGGTCTTTCTGCCACACGGGAATGCGCGCGATATCGAGCACGTAAGGCACGTTCGTAAAGTTGAGCTCCGTCTGGAGCGTCATGCCGACCACTTCGAAATCACGCACCGGCGTGTAGCTTGCGTAGCTGTACAGCGGTATGTCGTACTTTTCCATTTCCTTCGCCATGTCGTCCCACGGGGCAAAGGAAACTTCGCACAGCAAGTCCGGTTCGCGGTTGATCACATGGTACAGAATACGGATTCCGTTGTTGCTCATGCCGATTTCGTACTTGTCGGGGAACACGAATGCCATGCGGCAAAGCATCTGGCTGTGGTCCTTCACGACGCTGTTCGCTTCGCCACCCATATAGCGGGCGGGGGATTCAACGGCGGGGAGGGCATGAGCAATTTTTTCGAGAATGGTCATGTTTGCAAATTTAGCTAAATGCGAAAGCCCTCCTGTTTTACACGGAGTTACAAATGCTTAGTATTAATAGAGGGTGTTTTGGGGCTTGTTCCCCCTTTTTTCTGTTAATAAACTTGCAGTTCCCGTTTTTTTGGGGTTATTTATGTGTCGTGTGTCTATAAATTCACTTTTTAACTACATTTAAGAGCATGAGCATGCTAACATATTTCTTCTGGCTGGTTACGTTTGTCGCGGGTGTCGTCGTCGCATTCTTTGTGCCCGAAACGACGGTTCCCGTTGGTGGCAAGTTCGTCTTTATCGGGGCTTGGGGCGCTGTCCTTGGCCTGGTACTCTACAACGTGTGCAAGCGAAAGCTCGATATTGCCGAAGAGGACTTCAACGAAGCTCTCTATTCCATCAAGGACTCTAAGCTGTCCATGACGTCTGGCCTTTCGGCGCAGGATCCCGATCCTCTGGCCTCGTCGCCGGAACCCGAAGACATGCCTCTCCCGACGGGGGCTATCTCTTCGAAGGAAGCTCTCGCTAAAAAGGTGGATGAAATTTGCGTGAAGTTCCCTCTCGAGGCTTGGAAAAAGTATGCTCGCTGCCTCTTGAAGGATCGTCCGGTTCCCGAAGTTATCAAGGCTCTCCAGGATTTGCTCCCGCAGCTGTTCCCGAACGCTTCTGGTATTCTGTATATGTATGCCGGAACTCAGACCGATTTGCACAAGGTGCTTTCTTTCGGTGAAACCGTTATTAGCGACGACGTGATTCGCCCGGTCGAATGCGCCAGCTTCGATGCCGGCGATATCGTTATTACGGACTATTCGAACCCGAGCGTGAATGGCGGTTGCACGCACTTGCACCTCCACCCGCACGGAATTTCGTTCTGCGCCCCGATTGAAGGCGTCGAAGAACATTTCGGTATTTTCTCTCTGCAGACCGATGCCCTGCCTGACAACGAAACTATGGATGACTGGCATGCCAAGGTGAGCGCGGTTTCTGCAACGTTTGGCCTTTATATTGCGACCCAGAACCTGAATGCCCGCTACAAGCAGCATAGCATTCGCGACGGCCTTACGGGCCTGTTCAACCGTCGCTATATGGAAGAATCCCTGATTCGCGAAGTTTCTGCGGCTACTCGCCATCGCTCCCCGATCGGGCTTGTCATGATTTATCCGGATTCCGTGTCCCAGATCCAGGAACAGCGTGGCCGTCATGCGGTAGAACAGCTCCTGTGGGAACTGGGCCAGCGCCTGCCGGGCTATGTCCGCAACGAAGATATCCCGTGCCGCTACGAAGGCGACGTGTTCTGCGTGATTCTGCCGGGTGCAGACCTCAAGATTACGCGTGCCCGCGCCGAACGGATCCGCAACGAGATTTCCCAGCTCAAGATTGCCTATGGCGAAAGCGTCCTCGAAACGACTCTCAGTATGGGTGTGGCCGTCATGCCGGCCCATGCAGGCGACGCCCGCGGACTCCTGCAGGCTGCAGGCGAATCAATGCAGATGGCTGTCCAGTCTGGCGGTAATCGCGTGATTCTTGCCGAGGCCCTGCCTCCCAAAAAATAAACGGATAGACGTCTGTTTTTGTTAATTTGTCTGCAAGACGGTTCCGCCTTGCAGGCTTTTTATTTATGGGGCAAATCGCCCAAGAGTAGGCCGGAAATAAAAAAACTCAGCTAACTTGCGCTAGCTGAGCTTTTTGGGGGTTAGGAGGAGAACAAAGAGTTCTTGAGTAGAAAGATAGAAAATGAGCGGGGTAAAAGGGGTGTCTGGCCTTATCTTTGTTGAAAAGCGTTGAGATTTTTTCAACGTTCTCAACGGGGACCATTGGGCGTATTTTCTTTTTTTTACTATTTTTAGGCTATGAAAAAATTTTTAGCTCCCATCGTGCTGCTTGTCCTGGCATCCGCTTTGGCTGTGTACCTCTTGATGGATTTCTCTGGTTCGGGAAGTTCCTTTGATGCCGAAGCTTATCTGGCTGCACGCTCTAAAATTGATTCGCTTGAACTTGAACTCTGGAATGCAAAGTCTGATCCTGACCTTCAGGTAAATATCCGCTTGCAGCTGGACTCTGCATGGGAAGAATTGTCCTCGATGCGTTTTGCTCCGGTGTCTGCCTCTTCGGATGGCGCCGCTGTTGAAGAAAAATCCCACGCCTCTGACATTGTCAAATGGATTTTGGGTGGCATTCTTGCCATTGCCGTTTGCGTTGTCATCTTGATCTTTGTCTTGAGAAAGCGTCAAGAAATTATTACGCGTCGTATGGAGGCCATCAAGGCCGAACGATTTAAGGAACCGAAGGCGTCTCTTGACGATGCGACTATTCCGCCGCGCCCGCGCCGTGAAAAACGCTCCATTATTGCCGACGCCGAGGCGTATGCTGCCAGAAAGCGTGAAACGCTTGCACAAGAGGCGGCGGCAAAGCAGGAGTCCAAGCCGGCTTCCGCAGAAGAACCGAAGGTCGAATTCGAAGACGAAAACGGCGTTCCTGAAAACAAGATTTTGACGGGCGTTCCCGACAACAAGCCGACTCTCAGACCCACGGCCAAGGAACGTATCACGTCTGCGATGCAGAATCTGTCTGACGTATTGCGTGCCCCTCGCGGCCTTTCTCGTGAACGCACCATGAAGTTGCGTGCCCAGAGCCGCAACCTCACGGGTGACCCGAACCTCAAAAGCCCGCTCGAAATTACGCGCTTCGATCGTGAATCCAACGAAAAGACGAAGATTCTCCAGATGTCCCGCCGCGGATTCCCCGCCTCGGCTATCGCCTCTAGCCTGAAGATTTCTCAGGAAAAGGTGGAAGCGGTCATCAAGGAAGCCATGGGCTAATGCGTTATCGTTTCCGCTGCGAATACCTGGGGTCGGCCTTTTACGGCTGGCAGGCCCAGAACGAGGGCGGAAAAACCAAGTTCGTTACAGTCCAGTCTGCGCTAGAACAGGCTTTTAGCGTCGCTCTTCGTACGCCAGTGCGCATAACCGGCTCTGGCCGTACCGATACGGGCGTGCATGCCCGCGGACAGTGCGTGCATTTTGATTTCGACGGTGAAATCGATTGCGCGAAAATCGTCCGCTCGATCAACGGGCTTACCCAGAGGCTCATCCGCATTCGTGACCTCGAACCTTGTGCGCCGGATTTCCATTCGCGCTACGATGCCTTGTGCCGCTATTATCAATACACGATTTTTACGCGTCCGGTCGCACTTATGCGCGACTTCGGTTGGGAGTGCGGCTCCTTGAATCTCGATCTTGATGCCATGGAGCAAGAGGCCAAGTCCTTCCTGGGACATCATGACTTTATTGACTTCTGCATTCCCCGAAACGACGGCAAACCGACGGACTGCATTCTCACGGAATTCCGCCTGGAACGCCTGAATGACTGGAGCTGCATGTTCCACATCAAGGGCAACCGCTTCTTGCACCGCCAGGTGCGAGCCATGGTTGGCACGCTATTCGATGTCGGTCGCGGCAAGCTTCCGCTGGGAACCGTACAAACTATTTTCGAAAAAAAATTTAAGGGCGAACGCACATGGGCGCCGCCCCAGGGGCTTGTACTTCAGAATGTGGAGTATAAGGACTATTAGCCCTTAATCGCATCGATCATGTCGCGCACGGCGCGGTCAATGCCAATCATTACAGCCTTGCTTACAATGCTATGGCCGACAATAATTTCGTCGATGCCTTCGATGGCGGCAATAGCGCCGACGTTTCTGTAGTTGAGTCCGCGGCCAGCCTTGACCTTGAGGCCGTATTTGCGGGCAAGGACCGTCATGTCTTCGAGGGCGGAAATTTCGCGTTCCACTTCTTCGTTGCTTCCGAGCGTGAAACTGGTAGCGTACTTGCCGGTATTGAATTCGACAAAGTCTGCGCCAATCTTCTTGGCGGCCTTGACCTGTTCGGTTTCGGCGTCAATGAACACGCCCACGGAAATGTCGTTGTTCTTGAGCGTCATGACCGGCTTCACGAGGTCGTTTGCCTTGGCGGCAACGTTCAGACCGTCTTCGGTCGAAAGTTCCGTATGGGTTTCGGGGACAAGCGTCACCGTGTCGGGCTGGTTGTTGATTGCCACCTGGAGCATTTCTTGCGTGGGGCTGATTTCCAAGTTCATCTTGGTCGTAACCGTGCGGCGCAAAAGCTGTACGTCGCGGTCCTGGATATGCTGCTTGTCTTCGCGCAAATGCATGGTGATACCCGCGGCGCCTGCGATTTCTGCAAGTACCGCCGCTGCAATCGGATCCGGTTCGCAAATCTTGCGGGCTTCACGGATGGTGGCGATATGATCAACGTTAAATCCAAGTTTTACGGTCATACAAGGCTCCTTGTCATTTCTTCATAAAAGTAGATAAATTTATTAGAGTGGTACCCTGGGCTTTCGCTTTTGCCGGCAAATCGTTCAATTTTTCGATAGAGCTCGTGCTCAAGGGAAGAATCATCACGGCGAGGCCGTTGCGCTTTGCTTCCCTGATTTTTGCCTTGGAATAGTCGTCAAGCGAGCTGTTTTCCGGGTTGTAGGCCGTGGCGGTCTTGCACCTCATTCCGATTTCTTTGCAAGTCTGCATCACGATGGAACGCTTGTTCGCCGAAATATCCAAAAACCAAAGACCTCGGTCCTTGGCGGGTGTCAAAATGGCCTGCAAAAGTTGCTTGTGTTCTACAGCCTGCTCGCCATAACGCGAGACAATGCCCCTTGCTTCCGGGAACTTGGCATGTGCATCCCCGATCACGGTCTCGATTTGTTCTTCGGTGTGGTGGATGCGCAGGGGTCTTAATTTGTTGTGAGCCTTGTTCAGCTTGGTGGATTCAAGCGTGAGCCAAAGGGTTTCGCTCTTGTTGTTTATGTTGTCCAAACTCGCGTAGTCGGCTTCGCTTAAGCCGAATGGCGGAATCAACAAGTCATACGGGTAGTCCAATTTCTTGAGTGCGACAATCAGTTCGGGTGTCAGGGTTGTCACCTGGAATGCGACGGCGAGTAACGAAGCCCCCGGCTTGAATTCGTTGCGGGAGACTTGAAGTTCCAGTTTGAGAGTGTCGCCCTTGTCGTTCAAAAGGTCGACTTTTGCCGCCTGGAAAATAGAGGGGTCCAAGTTGTAAAGCTCTTCCATGTAAAGAATCTTGCCGCCATTCTTTTCGGCAAAGCGCTTTACCTGCAGCAAATACATGATGACCGTTTCGCCGCCACCCATTGTCCAAATGTGGCGTTTTTTACGCTTGGAGTAGCTGACCTGCAGCGGCGACAGGGCCGAGTCCATTTTTTCTTCGAACGGACGGGTGTCCTTTTCTACGGTTTGTTCTGCCGTAGATTCTTTTTGGCCAAGTAGCCCTTGCACCTTTGTCTTGTATAGTTCGGGGAGTTTCGGAAGTAAGAAAACGAACCCTCCGATTAAAATCACTAAAACAATAATTATGGCAAGAATGTGCTTCATTTTTCCCATGGTAGGTGCTAATATAACTAAATTGCCGGTATGCCTATTGTGTTTGCCTTGGTCGGAGCGACCGGAATCGGAAAATCGGAATTGTCCCTGCGACTTGCGGAATCGTTTAATGCCGAAATCATTGGCGTCGATTCCAGGCAGGTGTACAAAGGATTTTCCATAGGTACGGCGCAGCCGGATACGGCAAGCCTTAAGCGCGTCAAGCATCACTTGGTCGATTTTTTGCCTCCTACCGAAACTTTTTCGGCGGGGGAGTTCTGTCGCCAGGTTAAAAACTTGCTGGCCGAAAACCCCGACAAGAAATACATCTTGGTCGGTGGTACAGGACTTTACGTACAAAGTCTTCTTCTCGGTTTGCCCAATATTCCTGCCGTTCCCCCGAGCGTCCGTAAAAAGTTCGAGGATATGGCCGCTTGCGAGGGCTCTGCTAGTTTGTACAAAATGGCTTGCGAGGTGGATCCTGAATCGGCCGCGAACGTGGATCCGAATAATGCGCAACGTCTTGTGCGTATCCTTGAGGTTTTTGAGGCGACGGGGCGTCCTTTATCGGGTTATCAGAAGGAACGTGAAGGCGGAATTGGGGCGGTGCCTGTTTTTTGGTTGCAGCGCGAAAGGGACGTTTTGTACAAACGAATTGATGCCCGCGTCGATCAGATGATTAAGGAAGGCTGGGTCGAAGAAGTTCAGGAACTTTCTCAAACGGTGCCGCTTACGGCTCCGGCGTGGCAAAGCCTGGGCTATCGCGAACTATTGCAGGCGAAAAGTGCCTCCGAAATGGCGGGTGTTATCGAAGAAGTCAAGAAAAAGACCCGCAATTACGCCAAAAGGCAACTTACATGGTTCCGTGGCCAGATGAATTGCTCTTCTATAGATATGAATGAGGATCCTTTTAAGGCGATTATGGGCCTTTTGCAGTGAATTTGGGCGATTTTCGGCAAAAAGATTCTTGAAACTCATAAAAAAGTTGTGAATAGTTTGTGAATTCTCGGGGAACTCCCTGCGCAAGAGTCGTGTTATTCCCGTTTTTTGCGAAAATAAGAAAAAAATGCGCTTTTTTCTGCAAAAACACCCTTGCAAATGTTCCTGAAAATTCTATAATTGGCGTCGTTCCTGAGAGGGACGGCCGAAAACGAAACGCTAAACGCGAAGAACCAAGTAAGCCGCGATCAAGGGACAGCA
>JAEEGJ010008824.1_pt1 | contig 27503 bp, 20 predicted proteins | sample 8958761 | NCBI WGS metagenome assembly JAEEGJ01 (sample SAMN16246546, study PRJNA631951) | gut metagenome | biome: gut microbiome; feature: rumen; material: RS-attached | host: Bos | place: Iran: Karaj | collected 2018-10 | reverse complement strand
TATATCCAATAAGTTCTGAAATCACCTTGACTAATTCTTTGGCGGGGGCAACGATTGTTTCTAATTCTTCTTCGCCAATCGAAAACATGCAGTTGTAATCACCTTTCTCTCTGAGTTGTTCCATCCTAGTCAGGAATCCCCCAAGCCGATCTTCAATAATTCCGGTCTTGATAAAGTGGAGTCCGAACTGGCTCAACATACCAGAATGCGTTTTGCTTGCAAGGCCGTTATGAATGAACAATGCCTGGACTGCATGGAAACATGCATAATAATATCGATTGGCAGCCAGATCCCATTGCTGCATCTTGCTAACCATTTCTGCCTGATTCATGAAACGGTTTGCCTTCTCCATCTGGAGGCCTACCATTGTCTTTCTTTCGTCATCATTCAGGCTCATAGGGCAATAGCATCTTTAATGACGTTATGGTAGAATGGTGTAATGCGGCTTGCCTCCCATTCCTTCTTGGTGTACATAATAGGATTGATTTCGGCACCGATATCCCATCCTAATTTGGTTAGGGGATAGGTGACGGTGTCATAATCATCAGGCTGCAGTTGAGCCTTGTCGAGGACAATCAGGATATCCCAATCGGAATCTTCTCGCGAATCACCACGAGCCTGCGATCCGTAAAGCAGAGCTATAGCCCGCTTAGGGAGAACCTCAGCCAGTGTTTCTTTTATGCTGTCAAATACCTGCTTATCCATATACTTTCATCATGACATCTAAATTGAGTGCAAATATAGGGAGATTTTTCGAAAGTTCCAAATTTTAGGCCAAGTTTTTGTGTTTCACCAAAGTTCTAAGGCATATTGTGTGCAAGCAAATGGGGGCGTGGCGAGGTTAGGCGAAAAAGTTCTAGGAGATGTGCCATCTGCTGTTCACCGCATAGATTAAAGCCGCTGACATGCTGACATCGGTTTCTAAGAGATATAAAAAAATATAGAATATAGTCAATTTTACATGTTATCCATTTTATAAGTCTACAGATGATAGTTATATTGCTGATTCTAAGTCAATTAAATTATACTAGCATTCCACTAACATTCCACTAACTCTTCACTAGGTTTCCACTAAGGTTCCACTAACGTCTTGGAGTGGTTTTGAATAAATATGCAGAGGCAGTTCGACGATATGTGCATACTAACTGTTGAAGAACGGGCTCGGAGGTCGTTAAACGTTCCCACCTTGGGAATGAAACGTTCCCACGTTGGGAATTAGACGTTCCCACGTTGGGAACAGGGCGCTAAAAGGGGATAAGCAGCGCTTATTGGCCAATAAGGGACCCTTATTGCAGAATAAGGAACGCTTATTCAGCGTGTAGAAGAACAGGTCTAAAAGATTATTTAGTGGAAATCCAGTGGAGAGTTAGTGGAAACCTAGTGAACGGTCAGTGGAATGTTAGTGGAAAGCTAGTGGACACAAGAAGAAAGATAACATGCTTGAAATGAGACATTTAAATCAAAATTAGAAGAATTATTGAATATTATTATAAATTTCTCACGAGAATCTACTTGCAATATACATAAAATTTTTGTATATTTTCTCTCGAAAACAGAAATACGTCTGAATCAAGATAAAATCACAAAACTGTAGATATGAAAGTAACCTTACTGAAACTTACTCGCCAAAAAGGAGGTCAATCGGTGCTGATGGCTACGATGGTGCTCACTGGGGTCAGGCCCCAAAGTAAAGTTGCTCACTGGGGTCAGGCGCCAAAGTAAAGTCGCAGGCGACTGTACTTTGGCGCCAGACCCAGGGGGCTGCGCTTTGAGCGAGGGCTTGAGCGAGGAAGGAGCTTCGAGCGAGGAAGGAGGAACGAGGAGGAACGAAAGTGTGTTGAACACAGTAGGGCGCAGGGATGGGAAAGTCTCTGCGCCCTTTGTTCTTGGGGTTATGCCATGAATAGGCGGCCTATCTGATAGATGAGGGCTGAGGTGAGCCAGGCCACGATGGTGGTGTAGCCGGCTGCAAAGAGGGCCCAGCGCCAGGAGCCTGTCTCGTTCTTGATGGCTGCAATGGTGGCGATGCAGGGGAAGTAGAGCAATATAAATATAAGGTACGCGTAGGCTGCCAGTGGGGTGATGCCTTCCTGGAGCATCATCTGGCGCAGATGGGTGTACTTCTCTGTATCGTCGCTGAAGTCTTCATCATCGCCAAAGCTGTCGTCGCCTGAGTAGAGCACACCGATGGTGGAGGCCACAATCTCTTTGGCTCCGACACCTGCCAGCAGCGAGACATCGAGCTTCCAGTTGAAACCCTGGGGCATGAAGATGGGTTCGATGGCCTGTCCCATGCGTCCGATGTAGCTCTGCTCCTGCTGTTGCTCCCGGGTGAGCTCTTCGTTGTGGGGGAAGTAGCCGAGTGCCCAGACGATGATGGATGCCACGAGGATGATGCCTCCCATCTTCTTGAGATACTCCTTGCCTTTCTCCCAGGTGTGTCGCCAGATGGCTTTGGGTGTAGGCCAGCGATAGGGGGGCAGCTCCATCACGAAGGGGGTGTCCTCGCCCTTGATGACCAGCGATGAGAACAGCTTGCTGACAAGGACTGACATCATGATGCCAAAGGCATAGAGCGACAGGAGCACCCACGAGCGGTATTGCAGCGAGAAGAAGGTGCCGGCTATCATAATGTAGATGGGCAGGCGGGCTGAGCAGCTCATGAAGGGCAGGATCATCATGGTGATGATGCGTGAGCGGCGGCTCTCAATGGTGCGGGTGGCCATCACAGCCGGTACATTACAGCCGAAGCCCATGATGAGGGGGATGAACGACTTGCCGTGGAGCCCCATCTTGTGCATCAGCTTGTCCATGATGAAGGCTGCGCGGGCCATATAGCCTGAGTCCTCCATCAGCGAGATGAAGAAGTAGAGGATGAGGATCTGTGGCAGGAAGACGATGACAGAGCCCACACCGCCGATGACTCCATCGACCAGCATGGCCTTCAGGGGGCCGTCGGTCATGTTGCCACTGATCTTGTCGCCCAGCCAGGCCACGCCTTCCTCTATCCAGTCCATCGGGTACTGGCCGAGGGTGAAGGTGGTCTCGAACATAATGTAGAGCAGCAAGAAGAAAATGGGGAAGCCCAGATACTTATGCGAGAGCAGACTGTCGATCCTGTGGGTGGTCTTATAGGTGTCCTTCTTGGTGCCGGTCTTGAACTTGGCCTCCTTCAGGGCACCGTTGATGAAGCCGTATTTCGCATCCATGATGGCTGTCTCAGAGTCGTTGCCAGTCTCCTCCTTCACACGTGCCGAAGCCTTGTCGCGGGCATTGGTCAGCTGGTGGAAGTCGTCCATGCGGTTCTCTCCAGCCATGTGGTGACCCAGATAGTCGAGCACCTGACTGTCGTGCTCCAGTAGCTTCAGGGAGAGGTATCGGGTGGAGTAGTGCTGGGTGATGTGCTCGTCGGCCTTCAGGTATTTCTGGATGTGGCTGATGCCGTCCTCAATCTCATGCCCGTAGTTGATATGCAGGTGGCGAGAGAACTTGCTGGTGCCCTCGTAGACCTGAATGACAGCTCGGAAGAGCTCCTTGACACCTTCGCCATTCTTGAAAGAGGTGGGAATCATCGGCATACCGAAGAGGTGGCTCAGGGTGGAGATGTCCACATGGTCGCCACGACGCTCAAACTCATCATACATGTTGAGGGCGCAGACCATGCGGATGTTCATGTCCACCAGCTGGGTGGTCAGATAGAGGTTGCGCTCAAGGTTGGAAGCATCGATGACATTGATGACCACATCGGGCATCGACTCCGTCAGGTGCTCTCTCACATAAAGCTCCTCAGGTGAGTAGCAGGAGAGCGAGTAGGTACCAGGCAGGTCGGTGAGGTTGAACTCATAGCCGAAGAACTCTGCATGGGCCTCGGTGGCATCGACGGTGACACCAGAGTAGTTGCCCACATGGCCATGGGCTCCCGAGGCAAAGTTGAAGAGCGAGGTCTTGCCACAGTTGGGATTACCCACCAGGGCCACATTGATCATGCGGCGCTCCTTCATGGCCTCGTGCTTGATATAGTCGTCCTCGTGGATGCTGGTATCTTCGGTTAGAGAGAAATGGGTGGCCTCGATGGGGGTGTCGGTAGATACCACTTCGATATTGTCGGCCTCCTGATGACGGAGTGATACTTCATAGCCCATCAGCTTGTATTTCACGGGGTCCTGCAGCGGTGCATTGAGCAGCACTTCCACTTCCTTGCCCTTGATGAATCCCATCTCGATGATACGCTTGCGGAATCCACCATGACCCAACACCTTGACGATGATACCTTTCTCGCCTGTCTTCAATTCTGAGAGTTTCATACCTTATTTATATTTTATGACTCACGATTCTGGTGCAAAGATACACAAATTATTTGTGCAACCAAGTTGCATGCGCGCTCAATCGGGTAAAAATACCTACTTATGAGGATGCTTCACGATGACTTTTCGCCATGTTCCGTCCTGTTTGCGGATGATGTTGAAGCCTCTTTGAAGCTTGTCTATGCGCCTTCCATCGAGGGTGAATATCTGTTCTGCCTGGCTGGCTGTCTTGTAGTGACGTATTCCTGTGGGGGTAATCCTCTTCAGACTGTCCATTGCCTCGGTCATCCATTCCTTCCGCCCTGTATACCACTTCTGGGCTATCTTTACATAGTCGGCCACATCCCTTGTACCTTTGTCATATTTTGTCTGGTCGTAGAGCAGCGCCTGGCTCAGCGCTGCAGCCCCTTTGGCATTCTTGAAGTCATCGAGCTGATGGTTGATGGTGTCGAAGATGGTGGGCGAGAGCTGGTCCCAGAGTTGCAGGTAAGCATCGATAAAGGCCTTGCTGTGCTCATTGGCAGGGTCGAGCAGGGGCTTGAAGATGAAGTGGTAGTGTGCTCCGTCCCAGTCGTCGGTCATGACGTAAGAGCCATCCAGGTCCCACATGTTGGCCATCATGATTTTCGAGTTGTCTGTGTTGTCGTATTTGGTCAGGAAATAGTTGGCTCCTGTGCCGTCCCAGCAGCCTATCAAGTCACGCGCCAGGATCCACCTGGTGAACGAGTCCATGTCGATGTATTCTGGATAGGTGCCATCGTTGATTGACTGCTCCATCTTGCTGACCATCTCCTTAAAATAATCCAGTTGTTCCGTAGTAATCTCTTCGGGTTTAGGGTATTTGAATGTATAGTTCAGCGGCTCGCCGTCCAAAGAACTCTCCACGTAGAGATCGCTGTTCCACCAATACTGGTCGTATTCAAAGACAAAGCCCGTCTTGTCTACATTGAGGCGGCAGTCTGGATTCCTGAGTACTGACTCTGTCAGCAGATACAGCCCGAGATATTCATCGTTGAAGAAAACGTTGACATGTTCATAGGCTGGAGTCCACTGGAGTCCCATCAGGTCGTTGACTATGAATCCGAAAGTGCAGCGGAATTCCACATCCCTGAGCAGCAGCCAGTTCTTGTCTTTGTATTTCTCGGGGTCACCTCGCCTCAGGAGGTCGGCCTTCTTTTCCAGCTTGATCTTGTAGGCCTTTGGGTAGTAGTCCCAAGCAGAGGCATTTCCTCGGATGTTGATTCTCATTCCGCTGAAATCTTCCTCGTAATCTCCACTATCATAGACCACCTCGTTGCCTATGGTAATCTTGACTCTGCCTGGCACTTTGGTCACTTGGGTAATCGTCTTGCCGATACAGCCTTCAGGGGCAAAGATGCCTATGAACGAAGGCTCTTCTTCGTTGACAGTTGTAATCTCCATGAGGGGCATGCCAAGGTCGAGGATTTCCTGTCGGCTCTGGGCTCTGGCTGGGAGGATTGTATTTGCAATCAGGCAAAAACTGATAAACACCTTTATGATAACATCTTTCTCATCAGTCTTCAATGGTGGGAGTTTCATGATAAATGATTTTTGCAAGTATCTTCGAATATTTGATGGCACCGCTTTCATTCAGGTGGCTGGCATCCTGGAAGTCATCGGATGTGAACCTGTTGTCGAAGAGGTGCTCATGGTATTCCACATGTGGATATCTGGCTTGGAGTTTCCTGACAAACTGGTGGATGTCATTGAGCACAATCGGATGGATAGACTCCTGATAGGTCTTGTATACAGGGGGAGCTACCAGTACAAGTCTGACCTGTTTCTGCTGGGTTACCAATGCCAGTTGCTCATATTGTTGCCAGATTTCTTCATATCCAGCCTGGTCGATGGCTTTTGTAGTATCGATAACGGCAGGGATGGACCTCAGGTCCCAGTCTGTCAAGCGGTCCTTGATGTCGAGTTTCACATATCCTAATGAATCACATTCCTGCAGCTTCTGACGGTTGTTCCAAAAGCGTGACATGTAGTTCAATTTGGAATTCAGGATCTCAGAGAAATACCAGAAGGGATCAATGCGTGTCCCCATGTATTTGGTATGCATGCAACGACAGGTGCCCGACAGATCCTCGGGAATTGATTTTGTCAGAGGATTCTCATGCTGACGCTCGAAGAAGAAGTTGGTGTAGTCTACGGGAACGACGACAGCCTGCAGACTGTCCATTCGGGGTACATATATCTCGGCCAGAGCGACATCGTATTCCCTGAGCCTGGCAGAAATGGCGAGGTTGAACACCCCCATGCCAACCAGTTCGGGCTTGACTGCCTCCTCGATATGGGAACTGCCCAACAACAGCACTTTGATGTCCTTCACATGCTCATCCATATACTGTCGCTTGTAGGCATAGACATTGGGACGGAAAAGCAATGCCACCTCAATGATGCTACACATCAGAAGCAATAGTATGCCAAATCCAAATAGGGTCTTCAGAAACTGCTTCATACTTTTTAGAATTGGAAATAGATGAATGCCTGGCTCTTACCGGTAAATGTCAGGATGAGCAGGATGATAAACAGGTAGAGCGCATAGCGCAGGACTCTGGAGTGGAACAGCTTAAATGCCTGTAACTGGAGTGCATGCTCTTCTTTCCTCTGAATCCACTCAATCATCAGCAGGATGAGGGCAAAGCCTATATAGAGCTTTCCATAGCTGTCGATGATGGAACCGCCCTCCAGACCATTCGTAACCATTGCCTGGATAAAGGCCATTGCCTCAGCGATATTTGCAGCACGGAAAATGATATGACCGACGGCCACCAGACAGAAGGTTCCCAGCATCTTGCCGAAGTCCTTCAGGAATGGCAGGTCGTGACTATTGGCCTTCAGCTTCTTGTTCTTACCGAAAGAGCCTGAGAGGATAAGTGGGATAAACAGCAGACCATGATATAGACCGAACACACCATAAGTCCAGTTGGCTCCATGCCAAAGACCTATCAGGATGAGGTTGATCAGCGCAGCCATCACAATGCCCCAGTTGCCGATATTCCTGAAGGCGATGTTCAGGGGCATGAATACATAGTCGGTAATCCAACCTGTGAGCGACATGTGCCATCTGCGCCAATACTCAGCCATGTTACGGGCCAGGAAGGGGTGATTGAAGTTGCGGTTGATACGGTAGCCCAGTATCTTTCCAACGCCAATGGCCATGTTGGAATAACCGTCGAAGTCGGCATAGAGTTGGATGGGATAGAGTAGGGCGGCTATAAGGAGCATCGTGGAGGGCAGATGATCATAGCCATTCCACGCCTGATTGGTGATAATCGCCAGATTGTCGGCAATACACATCTTGGTGAACATGCCCCACAGGATCTGTCGGCATCCATCAGCAGCCAACGAATAGTCGAGGCTGTGAACCTGTTTCATCTGAGGCAGGAACTTGTCGGGACGATCGATAGGACCAGAGAGAATGGTAGGGAAGAAGGCGATATAGGCTGCAAACTCCGTCAAGTCCCTGCAGGGCTCAATATGCTCGCGGTGGATCTCGATGATATAGCTGATCAGCTTGAAGGTGAAGAAGCTGACGCCGATAGGCAAAATGATGTTCAGCGTGCTCCATGAAACCTGAAGACCAATGGCATTCAGAAGCTCAGCCAATGATTCTACGAAGAAGTTCAGGTATTTGAAATACAACAAGATACCAACTCCAAGGATAACGCTGAAGGTGGTGATGCGCGAGGCAGCTTTGGTATGTCCTTCCTCCATCTGGCGGTGGAGCCAGAGACCTATCAGCCAGAATACGATGGTGGTTCCTAATAACAATGGAATCATGCGCCAGTCGGCCATGCCATAGAAGACATAGCTCACCAGTAGGAGCCATGTGTTCTGGAACATGGGCGTCTTCTTGAAGAATGGCAGGTAGTAGACGATGAAAACGACTACAAAGAACAGCAGGAAGCTATAGGAATTGACAACCATCAACTATAATCTGTAAACCGTAAACTGTAAACTGTAAACCGTAAACCCAAAACTATTTAAGCTTCTCCTCCATGGAGTTCACCATCTCGCCGACGTTCCTCCATTTCATAATCTCCAAGGAGGTGAACTTGATGCCGAAGGACTTCTCGATAGCCACAATCAACTGGATGTGACTCAGAGAATCCCACTCTTCTATATCGTTGGCACTTGTCTCCTCGGTCAGTTCACACTCATCAAGGTCTAACACGTCGATGAATATTTCATTCAGCTTACTAAAAATCTCTTTTCTTTCCATAAACTTATTTTGTCTTAATATAATTCTCTCTGGGTTGGTATTGCTCAACATCGAGTACATATTGGGCTGTAGGTGTTCCTTCCAGTTTCTGGAAGCCCAGGCTGGGGTAGTGATTCTCCACCATCTTGTTCTTCGGGGTGGGCAGGTACTCACCGACGATGCGCTTATAGCCTTTCTCACGGGCTGCTTCTACCATCGTATTGAGCGTAAAATCCTCCATTCCACGCTTCAGTACACGGCAGCTCATGAACCAGGTGTCGATGAAGAGGGTTTCCTCGTCTTGCTTCTTCATGATGATAACTGCAATCAGGCCGTTATCTCCGAATTTGTCCTCCAGCGTAAAACTGAGGTCAATCACGTCAGGATCCTGTCCTAAAGCCTCGATGTCAGCCTCTGTATAGCGGACAGTACGCAGATTGAACTGGTTGCTGCGCTGTGACAGCTGGGCCACTCTGGGAGTATTGAATTTGTTGAATCCGCTGACAACAGATGTCATGTCGAGTGATTTCAGGAAATCAGCCTCGTTGCTGAATGTCTTCTGCAGGGAGGCGCGCTGAGCCTCTACCTGATACTGTTTGGTACGATCCTTATCTGCCTGACTATAGGATGCAGTCTCGAAGAGATTCAGCGAATAGAGGTATTCCAGATATTCGCCTGGGTCCTGAGGCAATTCTGGCACGGTAATGCCTGGAATATTCTCTCTGACGATATTCCTCTCGAAAGGATTATCATCGAGGAACACCATCGAATCAAAACCGATGTTCAGAATCCGCTGGATGGTGCGGATATTATCCACCTTTGTTTCCCAGTTGGCCTGGAACACAGCGATATCCTCCAGTTTGAGCACCATGTCGGGATGCTTCTCGAAAGGCTCCTTGGCAGTCTCCTCATTATTCTTGGAGGCCACGCAGATGATGACACCTCGTTGCTTGAGTTTCTTCACCCACATCTGGAACTCCGTGAAAGCCTTGCCGATGCCCAGTCCATGCCCCAGCTGGATGCCCTCAAGTCCGTCGTCTCCAATGACACCTCCCCAGACCGTATTGTCGAGGTCGAGGATCAGGCATTTCTTGAACTGTCCCTTGATGGCACAGATGATATCCATCACCCTTGAGGCCACATAGGGTAGGGCGTCGATGCTCAAGACCATCTCCGTGCTGACATAGACATTGGGGGCAAACATCATGTCGCGTCCCAACTTATTCTGCAGTCCTGCTATATCACATATAAAGAGGTTCGCGTAACGCTGTGACAGATCCATCAGTCCCATGTTCAGTTTACGAACCTGATAAGTGAACGATGATGTCACCTTCGTGGCATAACTGCCAAAGACGGTATCTTCAATCTCAGGATAGTTCAGGCAGACGATTTTCTTGCTTGCCAACATGGGGTTCTCGCAGACAGAGGCAACAAAGGCCAGCCGTTCTTCTGCAAGAGATTCCTGCTGACTGGGAGATAGCAGACTATGCTTCTCTCCAAGTTTGTGGGTAGACTGGAATAGCACTATAAAGTCGGCATCAGTCTGATAGAGTTCACTCGACGGATCAAGGAACTGTCGCTCCACCTGGTTGTATTCAGCTTCGAACAAATCTATCTGATAGCCCCTCTCAGCACCAGAGCCTCGGATAGCTGTGGCAAGGAACTGGGTCGCTGTGTCACCTGTCAGCGCTACTTTAATCGCTGGCAAGTCAGCAGGCATGCGCTTCGTTATCTTCTTCAGTTCCTGAAATGTTTTCATCATCAATCAGTTCTTAGCTTTCAAAATAGTTCTCCAATTCCGTCTTTGCAGCACCATGATCGTTTGACAGGTCCTTGATAATCCGTCCTTTCTCCAGCAACGTGATTCGCGTGGAGATGTCTATGGTATGCTGGAGATTATGACTGGAAATCAAAATGGTAGCCCCCGTCAGTTCATGATAGGCCGTCAGCTCATGCTTGAGGACATTCTGGCTCGAAGGATCGAGGAAGTTGAAAGGCTCATCGAGAATCACCAACTTGGGCTTATTAAACAGGGCCGACATGATTCCCACCTTCTGCTTGTTTCCTGCCGAGAGGTTTCTGATGAGTTTCTTATGTCCGAATATCTCACCACCAGCCAGACGCTCAAAATCCTTCAGACGTTCATCTACATCCTCCTGCTTCATATCAGTAATCTTGCCAATGAAAGCGAAATATTCCTCTGGTGTCAGGAAATCTATCAGGAACCCTTCGTCGATGTAGGCACCAGTCCATGCTTTCCATTGTTCTGAAAGAGCAGGATTGACAGCAACGACTTCATCGCCATTGCTGAATCTTGAGGTTGGTGGGACGGAAAGCATCACCTCTCCCTCGTCGGGCTTCAAAAGGTCGAGCAGCATACGGAAGAGGGTCGTCTTGCCAGCACCATTATTACCTACAAGCCCAAGGATATCCCCGTCGTTGATGGTCAACGCGGGAATATCACAGGCGATAGTCTCACCAAAGGATTTCTTGAGGTTACTGATGGTAATCATCTCTTAACTCTAAACTCTTATCTCTTAATTCTAAACTCTTAATTCTTAACTCTTAACTCTAAACAATCCCTTTTCCGTGACAGTTCTTGAATTTCTTTCCTGAACCACAAGGACATGGATCATTTCTGCCAGGCAGCTTGTCTTTGATGATAGGTGACTTTGGCTGCTGGGCACGAGTGTCATGCTGGGCTGCAGCCTGTTGGTTCTTGTCGACGAGCTGTTCTTCACCCACCTGCTGCTTGCTCTCAGTATACTGCTGGCGCTGGGTGCGCTGCTCAGGAGCTGCTTCCTGTACCTGCTGCTGCATCTCAGGAATCTGGGCACGCGTCAGGATGGAGCAGATGCGGTTATACATCTCATTGATCATATCGTCCCAAACCTTGGCACTCTCCAGCTTGAAGATCAGCAACGGATCTTTCTGCTCGTAGGATGCATTCTGTACAGAGTGCTTCAGTTCATCGAGCTGACGCAGGTTCTCCTTCCAAGAATCATCGATGATATGCAGGAGGATAGCTTTTTCAAATTCCTTGATGACAGTCTTAGACTCACTTTCGTATGCCTCTTTCAGGTTGCAGGGGATATTAAACATTCGGCGACCATCAGTCAGAGGAACCATAATGCGCTCAAACCTGTCACCCTGAGTCTCATAGACTTGTTTGATGATCGGGTTAGCCACAGTCTGGATTCGTTCTGTCTTTCTATTGAAATTACCAATGGCTGCCTGGAAAGCATTCTCCGTCAGCACCTCTCTCGGCTGATTGATGAACTCATCGTTGGTGAATGGTGCCTCCATCGACAGGATGTGCAGGAATTCCTCTTTGCATCCCTGATAATCGTTGTTCTCGATGATGTTGACCACGCGGTCCCAGATGATGTTGGCAATATCCATACCGATACGCTCTCCCATCAAGGCATGACGACGCTTCTCGTAGATAACAGTACGCTGCTTGTTCATCACATCGTCATATTCAATCAGTCGCTTACGGATACCGAAGTTGTTCTCCTCAACCTTCTTCTGGGCACGCTCAATACTCTTGGAAATCATCGGACTCTCAATCATCTCACCATCCTTGAAACCAAGCTTGTCCATCACATTGGCAATACGCTCAGAGGCAAACAGACGCATCAGCTTATCCTCGAGTGATACATAGAAGACGGATGATCCTGGGTCACCCTGACGACCTGCACGACCTCTTAACTGACGGTCTACACGACGGCTCTCATGGCGCTCAGTACCAATGATAGCCAGACCACCGGCAGCCTTAACCTCTGGTGACAGCTTGATATCGGTACCACGTCCTGCCATGTTGGTAGCAATGGTTACAGCTCCTAAGCCGTTGGTCGACTGTCCTGCAAGTGCCACGATGTCAGCTTCCTTCTGGTGGAGCTTGGCATTCAGCACCTGATGAGGAATCTTTCGCATGGACAGCATCTTTGAGAGCAACTCAGAAATCTCAACCGATGTTGTACCTACCAGGGTAGGACGTCCAGAGTTGCGCATCTTCTCAATCTCCTCGATGACAGCATTATATTTCTCACGGGCTGTTTTATATACTCGGTCATCCTGGTCATTACGGATGACAGGTCTGTTGGTTGGAATCTCCACTACATCGAGCTTGTAGATATCCCAGAACTCACCTGCCTCTGTAGAAGCGGTACCAGTCATACCAGCCAGCTTGTGATACATGCGGAAGTAGTTCTGAAGGGTGATGGTGGCGAAGGTCTGTGTGGCTGCTTCCACCTTCACATGCTCCTTGGCCTCTACAGCCTGATGCAAGCCATCGCTCCAACGACGGCCCTCCATGATACGACCAGTCTGCTCATCGACAATCTTCACCTCACCATCGATAACCACATACTCGTCATCCTTATTAAACATGCAGTAGGCCTTCAACAACTGCTGGAGGGTATGAACACGCTCACTCTGGATGGCGTAATGGCTCAGCAACTCGTCTTTCTTGTCAACACGCTCCTGATCAGTAAGACCAGTTTCGGCTTCGAGGGCTGAGAGCTCAGAAGTGATATCGGGCAGCACAAAGAGTTCATTATCATTGACCTGCTTGGCCAGCCATGCAGTACCTTTATCGGTGAGGTCGCAGGAGTTGAGTTTCTCGTCTACCACGAAATACAGAGGCTCTACGCACTCAGGCATCCTGCGGTTGTTGTTCTCCATGTAGATGTTCTCTGTGTTCTGCATACCACTCTTGATACCTTCTTCTGAAAGGAACTTAATAAGCGGTTTGTTCTTTGGCATAGCCTTGTGGGAACGATAGAGGGAAAGGAAACCTGCATCAAGTTTCTCCTGACCTTCTTTCTTGTTGCCAGCCTCTATCAGTTTGTTGCCCTCGCCGATCAGGTTCTTGGCCTCAGCAAGATACTGGGTGGCAAGCTGTTTCTGAACTCCCACGAGCTTTTCTACCAATGGCTGATACTCCTCAAACATCTGGTCGTCACCCTTGGGAATAGGACCAGAGATAATCAGAGGTGTACGGGCATCATCAATCAACACAGAGTCGACCTCATCGACAATAGCATAATTGTGTGAGCGCTGTACAAGGTCGGCAGGCGAGATGGCCATGTTGTCACGCAGGTAGTCGAAACCAAATTCATTGTTCGTACCAAAGGTGATGTCTGCCTGGTAAGCTCTACGACGTGCCTCAGAGTTGGGCTGGTGCTTATCAATACAGTCAACGGAAAGTCCATGGAACATATAAAGAGGTCCCATCCACTCAGAGTCACGCTTAGCCAGATAGTCGTTCACAGTAACTACATGAACACCGTTACCTGTCAAGGCATTCAGGAAGACGGGGAGGGTAGCAACCAAGGTCTTTCCTTCACCAGTAGCCATCTCCGCAATTTTACCCTGATGAAGAACGGTACCACCAAACAGCTGTACATCATAGTGTATCATTTCCCATTTCAGGTCGTTGCCTCCAGCTGTCCAGTGATTGTGGTAGATGGCCTTGTCTCCGTCGATGGTAATGAAGTCCTTCTTCGGGTCAGCAGCCAACTCTCTATCAAAGTCGGTGGCCGTTACGATGGTTTCCTCATTTTCAGCAAAGCGTTTGGCAGTCTCTTTCACAATGGCAAACACTTCAGGCATAACCTCATCAAGAGCTTTCTCATAGATATCCAGAACTTCCTTTTCAATCTTGTCAATCTGAGCAAAGATGTCTGCACGCTCATCGATAGGGGTATCTTCAATGGTGGCCTTGAGTTCTGCAATACGGGCTTTCTGCTCCTTGGCAGAGTCCTGCACTTGCTGTTGTAATACTTTTGTACGCTGACGTAGCGCATCATTGTCCAGCTGCTCCACCTGTGGCGATACAGCTTTTACTTTTTCCACAAGGGGCTGGATGAGTTTCATGTCGCGTGTAGATTTGTCTCCAAACAGCGACTTTAAAATCTTACTAAAATTCATATCAAATTATAACTTTTTATTCTTTTCTGATTAATCCTTTTCCAAAAAACGGTGCAAAGGTACAAATAATATTTGTAACTGCCAAACTAATCTGTAAGAAATCCTATAATTGGCAGAGGCATGCCTAAAAAAGTGGCAAGGCGTTGCTGGCATTCGGTGCCCTGATGCGAATAGCCTTAGCAATGGAAGGGGCTATTCTGTCGACAGTTACAGGTGCCTGAACACGTGCAGACTGAATGCCTGAACTGAAGACGATGATGGGGAAAAAGGCAAGGTCGACTTTTGCTTTTTCTGTCTGATTGGTATTTTCATCTGACAATTGCCAACCTGGTGCCAGATGGATAGTCAAATCACCACGATGAGTTTCAAAGAGATGAATATCCACGCTTTTTACTCCAGCTGATTGTAATAAGAACTCTTTGGCTCTTTTTGTAGCATCGGTTATGGTAATACGTTTTGATTCAAGTAATTGTGTATTCAGGTACAACTGATTCTTGAAATAGGTTTCAACGTATTTCCCGCTTCCCCATAATCCGCCGAAATACATATTGAGCAGATTGGCAGTACGGTTGATATAAAATGTACCTGAGGGAATGTGATATATCTTATAATTCGTGGAATTTTCTTCACAATATCCAGTGCTGGTAATCACATAGAGCGTGTTGCCCTTCCCGACTTGTGTCTCGGTCTGAGATACCAGTCTGGCTATTTCCTGATCAAGTTGTTGATAGGTCTGCTGGTCTTGTCCACCGGCTTCATAAGTCAACAGCAGCAAATCAGGTATGGAGTCTTGACCTAAAGCCTCCTGCGAGATGGATTGTAAAGCCTGTGTGGTGATATCAGCTGATGTCCACTTCTTCCTGCCGTAAGAATTCCAGTAAACATTGTTGGGCGCATGTCCACCAGCCAGTTCTGCAATCGTTTTTGTAGGAGCGATAGCAAAGACTTTCCCCCTTCCGTTAGTGGCTATCTTCAGTTCGTCTCCAATGGTAGATACGGCCAGGTCTGATGGCGCCGGAGAAACAGGTCTTAATGAAGCCCTGTCTATCCACTGCTCTCCTGTGATAGTATGATAGAATGGGGTTGTCCCTGATACTACTGACGAAATGGCAGAAGCCTGGTCAATATTTCTAAAGGGATAAGAAGCCTGTTCGAAAATGGCACCTTGCTCCATCAGTCTTAAGAAACCATTGGTACCATAAGTAGGTGCGAAGAGTTCCAGATAATCACTTCTGAGCTGGTCGATGGTAATGTTTACAACCAGCTTGGGAACCTGCCGGGTTCCTTTTTGTCCTTGTGCTTCTGCATGCAATGCCAGCACCGACAAGAGTGTGATATATAGATATTTATTTCTCAAATCTGATAACTCTTAACAGCAAACATAATGCCACAATGAGCATTCCTTCTGCGTAATGTTGGAAAATACTACCAATCAGGAAGAGAACAATCATGGCAATTTGTATCTTTGGCCAGGTCTTATTCTTCTTCCTGATGACTGCTGGGATAAAACCTAAAGCTATCGGATTCAGCAAAAGGATCTGCAGATTCGTACTGGTGGCTGGATGTTGCGAAAAGAGCATGACAAACAGCACACAGCCTGCTAATCCTTGCATCAGCAGCAATACCACATCATACCACGTAGATCTTTTCTTCCGCTTCCAATCGAAAAGACTGATGCCTACTGTGATGACCAATAAGATACAGGCACATTGCATAGGAGTCAGCGGGAAATCTCTTTCTATGATCTGCACACCAGGCATCACAGCCATTCTTCTTTCGCTGACAAGTTGTCGGTAGTTTCCGTTAGCGTAAATCTGCGCTCTGTCGAAATCATAGAGAAGATTCTCAGGCAGGAACTCCTGTTGCTTCATATCTGTCTTCAAATCAGCCTTGATACCAAGAAGCATATCATTGCCGAATGTAGCCCAAGGGTGATTCCTGGTGCAGAAACTCACCATTTCCCTGTATGAAGGCGAATAGTCTTCACGAGGGGCATATTCAATCTTCCCATTGACACATTTCTCTACGATGTCTCGTGGGCGAGTAGAACAATTATCATAGAAGAAATTGTAGCGATAAATGCGATTCTCAGGCCGCAGGTTGTTGGCCAATGCATCTCTGACCTTTAGCTTTTCTTCATTTGTCAGGTTCAACACCTGTTCTGTCACGCTGCTGCCCCAATGCTCGTAATAGGCGCAAAAAGACCTGAATGGAATTGTGCCCAATTCATAGTCTGTCAGACCAAAAACAAACCGAGCGACAAAATAGGGCTTATCAAAGTTAAAGATGCCCCAGTTAAAAGCCAGGTCCTCACCAGCAAGAGGGCCTTCTTGGTGCATATCATGCCATCTAATGGCAGAGTGGCCATAAAGACTGTAGACTTCCTCATGAGGCGAACAAGTCAAGAGACTCACTTCTACGGAATCAAAATATTCTGGACACAGTTCTTGTTGTGCCTGTGTCGAAATAGCATAAAAGTTGCAAAATAGGACGAATAGAGTCCTAAAAATGTTTTTTAATTGTTTCACGATGCAAAATTACTCTATATTTTTCACTAAAAAGCGTTTTTCTCGATTTTTTTCAATAATTTTGCACGCTGAAATGATTTTCTTAAGAAATAAAGTGCAAAATATGAATAAAATGCTTGCTTGTCTCCTCATGCTGGCCATGACGATGACAGCTTATTCTCAGAGTGGTTCCCGATCTCCCTATAGCCAATATGGCTTAGGCGACCTGAGTACTCAGAGCGTTGGATTTAATAAAGGAATGAATGGTGTGGGTCTTGGTATGCGCAAAGGCAACGAGGTCAATCCCCTCAATCCTGCTTCTTATTCTGCCATAGACTCTCTGACGATGATTTTTGATGGAGGGCTCTCTGGACAGATTACCAATTACGAAGAACAAGGCAAGAAAGTGAATGCCAAGTCGGGCGGCTTTGATTATTTTACTACGCTTTTCAGGGTATATAAGCATCTGGGAGTCTCTGTGGGCGTTATGCCTTATTCTAATATCGGTTATGATTATAAGGAGACAAGTTATGAGACTTTAGGTTCTGATAAAATCAAGGAGACTACTATGTATAATGGTAGTGGTGGACTGAATCAGCTTTACGTCGGTATAGGCTGGCAAATCGTAAAGCCTCTTTCTGTAGGCGTTAACCTGTCTTATCTTTGGGGAGATTCCCATCAGGAGATTGAGGGTGGTACGAATGCGCTTTCAAATACGCTGTTCCGTGAATATGAGTGGTCTGTTAGCAGTTATAAAGTCGATTTAGGTGTACAACTTACCTTACCTTTAGCCAAGCGTGATTTCCTGACGGTAGGTGCCACCTTCTCACCAGGTCATCATCTGAATTGTGATCCTATATGTCGCATGATTATGACCAATGCTTCTATTACGAAATCAGATACCACCTCTTTTAAAGTCGATAACGGATTGTCAATTCCTACATCTTTTGGTGTTGGTATTGGCTATAGTCATGCTTCAAAATTCCGTGCAGGAGCTGATTTCCATTTGCAGAAATGGGGCTCTGTATCTTATCCGCGATTTGATGGAAATACCTATGCTCTGAAAGACGGGTTGCTGAAAGACCGTTTCCAGGTGAATGCAGGTGCTGAATTTATGCCTAACCCCAATAGCCGAAAATTATTAGGGCACATACGCTTCCGTGCAGGCGTGGGCTATTCTACACCTTATTATTATATAAATGGAAAGGAAGGTCCTAAAGAGCTGAGTGCAAGTATCGGTTTTGGCATCCCCATCGCCAATGCCTACAACAATCGTTCTATCCTGAACATCAGTGGACAATATGTAAGACGCTCTGCAGATAATCTGGTGACAGAGAATACTTTCCGTCTTTGTATCGGTCTTACCTTTAATGAGAGATGGTTCGCCAAGTGGAAGATCGAATAACAAGCATCTTAGCAGTCATGGCAGGTCTGGTCTTGATGGCCTGTACCGAGGTGAAGGAGCATGTCGCTCCTCCTATCAACGATCGTGACTCTGTTTCAACGATGACCACCTTTGGCGTTAACACGCTGATTAGTGATTCTGGTGTTATCAAGTATAAGATCGTGACTGAGCGATGGGATGTTAACACCATTAAGAATCCTTCGCGCTGGACTTTCGAGAAAGGTATTTTCTTTGAACAGTTCGATGAGAAATTCCATGTAGAGGCCTATATTCAGGCTGATTCTGCCTGGTATTTCGATCAGAAGAAACTGTGGAAGCTCCGTGGTAGAGTCCGTATCAGGAATATCAATGGACTTATCTATGAGAGTGAAGAGCTGTATTGGGATGGTAATTCGCATGAGCTTTATTCCAATGTATGGTCGAAGGTTACAACACCTGAGCGTACAATGGAAGGTACCTATTTCCTAAGCGATGAACACATGCGTCATTATATTGTCAACAATTCAAAAGGATCATTTGAGAAGGAGGATATGACAGGCGAAGCCAAGGAGGAAGAGCAGAAGAATCCTGCAGATACGGTTCAACAGCCAGAACCCATCCTTCGCCCGAAGGCAGAAAAGGCGCGTCGTTCTACTCCACACCTCTAAACTATATACTTTGCAACATGAACTATGAACTGATTATATGGCTCCTTGTGACGATGCTTTTCTCCGCTTTTTTCTCGGGTATGGAGATTGCTTTCGTTTCAAGTAACAGGCTGTTGGCAGAGATGGATCGTGAAAAGAATGGCCTCTCACAGAAGGCCATAGCTTTCTTTTACCAACATCCGAATAATTTTGTATCAACGATGCTGGTTGGTAATAATATCGCTCTTGTCATTTACGGTATTCTTTTCGCCAAAATCTTCGACACACTTTTCTTTGCTTCTCTCAGCGACGGTGTTCGTGTGACTGCTGATACGATACTTTCTACATTTGTTGTGCTGTTTACAGGCGAATTCCTGCCAAAGAGCATATTTAAGAACAATCCCAATACACTATTGACATTCTTTGCGATACCAGCGTGGATCTGTTATGTGATTCTTTATCCAATATCGAAGTTTGCCACCTTGCTCTCAAAAGGATTGCTCCGAATGGTTGGCGTTCACATGAATAAGGATGCTGAAGGAACATCATTTACCAAGGTAGACCTTGACTATCTGGTTCAGACCAGTATTGATAATGCAGAGGATGATGCAGACATCGGGGAGGAAGTGAAGATATTCCAGAATGCCCTTGACTTTTCTGAGACCAAGATCCGTGATTGCATGGTGCCTCGTACAGAGATTGATGCTATCGCAGATACAGCCACTATTCCGCAACTGAAACAGGTCTTCATCGAGAGTGGTCACTCCAAGATTGTGGTATTTCATGAAGATATTGATCATATCATCGGATACATTCACTCTTCCGATATGTTCACGGCTTCTGAAACTGCTTTGTGTGCAGACTTGGTTCGTGAGATTTCATTCGTACCTGAGACGATGCTCGCATCTAAATTAATGAAACAGCTGATGCAGCAAAAACGCTCCTTGGCTGTTGTTGTTGATGAATTTGGAGGTACGAGTGGACTGGTGTCTCTCGAAGACATTATGGAGGAGATTACAGGAGAGATAGAAGATGAACATGACAATACGAACCATGTTGCTAAACGACTCTCTGATGGTGAGTTTATTCTTTCTGCCAGATTGGAGATTGAAAAGATAAATGAGATGTTCTCGTTAGATCTTCCAGAAAGTGATGAATATATGACACTTGGTGGATTGATTCTCCATGAATATCAGTCGTTCCCGAAACTTAATGAAGTGGTCAAAATTGGCAAGTTCGAGTTTAAAATAGTGAAGAATACCGCTACGAAAATTGAATTAGTGCGACTAAAGATAACTGAATAAGTGAAATTTATCCCAAAAATTTTTTCTATATCATTCATTTTTAGTACCTTTGCACGCTGATTGGGCAAATTAGCGAAAGACTGCCCGCAAAAATGAAATAAAAATTTTAAAATATTATAATTATGGCCGCATTAGGAAAAATCAGAAAAAGAGGCGTGACCCTTGTGATTATCATTGGTCTCGGCCTTTTCGCCTTCATTGCAGAAGAGGCTTTCCGTTCTTGTGAAGCAACCAAGAACCAGCAGCGTCAGCAAATAGGCGAAGTATTAGGTAACAAAGTTAATGTTCAGGAATTCCAGGCTCTCGTCGATGAGTATCAGGATGTACTGAAGATGACACAGGGTCGTGACAATTTCACGGAAGAGGAGCTCAACAGCATCAAGGATCAGGTTTGGAACTCTTTTGTCAACGAGCAGCTTATCAATGACGAGGCTAAGAAGCTTGGTCTGACTGTTACTGACGAGGAGTTGCAGAACATCATGAAAGAGGGTACCAATCCTATGCTGATGCAGTCACCCTTCGTTAATCAGCAGACTGGTCGTTTTGATGTGACTATGCTCACCAAGTTCTTGGATGACTATAAGAAGAGTGCTGGTAACCCACAGCTTTCAGAGTCATATCAGACCATCTATAAGTACTGGCAGTTCATCGAGAAGCAGCTTCGTCAGCAGACTCTTACTCAGAAATATCAGGCTCTGATGGCTGGTTGTCTGCTTTCTAACCCTGTTTCTGCCAAGATGGCTTTCGAGGGTCAGAATCAGGAGACTGATATCCAGCTGGCTTCTTTCGCATATTCTTCTATCAACGATAACGATGTAAAGGTTGACGAGAAGGATATCAAAGCTAAGTACGAGGAGGAGAAAGAGATGTTCAAGCAGCAGGTAGAGACTCGCGATATCAAGTATGTTGATTTCCAGGTTCTCGCTTCAGCAGCTGACCGTAAAGCTCTCCAGAAGACCATGGAAGAGGCAAGTGCCAAGCTTCAGAGTGGTGCAAATCCCGCAGAAGTTGTCCGCAAGGCTCAGTCTCAGTTCCCTTATACCGGTATTGCAGCTACCAAGCGTGCTTATCCTTCTGATATCGCAGCTAAGCTCGATTCTATGTCTGTAGGTCAGACCACAGCTCCTTTCGAGACAAAGTTCGACAATACGCTTAATGTTGTGAAACTGATTTCAAAGAGCCAGATGCCTGACTCTATTGAGTATCGTCAGATTCAGGTAGGTGGAGCTACTGTAGAGGCAGCTCGTCAGACCGCTGATAGTGTTTACAACGCTCTCAAGGCTGGTGCAGATTTCGAGGCTCTTGCTCAGAAATATGGCCAGACAGGTCAGAAGCAGTGGCTTACCTCTGCTATGTATGAGAATTCAAACATGATGGATGAGGAGTCGAAGAACTATCTCAATGCCATCAATGGTCTGAGTGTTAATGATGTAAAGAACCTTGAGTTTACACAGGGTAACATCGTTATTCAGGTAACAGCTCGTAAGGCTATGGTCGACAAGTATGATGTTGCTGTTATCAAGCACACCATCGATTTCTCTAAGGGAACATATTCTGAGGCTTACAATAAGTTCAGCCAGTTTGTCAGCGAGAACAAGACGATTGCAGACATGGAGAAGAATGCTGCCAAGTTTGGTTACACAGTTTCTCCTCGTCAGGATCTTGCAAACTCTGAGCACAATGTAGCAGGTCTGCGTGCCACTCGCGAAGCTATGAAGTGGATCTTCGATGCTAAGGAGGGACAGGTTAGCCCACTTTATGAATGTGGTAATAACGATCATCTGCTTGTTGTGGCTCTTACAAAGATCCATCCTGTAGGTTATCGTGCTCTCGAGAGTGTTCAGGATATGGTGAAGGCTGAGGTTGTTCGCGATAAGAAGTTTGAGCAGCTCAAAGAGAAGTTGGCTGGTGTTGCTGATATCGCAGCAGCTCAGGCAAAGGGTGCTCGTGTAGACTCTGTTAATCAGATTACCTTTGGTGCCCCTGTATTTGTACAGGCTACAGGTGCAAGCGAGCCTGCACTTGCTGGTGCTGTTGCTTCTGCTAAGCAGGGTGATTTCAGCAAGGCGCTGGTTAAGGGTAATGGTGGTGCATACCTCTTTAAGGTTCTGAAGAAGTCAGAGCGTGAGGGTGCTAAGTTCGATGCTAAGGCTGTTGAGCAGCAGCTTCAGATGCAGGCTCTCCAGTCAGCTCGTATCTTTATTCAGGAACTCTATCAGAAGGCTAATGTAGTGGATAACCGCTACTTGTTCTTCTAATCGAAAATTACTAATACTAAAGTGAGGCGGATTCCTTCAGTTGGAATCCGCTTTTTTTATACTCTCAATTCCCAAAAGGCAACGGCTGCAGCAGCGGCAACATTCAGGGAGTCTACTTGGTGGAACATAGGAATACGGACGGTGAAATCAGCTTTCTCAATAGTTTCCAGAGGAAGACCGTCACCCTCGGTGCCCATGATGATAGCAAGACGTTCCTGCTGCTTCAGAATGGGATCTGCCAATGAGATCGATTTGTCTGTTAGTGCCATTGCTGCAGTATGGAAACCGAGTCGGTGAAGTTCTTCATAATCATTGAGCCAAGTCCAGGGAACAAGGAAGACCGTCCCCATCGATACACGAATGGCCCTGCGGTTTAGTGGATCACATGAGCTGCGAGTCAGTAAAACAGCATCGATACCAAGAGCTGCCGCAGAACGGAATATGGCTCCAATATTAGTTGTGTCGCAGACAGCATCAATCACACAGACACGACGTGCATCTTTCAGCACGTTATCGAGTAGGGGTTCTGGCTTCCGTCTCATGGCACAGAGAACTCCCCTTGTCAAAGTATAACCAGTGAGTTCTGACAGCAGTTCGCGTGTTCCTGTATAGACGGGCATGTCAGGATGCTCCTGGATAATAGTGGCTGCATCACCTTCGATGTGCTTTTTCTCACATAACAAGGCCTCTGGCTCATAGCCAGCTTGTAAGGCAACGCGAATCACTTTTGGACTCTCTGCAATGAAAATGCCTTGATCAGCATTCAATCTGCTTCGCAACTGTGCTTCTGTCAGCTTGCAGAAAGGTGCAATGCGAGGGTCTTCTATGGATGTAATCTCGTAGATCATTCGGTATAGAAATTAATCAGACGGATAAGAGCCTGCTGACATACAAGGCAAAACTCCGGCTCTTCATTGGTGCGCATACGGCAATTCTTAAAACCTCGCCAGACACCTTTGCTGAGATAACCGCCTCCTTCGATAAGACCTGCTTTTCCTTCGTCAACTAAGTTCTTCCACTTCGAGCTGAAATCATGTTTCGTCGTCAGATTGGGTTCCCATGGTTCTGTATCCGCGAAATACATGGGATCATCATCACCGTAAGGATACTCATCGCCAAGTCCTCCAAAGGAATGACCGAATTCATGGACGACTACAGGGCGGAATGAAGGACCATGAGCATCGGTAAGGGTATATGAGTTGTAAATACCTCCACCGCCATATCGCTCTCCGTTCACTAACACAATAATGTGCTCATAAGGTGTGCCTGCCAATACGTCGTTCAGTTTCTTCAGATGGAGCGTCGTGAGATAGCGCTCACTATAGAAGGTATCGAAGTGGGCACCCAAGGCTGTCTGCTTCCAAATACCTTTGTTAGGCTCGCTGACACCACTTTCTGCTGAAGGCGACATCACGGCAATGATGTTGAATCGATTTTGCATCTGCTTGAAAGGTTCATGCTGAAACAGCGATTCCATCGCGATTTTACAATCTTCCAGGAATACTCCCATTTCATGCTGCTGATAGCCCTCAGCCACATAGGCCACATGAATACAACGGCTTGTATCTACTGCCTGCTGTAGAGTAATATATGGTGTAACCAAGCGATCGCCAGCTTTACGGATAAGGATATCCTTAGGATCAACAGCGTGCGTCATCGAGGCTATCTTCTGATCGTGATAGTCATATAATTCTACGGTGATACGTACTGGTTGCTTGGGAAATGGCACGAGGAACACGTTTTCAAACGATTTCTGTATCCGTTTTGATTCTTCCGTAGCTAGCCATTCTTGGAAAAGGGTAGAGAATGAATTGCGATAAATCACGGTTTCATCGGTGGCAGAGCGTACAATGATCTGTCCGTTTCCCTTTAAGGGAACCTCTGCAAGGCGCTGGCGCTTGCCATACCATTTGGGCATTGAGATCAGCTCGTCAACATAGAGTTGCTGCTGCTGATTATTGCCAGAAAACGTATAGTCTATGCGGAGTGTGCGATCTTCGAAATAATCCTCGAACTTCTGAGCATAAGATGATGCGAAGATTAAAAGTAACAAATTGATAATCAATATTCTTTTCATAATTCATTAATTAAATCCTTTACATAGTTCCGATTCCAGTCTCGCAGGTGAAAGCGCTCACCATCATACTCCAGAAGATCGAGGTCAAGCGTCACGATGCCATCCTCATTATGAGTCCTGCCAAGTCGTTTCTCAATCTCCTTCAGGACTTCATTAAGCAGATTCATCCCCAGCGCCGTGGTACCACTACAAAGCTGATTGAGGTATGGCTCCTGGCGCAGAGTGCCGATAGGATCGGTGAAAATGGCACGGGTGAAATGTACCTCAGTCAACAGCTGGATGAGTTGAGTGCGCGCGGCCTCGAGATGAGCCTCCTGATTGATGTTGGAAGCGAGGCTGATAATGATGTGATGTTCCTTCTGAGTCATAACGAATGCAAAGATAGCAAAAAAAACAATAGAACAGAACAAACTTTGAAAAATATTCAGTAACTTTGCAGCAATTATAAATATAATAAGGTGTCATTAAGTAACAAAAGATAATAGAAAGTGCGATATTGACTTGACAAAATGAAAGAAAAACGGTAAAATCCGTGAATTTCTGCTTAAATATTTGGTGGAATGAAATAAAAAGTGTAATTTCGCAGCGTTTTTCGGAACAAGAATATAAACCATTTAAATAATAACGACCAAAAAATGAAGAAGTACAACTTTAATGCAGGTCCATCGATGCTCCCCCGTGAGGTTATCGAGGCTACCGCTAAACAGTGTCTTGATTTCAACGGCTCAGGTCTCTCTCTGATGGAGATCAGCCACCGTGCAAAGGATTTTCAGCCCGTTGTCGACGAGGCTGTAGCTCTGGTGAAGGAGCTTCTGAGTGTTCCTGAGGGCTATTCAGTTATTTTCCTTGGTGGTGGTGCCAGTCTTGAGTTCTGTATGATTCCCTACAACTTCCTGATTAAGAAGGCTGCCTACCTGAACACAGGTGTCTGGGCAAAGAAGGCCATGAAGGAAGCTAAGCTTTTCGGTGAGGTAGTAGAGGTGGCTTCTTCAGCAGATGCCAACTATACATTCATTCCGAAGGATTGGACTGTTCCCGCAGATGCAGACTATCTGCACATCACAACAAACAATACCATCTACGGTACAGAGATTCGCAAGGATCTTGATGTCAACGTTCCTCTGATTGCTGATATGTCATCCGACTTTATGAGCCGTCCTGTTGATGTTAGCAAGTATGACGCTATCTATGCTGGTGCTCAGAAGAACCTTTCGATGGCAGGTGTAACCATCATTATCGTGAAGGATGAGAAGCTGGGCAAGGCTCCTCGCGAGATTCCTACGATGCTCGACTATCGTACACACGTAGACAAGGGCTCCATGTTCAATACTCCTCCAGTAGTGCCCATCTACTGTGCACTCGAGAACCTCCGCTGGATCAAGAAGCAGGGTGGTGTAGAGGCTATGGACAAACTGGCTCAGCAGCGTGCAGAGATCGTCTATGGTGAGATCGATCGCAACAAGTGCTTTGTAGGTACAGCCAAGGAGGAGGATCGCTCGCTGATGAACCTCTGCTTCGTGATGGCTCCTGAGTACAAGGAACTTGAGAAAGACTTCCTCGACTTCGCAGTTTCAAAGGGTATGGTTGGCGTGAAGGGTCACCGCTCAGTTGGTGGTTTCCGTGCTTCTTGCTACAACGCTCAGACCATCGAAGGCTGCAACGCACTCGTAGCTTGCATGAAGGAATTCGAGGCTAATCATTAAATCCGTGCCAAGTAAAAGATAAGACAATGAAAGTATTAGTTGCAACAGAGAAGCCATTTGCAGCAGCTGCTGTCAATGGTATCAAGGCAGAAATCGAGGGAGCGGGCAATGAACTTGTACTCCTCGAGAAATATACAGAGAAAGCTCAGTTGCTTGATGCAGTTAAGGATGCCGACGCTATGATTATCCGCTCGGATAAGGTAGATGCCGAAGTGCTCGACGCTGCCAAGCAGTTGAAGATTGTAGTTCGTGCTGGTGCAGGTTACGACAACATCGACCTCGCAGCAGCAACGGCTCACAACGTAGTAGCCGAGAACACTCCAGGACAGAATGCCAACGCAGTAGCAGAGCTCGTATTCGGACTGCTCGTGATGGCTGTTCGTGGATTCTACAACGGCAAGAGCGGTTCTGAGTTGCTGGGCAAGAAGCTGGGTATCCTGGCTTTCGGTAATGTAGGTCGCAATGTGGCTCGCATCGCCAAGGGCTTTGGCATGGACGTTTATGCTTACGATGCTTTCTGCCCCGCAGAGGTCATCGAGAAGGCTGGTGTTCACGCCGTTGCCAATCAGGACGCACTCTTCGAGACCTGCGACGTTGTATCTCTGCATATCCCTGCAACTCCTGAGACCAAGCAGAGCATCAACTACGCACTTGTTGGTAAGCTGAAGAAGGGTGGTATCCTCGTGAATACAGCCCGTAAAGAGGTGATCAATGAGCCTGAGCTGATTAAGCTGATGTCTGAGCGCGAGGATCTGAAGTTCGTGACAGACATTATGCCTGATGCCAACGATGAGTTCCAGAAGTTCGAGGGCCGTTACTTCTCGACACCAAAGAAGATGGGTGCTCAGACTGCCGAGGCCAATATCAATGCAGGTATTGCTGCTGCCAAGCAGATCAACGCCTTCTTCAAGGATGGCGACACCAAGTTCCAGGTGAACAAATAAGTCTATCGATCATAAAAAGAGCCGCAGGATATGAATCTTGCGGCTCTTGTTTTTATTAAGGGGTCCTTATTTTCCAATAAGGGTCCCTTATTTACAGATAAGGGTCCCTTATTGCTCAATAAGCGGCACTTATTTCATGACATATTTTTTGCCGTTTCGAATATAGATACCTTTCTGTGGATTCTGCATGCGCTGCCCATGAAGGTTATAGAA
>JAEEGJ010008823.1_pt1 | contig 27504 bp, 21 predicted proteins | sample 8958761 | NCBI WGS metagenome assembly JAEEGJ01 (sample SAMN16246546, study PRJNA631951) | gut metagenome | biome: gut microbiome; feature: rumen; material: RS-attached | host: Bos | place: Iran: Karaj | collected 2018-10 | reverse complement strand
CTGCACATCTATGTCCTGGTGTCCGCCGCCAAGTTCCCGATCCCGGTCCTGGTCGAGGTGTCGGACGACGGCGCGGCCTGGCGCGAGGCCGGCCGCGTCTACGTCAAGGCCGCGAACGCGCTCCAGAAGCTCCCGTTCGCCCGCACGACGGCCCGCCACTGGCGCCTGACGGTCAACGAGCCGCTCTCCCCGACGACGCTCAGCGAGCTCTGCCTGCTGCAGGCGGGCGAGCGCGGCGTCTGGGACACGGACCCTGGCACCGCCATCGCCCGCCCGGAGGACGTGCTGGACCTGACCGGCCTGATGGATGCCGACGGGCCGCTCCGCTGGAAGGCCCCCAGGGGCCAGTGGACCGTGGTCCGCTTCGGCTACACCTCCAACGGCAAGTTCAACCACCCGGCCTCCCCGCAGGGGGTCGGCCTGGAGTGCGACAAGATGGACTCCACGGCGCTGGACATCCATTTCAAGGCCTTCCCGGAGAAACTGATCCGGGCAGCCGGGCCCTATGCCGGCAAGACCTTCACCTACTTCCTCGTGGACAGCTGGGAGTGCGGCCAGCAGAACTGGACGGCCGCCTTCCCGCAGGAATTCGAGAAGCAGCAGGGTTACAGCCTTATCCCCTGGATTCCCGTGCTGTGCGGCGAACGCATCGGCAGTGCCGCGCTCTCGGAAGCGTTCGTGCACGACTTCGACTGCGTGCGCGGCGAGTTGGTCCGCGTGCACTATTTCAAGCACCTGGCCGACCTGTGCCACCGCGCGGGGATGCAGCTCTGGTCCGAGGGTATCTACGGCGGCGCCTCCATGCCCCCCGTGGACGTGCTGAAATCCTATGAGTTCTGCGACGTGCCGATGACGGAATTCTGGGCGCAAGCCAGCGAATACCGTGACTGGCCTATCGTCTACCGCCCGACGAACTACGGCAACCATGCCATCCCGTACCACGTATCCCTGATTTACGACAAGCCCGTCGTAGGCAGCGAGGCCTTCACCGGCATGGCCCTTTACAGCGATTCGCCCATCGACTTGAAGCTCTATGGCGACCAGGCCTACACGCAGGGCGTCAACCGCATGATACTCCACAGCTACGTCCACCAGCCGGACGACCGCCGGCCCGGCGTGACGCTGGGTATCTACGGCCAGACATTCAACCGCAACAACACCTGGTTCAATGCGGCCGACGGTTTCTTTGCTACGGAAGCCCGTATCCAGTATATGCTCCAGCAGGGGGACCGCCGCTCCGATGCGCTCGTCTACCTGGGCGACCGGCTCCCGAACACCGAGATGTCCGCCGCGGAGATTGCAGCCTCCCTCCCGGAGAACATCAAGTTCCAGTATATCAACCAGGAAGTCCTGCTGGGCCGGCTGAGCGTCCGCGACGGACGCATCTGGCTGGATGGCCGGCATCCCTTCAAGTTCCTGCTCCTTCGGGGCGACCGCATGGATCTCGCCACGGCCCGCCGGGTGGCGGAACTCGTGGATGCCGGGGCGCTCGTGTGCGGCCCCAGGCCTGTCTCGACGCTTTCGCTGGTGGATTTCGAGAAGAACAATGCGGAACTGCAGCGCCTGGCCGCCCGCCTCTGGGATGGCGGCCAGGTACTGACCACGCTCAAGGAGCTGCAGGCCGCGTACACCCCCGATTTGCGCGTGCGGGGCATCGGGATCGACGATATTCTCTGGTACCATAAGTCCCTGGGCGACGTGGATTATTACTACCTGTCCAACAAGGACAACGCCCGCGCCGTGCATTTCGAGGCGCTTTTCGACGTGGCGGACGGCCGCCCGGAGATCTGGGATCCGATGAGCGGATCCGTCCGGGAACAGGCGATGTATGCCCATGAACATGGGGTCACGGTCGTCCCCCTGAGCCTGCAGCCGCGCCAGGGCATCTTCGTGCTGCTTCGCCGCGGCGGCAGCCGCATACAGCACATCTTCCGCCTGGCAGACCTGCAGGGGGAGCAACTCTTCCCCAACATGGCGGGAGACTTTTCCCGGCCCGTGCCTGAAGCTTACCGGGGCACGGATGGGGAGATCCACCTCCGTGCCCTTTCGGCCGGCTCCTACATCGCCGGCTATTCCGACGACGTGGCCTGCCGGATCGACCTGGCGGCCCCGCAGCGGGTGAGCCTGGACGGGACCGTGGGCACGATGACCTTCGAGGATGAACCGGCCCTCGGGACCATGCCCATCGGCGGCTTCCGGGAGTTCACGGACTTCCTCGACCCCCGGGTCAAGCACTACTCCGGCCGGGTGACCTACCGGACATCCGCCATGCTGCCTGCCGGGTTCATCCGTCCGGAACGCCGCGTGCTGCTCGCCATCCCGGCGTTCGGGAGTACTGCTACCGTGACCCTGAACGGCCATGTCCTGGAGACCATCTGGGATCCGGCCGCCCTGACGGACGTCAGCGCCTGGGTGCACGAAGGGGAGAACGAACTCGTGATCACCGTCACCAATCCGTGGCGCAACCGCCTGATCGGCGACAAGGCCGGCGTGCCCTCTACCGAGGAGCACTGGACCACATCGCCGCTCCAGCAGAAGCATATCCCTCCGCAGCAAATCCTGCACGAATACGCCCTGCTCTACCCGGCGGGCATCTCGCGCCCCGTCGTCTTCTACAGCGAAGGCGCGGAACGGGTCGTCAACAACTAAAACCAGCCAATGAAACGTCTGTCTGTCTTTCTTCTCCTGCTCTGCAGCCTGTGCGCCGGTGCCCAGCCGCGCGTGGAGCGCTGGGGCTGCTTCGAGCTTTCCCTCCCTGCCGTGGTGCAGGGCAATCCTTTCGACGTGGCGCTGAGCGCGACCTTCACCAATGGCTCCGAGCGTGTGACCGTGCGCGGCTTCTACGACGGCGACGGCCTTTTCAAGGTCCGTTTCATGCCCGGAAGCGAAGGGGAGTGGTCCTATGTGACCGCCAGCCGGGTGCCGGCGCTGAACCGCCGGCGCGGCAGCTTCGTCTGCACGCCGCCGGCGCCGGGCAACCACGGCCCCGTGGTGCCCGACGGGCTGCATTTCAAGTACGCTGACGGGACGCGTTACTATCCGGTCGGCACGACGGCCTATGACTGGATGCATGTGGGGGACGCGTCGGCAGCGCGGACCGTTGCATCAATGCAGGCGTCAGGCTTCAACAAACTCCGGATGCTCTTCTTCCTGCATAACCTGCCGGTGGAGTATCCTGATATCTATCCCTTCGAGAAGAGGGCTGACGGCAGTTGGGACTACGAACGCTTCAACCCGGCGTATTTCCAGTACGTCGAGCGCCGGATCCTTGCGCTGCAGGAGATCGGCGTGGAGGCGGACCTGATCCTCTTCCACCCCTACGACGGCGGGCGCTGGGGTTTCGACCGGATGCCCCTGGAGGCCAATCTGCGCTATCTCTCCTACATCACGGCGCGTTTTTCGGCCATCCGCAACGTCTGGTGGTCGCTCGCGAACGAGTGGGACGGCGTGAAGGGGATTCCGGCAGAGGACTGGGACAAGTTCGCCCAGGCAGTGGCCGGGGGAGACCCATACCGCCACATGCTGTCCATCCATGGCTACACGGCTACCTATTATAATTATTTCGATCCCGTGTTCACGCACGCCAGCATCCAGGACCACGGTCCCGTAATGGAGCGCGGCCGGGCCCATACCGTCAGCCAGATCTACAAGAAGCCGGTCCTCTTCGACGAAGTGTGCTACGAGGGCAACGTCGGCAGCCGCTGGGGCTGGCTGAGCGGCCAGGAGATGCTGCGCCGGATGTACAACGGCCTGATGTCCGGGACCTACGTCACGCACGCCGAGACCTTCAACGCCGAGGAAGGGTCCTCGACGGAGGATGCCGGCAACTACCTGGCCTACGGCGGCGATTTCCGGGGCGAGTCCTGGCGGCGCATCGGGTTCCTGCGTGCCGTCCTGGACGACCTGCCGAACCCCCTGGGCCTGGCGGACCACAACTGGGACGAATACACCAGCACGGCCGGGGACGGCTACTACCTGGTCTATTTCGGTAATGAGATCCGCCATGAGTGGCAGTTCGACCTGCCGGTCAAGAACGGCCCCTGGGCCCGTCCGAAAGCCGGAGAGAAGTACCGCGTGGAGATCCTCGACACCTGGAACATGACGGTCACGCCCTGGCCGGTGGTCTTCGAGACGGCCGAGCCCGGCCGCTACCGCATCCTGGACAAGGAAGGCCGCGGCGTGCGCCTTCCGGACACCCCTTACCTGCTGCTCAGAATCAAAAAGATACCATGAGAAAACCATCTGCCATCTTCCTCCTTGCGGCGGCGCTGCTGCTCGCCGCCTGTGCCGGCCCCGCGCCGAAGGCCCCCTACGGGACCTACACCAATCCCATCCTCGGGGGCGACTATCCCGACCCCTCGATCGTACGCGACGGGGACGACTACTACATGACCCACTCCTCCTTCGACTACAATCCCGGCCTGGTGGTCTGGCACTCGAAGGACCTCGTGAACTGGGAGCCCATCAGCTATGCCCTGAAGACCTATCTGGGCAGCGTCTGGGCTCCGGACATCTCCAAGATCGGGGACAGGTTCTACATCTATTTCACCGTCCACAACCGCAGCAACTGGGTGGTATACGCCGACACGCCCTACGGGCCGTGGAGCGATCCCATTGACCTGCACGTCGGCCAGATCGATCCCTGTCCCGCCGTCGGCGACGACGGCAGCAAGTGGCTCTTCCTCAGCGGCGGCCAGCGCATCCGGCTGACCGACGACGGGCTGGACACCGTTCCCGGCACGCTGGAAAAGGTCTGGAACGGCTGGCCCATTCCCGAGGGCTGGCTGACCGAAGGGCTGGCCATGGAGGGCCCGAAGATCCGCAAGGTGGGGGACTGGTGGTATTTCATCGCCGCCGAGGGCGGCACAGCCGGCCCGCCCACGAGCCACCTGGTGGCGATTGCGCGGAGCCGGAGCGTAGACGGCCCGTGGGAGGAGTCTCCCTACAACCCGCTGGTCCACACCTACCACAATACCGACCGCTGGTGGTCCCGCGGCCACGGCTCGCTGATCGATACCCCGGACGGACGCTGGTACATCGTCTACCACGCCTATGAGAACGGCTACTACAACCTCGGCCGCCAGACGCTCCTGGAGCCGGTCTGGCTGGACGAAGACGGCTGGTGGCGCAGCTACGGCGAGAACATCGTCGAGGATCCCATCGCCGCCCCGCTCCCGCTGCAGCCCTATGACCGCAAGGCCCGCCTGGGCGAGTTCCGCATCGGCCTGGACTGGAAGTACTACAAGGATTTCGACCCGTCCCGGGCCCGGGTGGAGAACAATACCCTGACGCTCAAGGCGGTGGGTTCCAGTCCGGCCGACGCCGCCCCGATGATGTTCGTCGCAGGGGACCAGGCCTACGAGTTCGAGGTCGAGATCGACCGCGACCCCGGCGCGACCGCCGGCCTGGTGATCTACTACAACAGCCAGTACTATATCGGCGAGGGCATCAACAATGCCGGCACGCTGCGCTGGCGCCGCGACCGCGGCGGCCGACGCTCCATGCGCACCCCGGACGTGACGCACATCTGGCTGCGCCTGCGCAACGACCACCAGATTGTCTCTGCCTACTACAGCCTGGACGGCAAGGAGTGGAAGCAGGACGACTGGGGTATCGAGATCTCGGGCTACAACCACAATGTCTTCCACGAGTTCCAGAGCATGCTCCCGGGGCTCGTAGCGGCCGGCGAGGGCGAAGTCCGCTTCAGCAATTTCAAATACCGTAAATTGTAGCAGTCATTCCGGGCTTGACCCGGAATCTCCAAATAGAATATGAAAAGATTGTTTTTGTGTATTTGTGTCCTGCTGGGGGCATTCACCCTGTCGGCGCAGACGATTGATTACAAAGGGACGCCGGTGACGCTGGGGCCGCGGGCCCTGTTCGTGGACGGCAGCCTCAGCGCTGCGGAGGCCGCGAAGTCCCCGTATATCTTCAATTCTTTCAACGAGGCGATGGGCCATCTGCAGGACGGTACGCGCGAGGCTCCGATGCGGGTCTACATCGCTCCCTGGGTGTACTGGGTGGACGATCCCGACGACGGACAGGTCCGTCGCGGCGTGAACGGCGGCACCCCCTTCGGGATGGTGGTCCGCTGCGAGGCGCTCCAGCTGCTGGGCATGACGGATGACGCGCACGACGTCGTCCTCGCCTCCGCGCGCGGCCAGACCCAGGGTGCCGTGGGCAATTTCACGATGTTCGACTTCTGGGGCGACGACCTGGTAGTCAAGGACCTGACGATGGGCAACTACTGCGACATCGACCTGGTCTATCCCCGCCGGCCCGAACTCGGCCGCAAGGCCAAGTACTCCGCCATCACGCAGGCCCAGGTATCCTTCGCCCACGGCGACCGCATCTACGCGGAGAACGTCCGCTTCGAGGCGCGCCTCAACCTCAGTCCGCTCACGGGCTCCAAGCGCATCCTCTTCGTGGACTGTCACATGGAGAGCACCGACGACTCGCTCAACCGCTGCGGCGTCTATCTCCACAACGATCTAGACTTCTGGGGCCGCCAGCCTTTCGGCAGCGTGGATACGTACGGCACCGTCTTCATGGACTGTGATTTCAACATCCGCCACGACGAGGCGGTGCAGGCGGTCAGCAAGGGTGTCGGGCGCCACTCGCTCATCGACGTGCGCTACCACACTTCCGGCCGTCCGGTCTACCTGGCCTGGACTTTCCGTCCCGAGGAGTGGCTGCGTTGCTACCAGTACAACATCATGCTGGACGGCCAGCCCGCCTTCGTGGGTGCCGCCAAGCCCTACAACACCGTGGTGCTGGACCAGAAGGCCCAGCTGGCCGCCTACCGCCTCGTCGAGGACGACGGCACGGTGCTCTACAACACCTATAACCTGCTCCGCGGAGACGACGACTGGGACCCGCAGGGCATCAAGGAGCGCGTGCTGGCGCTCTCGGAGCGCGACGGGCGCGACTATGCCAATATCCCTACCTGCCTGGACCTCAATGTCCGCGAAGCCACCCTGCAGACCGGCGGGGAGCCGTTGACCCTGCTGGCGGACACCTACCGCCACCTGGGCTACCGCCTGTTCGGCCAGCGGGTACGCTGGAAGGTGCAGCCGGGCTACGAACGCTTCGTGAAACTGGCGCCGGACGGGGACGCATGCACTGTCACGGCCGACAACCACGGCGAACGTACGCAGGCCTTCGACGTGATCGCCTACACGGAGGAAGGGCTGGAGTGCGCCGTGCAGCTGACGGTCATTCCCGACTTCGTGGCGGCGCCGGCCTTCACCCGGACGCCGGTGCTGAACCTGGCCGGCGGCCGGGCCACCGTCGACTACACGATTGACCTGCAGGGCCGTGCGGACGAGTCGCTCGTGACCTGGTACCGCTGCGACGACCGCAAGGGCCGCGGTGCCGTGCCCGTGGCCGTCTCCCGCGGCGGCCAGCCCAAGACGTCCTATGCGCTGACGCGCGACGACGTCGGTCACTACCTGGCCGTCGGCGTGGCGCCGAAGCACCTGCGCTGCCTGCCCGGCGAGGAAGTCCGTGTGGTCTCCAAGGCGCCGGTCAAGGCCTCCCAGGTCACTGGTGCGCGGGTGCTCGAAACCGATTTCTCCGACTTCCCGACGGACAACCAGCCGCTGGTGCGGCCGGGCTACTGGACCGTGGATGCCTTCAAGCCGGAGGATACGGCCGAATACAGCTGGACTGTGAACCCGGCGCTGCCGTGCTGGACCTACGGGACCGGCATCAACGGCGCCAAGGGGCTGGGTATCCAGCAGCTGCAGCAGGGCGCCCGCCTGCGCTACACGCCGGTGGCGGGCCGGTACGGCGACATGTCCGTGACCTGGCAGGTCGATCCGGCCAAGGACGGCGGGCAGGGCTTCGCCAGCGCCCGCCAGCAGTACCTCGACCTCTTCATCAAGTTCGATACCCAGACCCTGACGGGCTACGCCCTGCGGGTCATCCGCACGGTGAAGTTCTCCGATGCGGTGGACGTCCTGCTGGTCCGCTATGACCAGGGTGTCGTGACGCCGCTTACGGAGGGCGTTTCGACCAACTGTTTCCTGACGGGTTGCGTGCTGACGGTCAGGGCCGAGGGTAACCGCCTGCGCGCCCATGTCGAAGGGCCCAACCACATGGCCACCTGTGCGGATGATCCGCGCATCCACCCGTCGGTGGACCTGGAAGCCGCCATCACGCCGAACCCCTTCGGTGGTCTGGGCCTCCAGCACACCAGCACCGTGGGCACGGAGAGCCGCATCCTGGTCCATTCCGTCCGTGCGGAGTGGAAATGAGGCAAGATTATTGAATATTTGCAGAAAATGTGTAAATTAGCAACACTTTAATCATCCTACTACTGTTATGAAAAGAATCGTTTCTCTTCTTCTTTGTGTCGCCGTCCTCGCGGGCTGCGGCATTTCCAAGACCGGTAAGGGTGCTATCATCGGTACGGGCGCAGGCGCTGGCCTGGGCGCCGGCATCGGAGCCCTGATCGGTGGTGAAAGAGGCGCCGCCATCGGTGCCGCCATCGGCGCCGGCGTAGGTGCCGGTACGGGTACCATCATCGGCCGCCAGATGGACAAGAAGGCCGAGGAGCTGGCCCAGCTGGAGAACGTCCAGGTGGAGACCGTCAAGGACGCCAACGGCCTCGAGGCCATCAAGGTGACCTTCGACAGCGGTATCCTCTTCGACTTCAACAAGTCTTCGCTCAAGCCCGAGGCCAAGGCGCAGCTTGACAAGTTCGCCACCGAGATGTCCGACATGAAGGAGACCGGCATCACCGTCTACGGCCACACCGACAACGTCGGCAGCGAGGCCGCCAACAAGAAAATCTCTCTCCAGCGTGCCGAGTCTGTCGGTAACTATCTCAACAGCAAGGGCATTGCCAAGGACCGCCTCACGATGGCCGGCCTGGGCTATGACCAGCCTGTCGCCGACAACTCCACCGAGGCCGGACGCGCCCAGAACCGCCGCGTCGAGATCTTCATCACGGCCAACGAGAAGATGATCGAGGAAGCCGCCAAGCAGGCCGGCGAGTAATCTCTGACCCGATCCTGAAGGATGAACAACCCCCGGCGGCCTGCCGGGGGTTGTTTCGTTTATTTCTGCCTGCAGTAGATCTGTACGGGACAGCCCGTCAGGTTGAAATGCATGCGGAGCTGGTTCTCCAGGAAGCGCTTGTACGGGTCCTTGACGTACTGCGGGAGGTTGCAGAAGAAGGCGAAGGCGGGGAAGGCCGTCGGGAGCTGGGTGACATACTTCACCTTGACGTACTTGCCCTTCCATGCCGGGGGCGGGGTCTCCTCGATGACGGGCAGTAGGGCTTCGTTGAGGCGGGCCGTCGGGATCTTCTGCGAGTAGTTGGCGTAGACTTCCGTGGCGGCGTTGAGCACTTCCTGGATGCGCTGCATCTTTACCACGGAGGTGAAGATCACGGGCACGTCGCTGAACGGGGCGAGCCGGGCCTTGAGGGCGTCGGTGTAGTCCCGCATCGTATTGGAATCCTTGACGAAGAGGTCCCATTTGTTGACCACGACCACGCAGCCCTTGCGGTTCTTGACGATCAGGTTGAAGATGCTCATGTCCTGGGCTTCCATCCCCGAGGTGGCGTCGATCATCAGGATGCAGACGTCGGCATGCTCGATGGCGCGGATGGAGCGCATCACGGAGTAGAACTCCAGGTCTTCGTGGACCTTGGCCTTGCGGCGGATGCCGGCGGTGTCCACGAGCATGAACTCGTAGCCGAACTTGTTGTAGTAGGTCTCGATGGCGTCGCGGGTCGTGCCGGCCACGGGCGTGACGATGTTGCGTTCCTCTCCCAGCAGGGCGTTGGTCAGCGAGGACTTGCCCACGTTGGGCTTGCCCACGATGGCGATGCGCGGGAGACCGGCGTACGGGTCCTCCGTCTGCTCCTCGGCGGGCAGGGCGGCCACGACGGCGTCCAGCAGGTCGCCGGTGCCGCTGCCGTTGGCGGCCGAGATGCTGTAGATCTCGCCCAGGCCCAGAGAATAGAACTGGTAGGCGTCGTACATCTTCTCCCCGGAATCCACCTTGTTGACGCAGAGGATCACGGGTTTGCGGGTGCGCCGCAGGATGTCGGCGATCTCGGAATCATAGTCCGTGATGCCGGTTGCGGCCTCCACCATGAACAGGACCAGGTCGGCCTCGTCGATGGCGATCTGCACCTGCGAGCGGATGGCGGTCTCGAAGACGTCGTCGGAGTTGGTGGTATAGCCGCCCGTGTCCACGACGGAGAACTCCCGGCCGCACCAGTCGCAGCGGCCGTAGTGGCGGTCGCGGGTCACGCCGGCGGTGTCGTCGACGATGGCCTGCCGCATGCCGACCAGGCGGTTGAAGAGGGTGGATTTGCCGACATTGGGCCGGCCTACGATGGCAACGAGACTCATAATCTAGCGGTGTTGGGATTCCGGGTCAAGCCCGGAATGACTATTACAAATGCCCGGAATGACTGTTAGTGCCCGGAATGACTATATAACTGGCAGTCCTTGCAGGCGTCGGTCTGCTCCTGTGTGCAAACCCTGCGGCGCAGGGCGGCATCCTCGTCCTTGAAGCAGTGGATGCCCAGGCGGCGCATCTCCTCGTTGGACCCGACGTCGTATTTCGGGAACTCCTTCTTGAAGAAGAGGACGTTGACCCCCAGCCCCAGGACGCAGAGCCCGACCAGCACGAGCACGACGAGGAAGACCTGCCACATAAACTTCAGGATCAGTGGACGAAGTCCGGGCTGATGGCTTCGTAGTTATAGACCTTGTGGATGATCGAGGCGAAGACCTCGGCCATCGACACGATGCGGATCTTGGGATCGTCCGCCAGCTCGGGGTGGGGGATGGTGTCGGTGATGAACACCTCCTCCAGGGCGGAGTCGTGGATGCGCTGGACGGCGGAGCCGGAGAGCATGCCGTGCGTGGCACAGGCGCGCACGCTGGCGGCGCCACGGCTCTTCAGGACATCGGCGGCCTTGCAGAGCGTGCCGGCGGTGTCGATCATGTCGTCCACGATGATGATATCCTTGCCCTCGATCTCGCCGATGGCGGTGATGGAACCCACCACGTTGGCCCGCTCGCGGGTCTTGTGGCAGATGATCACGGGACACATCAGCTCACGGGCATAGACGTTGGCACGCTTGGCGCCGCCCATGTCGGGCGCGGCGATCGCGAGGTTCTTGAACTTGCGGCCCTTGATATAGGGGAGGAACACCTTGCTGGCATACACATGGTCCACCGGGATGTCGAAAAAGCCCTGGATCTGGCCGGCGTGCAGGTCGCAGGTCATCACGCGGTCGGCCCCGGCGGCGCGGAGCAGGTTGGCGACGAGCTTGGCGCCGATAGCCACGCGCGGGCGGTCCTTGCGGTCCTGGCGCGCCCAGCCGAAATACGGCATCACGGCCACGACTTCGTCTGCGGAGGCGCGCTTGGCGGCGTCGATGGCGAGCAGCAGCTCCATGAGGTTGTCTGCCGGCGGGATGGTGGACTGGATGATGTAGACGGAGGCGCCACGGACGCTCTCCTCATACTGGGGCTGGAATTCGCCGTCGCTGAAGGGCGTGATCTCCAGCTGTCCCAGATGCAGCTCGGGTTCATCGGGTGACTGGAGCAGGTTGATGTGATTGATGACCTGGCGTGCGAAATTCTCCGAGGCCCGGCAGGCGAACAGTTCCAAGCGGTGGGTGTGTATCATATCAAGTCGGTATATTGTGAGTTAATTGTTTTCTGCAAGTATCATCCCGATGTAGTCCAGGATCTCATCCCGGCCGGCATGGGTCTGCGAGGAGGTGCAGAAGACGGGAGGAAGCTCCTCCCACTGCTGCAGCAGGATCTCCTTGTCCCGCTCTACCTGCGCTGCCAGCGCATTGGGTCCCAGCTTGTCGCACTTGGTCATGACCAGCGCGAAGGGGATCCCGTGCTCGCCCAGCTCGCCGAGGAAGTCGATGTCGATCTGCCCGATGTCGTGCCGGGCGTCGATCAGCACGAAGAGCAGCTGCATCTCTTGCGACTGCGTGATGTAGTCCCTGATCACGGTCGCAAGCTCCTCGCGGCCCTTGCGGTCCAGTTTGGCGTAGCCGTATCCGGGCAGGTCCACGAGATACCAGCTGTCGTTGATCAGGAAATGGTTGACCACCTTGGTCTTTCCGGGGGTTGCGGATGTCATCGCCAGCTTCTTGCTGCCGCACAGGGAGTTGATGAGCGAGGACTTGCCGACGTTGGACCTCCCGATGAAGGCGAATTCCGGCAATCTCCTCTTCGGCTTCTGGGTGACCCTGGTGCTGCTGCCCGCAAACGTGGCCCCGGAGATCTTCATAAATACTGACTTTATTCCAATGCAAAGATAGCAATTCTTTGTGGATTTTTACTTAAATTTGTATGATATGGAACCGGACTACATCGACCTGGCTGAATTGCAGGCGCAGCTGCGGGAGGAGATCGAGATTTCCTTCCCCGAACGCGTCTGGGTGCGCGCCGAGATCGCCTCGGCGCAGGTCAAGGCGAACGGCCACTGCTACCTGGACCTGTGCCAGAGCGAGGACGGCCGGATCGTAGCCAAGGCCAAGGCCGTGATCTGGCGCAGCCGCTATCTGCCGGTGCGGGCTTATTTCCGCGAAGCGACGGGCGGGGACCTCGCCCCCGGGATGGAAGTGCTGCTGCGGGTGCAGGTGAGCTACAGCGAGCTCTACGGCCTCACGCTGACGGTGGACGAAGTCGAGCCGCGCTTCACGCTCGGCGCCGCCGAGCTGCAGCGCCGCCGCACCCTGGAGAAGCTGGAGGCGGACGGCCTGCTGGACAGGCAGAAGGAGCTCGAGCCCGCACTGCTGCCGTATCGGCTCGCCGTAATCTCCGCGCGCGATGCCGCCGGCTACGGCGACTTCTGCCGCCACCTGACGGACAATGCCTACGGCTTCGTCTTCCAGACCGTGCTCTTCGAGGCCACGATGCAGGGGAAGGACGCCCCGGCGTCCATCATCGACGCGCTGGAGCAGGTAGAGTGCGCCGCGGAGCCTTACGACGCCGTGCTGCTGATGCGCGGCGGCGGTTCTGCCCTGGACCTGGCCTGCTTCGACGACTATGCCCTGTGCTTCGCCATCGCGAACTGCCCGGTGCCGGTCTACACGGCCATCGGCCACGACCGCGACGTGCACGTCGCCGACCGGGTGGCCTTCGATGCCGTCAAGACCCCCACCGCGCTGGCGGACCGCTTCATCGACGCCTTCGCGGCTGAGGACGAACGCATCTCCGCGTTCGGCACACGCCTGCGGATGGCCTTCCAGGCGCGGCTGTCCGCGATGGAGATGCGTGCCGAGGCCCTCTGGGAGCGCATCCGCGCGGCTGACCCGCGGCGGGTCCTCTCCCGCGGCTACACCCTGGTGACCGACGCGCGGGGGGTCGTGGTCAAGTCCGCCCGGCAGCTGCCGCCCGGGACGCGTTTCAGGATGATGTTCGCCGACGGCACCGTGGAGGCTGTAACAGAATGGAATGAGATTCCGGGTCAAGCCCGGAATGACTAAAAGGAAGCCCGGAATGACTGATAAGGAAGCCCGGAATGACTAAAAGGAAGCCCGGAAAGACTGAAAACAGGATGGAAGGAAAGTTTGATTATAACGAGGCGATCGCCGAGCTGGAGAAGATCGCCGCCCGCGTGGAGGACCCGGCGACGGGACTCGACGAGATCGACCGTTGCATCAAGCGCTCGGACGAACTGATCGCGCGCTGCCGCGAATACCTGAGGACAACCCGCAACCAAATAGAGACCCTATGATAAACAAGATCTACCAGACCGACCCTTGGCTGGAGCCCTACAAGGACGCCATCGAGGCGCGCCACGCCCACATCCTTGCCGACCGGCGCAAGCTGGCGGGGGAGGGCCCGCTCTCCGCTGCGGTCAACAACCACATCTACTACCCGCTGCACAAGGAAGGCGGCGAATGGGTGATCCGTGAGTGGGCACCCAATGCCACGCGCATCTACCTGACCGGGGAGTGCAACAACTGGAAGCGCACCGAGGCCTACGCCTTCAAGCCCGTCGGTGCCGGCAACTGGGAGCTTCGCGTCCCGGAGATGTTCCTGCACCACGGCGAACTCTACAAGCTCTGGATCGAGTGGCCCGGCGGGGGCGGGGAGCGCCTGCCGGCGTACGTGACCCGCGTGGTCCAGGACCCGGAGACCAAGATTTTCTCCGCGCAGGTCTGGGACCCCGCCGTTCCCTACAAGTGGACGGGGCGCAAGCCCGGCCGCCGGCCGCACCCGCTCATCTACGAATGCCACATCGGCATGAGCGGCGAGCAGGAGAAGGTGGCCTCCTTCGAGGATTTCCGCAGGGACGTCCTGCCGCGCGTCCAGAAGCTTGGCTACAACGTCCTGCAGATCATGGCCTTGCAGGAGCATCCCTACTACGGATCCTTCGGCTACCAGGTGTCCAATTTCTTCGCCTTGAGTTCGCGTTTCGGCACGCCCGAGGAGTTCAAGGCGCTGGTGGACGATGCGCACCGGCGCGGCATCGCCGTGATCATGGACATCGTCCACTCCCATGCCGTCAAGAACGAGACTGAGGGCTTGAGCCGCATGGACGGCCGCGAGGACCTCTATTTCTACCAGGGACCGCAGGGATTCCACCCTGCCTGGGACTCCCGCTGCTTCGACTACGGCAAGGACGAGGTCAAGTATTTCCTGCTCGCCAACTGCAAGTACTGGATGGAGGAGTACCACCTCGACGGTTTCCGCTTCGACGGCGTCACGAGCATGATCTACTGGGACCACGGGCTGGGCAAGGACTTCGGTGACTACCGCTACTACTTCGACCAGGGTGTCGACGAGAATGCCGTGAGCTACCTGGCGCTGGCCAACCAGCTCATCCACGAGCTCGATCCTGAAGCCATCACGATCGCCGAGGACGTCAGCGGCATGGCCGGCCTGGCGGCCCCGTTCGCGGCCGGCGGCGTCGGCTTCGATTTCCGCATGGCGATGGGCATCGCCGACCACTGGATCAAGTGGATCAAGGAGCTCAGCGACGAGCAGTGGAGCATGGGCGGCATCTGGTGGGAACTCACCAACAAGCGCGCCGACGAGCACACGATCTCCTATGCCGAGTGCCACGACCAGGCGCTGGTCGGCGACAAGACGATCATCTTCCGCCTGATCGACAAGGACATGTACTGGTCCATGGACAAGGGCTCGCAGAACCTGCTGGTGGACCGGGGCGTGGCCCTGCACAAGATGATCCGCCTGGTGACGCTGGCCACCTGCGGCGGGGGCTATCTCAATTTCATGGGCAACGAATTCGGCCATCCCGAGTGGATCGACTTCCCGCGCGAGGGCAACGGCTGGTCCTTCAAGTACGCCCGCCGGCAGTGGTCGCTCGCCGACAATCCGCTCCTCCGCTACGGCGGCCTGCGGGACTTCGACGCGGAAATGATTCACTACGTGAAGCGCGAACGCATCCTCTCCGGAGATCTGCAGCAACTTTATGTCGATGAAGAGAGGAAAGTTTTGATTTTCAGCCGCGGAAATAGTATCTTTGCATTCAATTTCAATCCGGTCGCGTCTTTCGAGAATTTCCGTTTCCGGGCGCCCGGGGGAGAGTATGCGATGGCATTCAACTCCGACGAGCCCGAATTCGGCGGTTTTTCCAGGCTGGGACGCGACGAGCGCCATGCCACGGAGGACGGCGTCCTGTCGCTGTACCTGCCCAGCCGCGTCGCGATCGTGTTGAAAAAAACCAAATAACCCCGTACTATGGCATTTCTGAAATTCAACAAATCAGAGCTTGTCAACCTGGCCTACTCGCTCAAGCGGGAGATCTTGAGCGCCAACAAGACGGGCGCGTACTGCAACACATCCATCGTGACCTGCAATACGCGCCGCTATCATGGCCTGTTGGCCGTCACGCTGGACCGTTTCGGCGGCGACCGCTTCCTGCTCCTGTCGGACGTGGACGAGACGCTGGTCGTGAACGGCAAGCAATTCAACCTGGGCATCCACTGCTACGGAGACGTCTACGAACCGCGCGGCCACAAATACGTGGTGGACTTCAGCGCGGACCCGGTGCCGCAGATCACCTGCAAGGTGGGTGAGATCCTCTTCCGCAAGAGCATCGTGCTGGCCCCGGACCGGGACCAGGTCCTGGTCAAGTACGAGATTCTCGAGAGCCCGGCGCCGGTCGTGCTGCAGCTGCGCCCCTACCTGGCGTTCCGCAACATCCACGACCTCACCCACGAGAATCCCCAGGCCAATCTGTACGGGACGGAGATTCCGGGCGGGATGACCTTCCGGCTCTATTCGGAATTCCCCGACCTGCACCTCCAGCTGAGCGACGCCAAGGCGAAATTCACCGCCAATCCGTACTGGAACTACAACATCACCTATTCCGACGAATACCGCCGCGGTTTCGACTGCCGCGAGGACCTCGTGGTCCCCGGCTGGTTCGAGGCGCGGATGAAGGCCGGCGACGCGGTGGTCCTCTCCGCGTCCCTCCAGCAGGAGGAGGCTTCGACGCTGAAGCGCCGCTTCACCTCCTGCGTCAAGGCCGCCGGCGAGATCACCAGTTTCCACGACCAGCTCCTCCGCTGCGCGGACTCGCTGATCACCAACCATAACGGCCGCCGCAAGATCGACGCCGGCCTGTCCTGGCTGTACACCGGCCTGCTGCGCGAGACCCTGAACGCCCTGCCGGGCCTGACGCTCCACGGACTGAAGGATCCGTCCCAGTTCGAGGAGATCCTTGACAACCTCATCGAAGACAACCAGGAGCGGCTCTTCCGCCGCACCACGCAGGTCGAGGCGCCGTTGCACCTCGCCTGGGTGCTGCAGCAGTACATCGACTTCGGCGCCGATCCGAAGAAGGTCTGGAAGAAATACGGCCCCACCCTGTGCGGCATCGTGGAGAGCTATCTCCCGGGTGTCCGCGCCGAGGTGTCGATGCAGCCGAACGGGCTGCTGTGGGCGCAGATGGACGGCGTCGCCCTGAGCTGGATGAACGCCTACATCGACGGCCGCGCCGTCACCGAGCGCGCCGGCTACCAGGTGGAGACCAACGCCTTCTGGTACAACGCCGTGTGCTTCGCGATCGAGATGGAGGCGAAATACGGCGGAGCGGCGGGCGCCGCCTTCGCCGCCAAGTGGACCCCGGTCCGCGATATGATACGCAGCAGCTATCAGCACACTTTCTGGAACGCCGCCCGCGGCTGTCTGGCCGACTACGTTGACAACGGCGGCCAGGTGATGGACATCCGTCCCAACCAGATCTTTGCCCTGGCCGTCCCGTATTCGCCGGTCGACGAGGAGCTGGCTCCGTCCATCCTTCGCGTCATCGACAACGAGCTGGTCACGTCCCGCGGCCTGCGGACCCTCTCGCCGCGCGACTCCCGCTACCAGGCGGTCTACGAAGGCACGCAGCGCGAGCGCGACCTCGCCTATCACGGCGGAAGCACCCGCCCGTTCCTGCTGGCCCCGTACGTGGAGGTGAGCCTCCGGGTCAAGGGCGCTTCCTTCCGCAGCCGCGTCAACGGGCTGCTCGACGGCTTCTACGCCGACCTGGGCAAGCACGGCGTCGGCGCCTTCTCCGAGCTTTACGACGGCGATCCGCCCCACGAGCCGCACGGTGCCATCTCCTCGGCGCTCAGCACGGCCGCGCTGCTCTCCGTCGAGTATATGTTGGACCAATACAAGGAGGACTAGGATATGAAAGTCTTGATGTTCGGCTGGGAGTTTCCGCCCCATATCGCGGGCGGCCTCGGCACGGCCTGCGAGGGCATTGTCAAGGGCCTGGCGCACAACGGCGTCCAGACGCTCTTCGTGATGCCTTCCGCCTCCGGCGACGAAGACCAGAGCTGCGCCACAATCCTCAATGCGAGCGACGTGGCGGTGCGGAACGTCAGCGACACCGTCGAGGAGTTCCTCGACAAGGTCAAATTCATCAACGTGGACTCAAGCATCGTCCCGTACGTGGATCCGGAAGAGTATTTCGAGGCCATCGAGAAGATGAAGCGCGAACAGGTCCATGAGACGACCGTCGGCTTCGGCCAGAAGTTCAAGTTCTCCGGCAAATACGGCGCGAACCTCCTCGAGGAGGTGTCCCGCTATGCGCAGGTCGGCGGCACCATCGCGATGGAGCACGCCGGCGAATTCGACGTGATCCACGCCCACGACTGGCTGACCTACCTGGCCGGCATCGCCGCCAAGGAGCTGTCCGGCAAGCCGCTGGTCGTCCACGTCCACGCCACCTCCTTCGACCGCGGCACCGACGATATGGTGGACTCCCGCGTCTATTCGATCGAGAAGCGGGGTATGGAGGCGGCGGACCGCGTGGTCACGGTCAGCGACCTCACGCGCAACATCGTCATCAACAAATACGGCATCGACCCCGCCAAGGTCGTGACGGTGCACAACGCCGTGGACTTCAGCGGCCGGGAGAACCTGATGGTCGAGCGCGGCGTGCGCGACAAGATCGTGACCTTCCTGGGCCGCATCACCTTCCAGAAGGGTCCCGAGTACTTCATCGAGGCCGCGGCCAAGGTCCTCCAGCGGACAAGCAACGTCCGCTTCGTGATGGCGGGCAGCGGCGATATGATGCACCGCGCCATCCGCCAGGTGGCCCGTCTCGGCATCTCCGACCGCTTCCATTTCACGGGCTTCCTGCGCGGGCAGGAAGTGCAGAAGATGTTCGCCCTGTCGGACGTCTACATAATGCCTTCCGTGTCCGAGCCTTTCGGCATCTCCCCGCTCGAGGCGATGCGCTCCAACGTTCCGTCCATCATCTCCCACCAGTCCGGCGCCGCCGAGGTGCTCAAGTACGCCCTCAAGGTGGACTTCTGGGACGTCGATGCGATGGCGGACGACATCTACGCCCTTCTGCAGTACCCTGCGCTGGCCGATTTCGCCAACAAGCAGGGATTCGACGAAGTCAACGCGCTCAAGTGGAACAATGCCACCGCGAAGCTCAAGAAAGTTTATGAATCAGTAGTCAACCAGTAATATGAAGAAGTCAATCTGCCTGTACTTCCAGGTCCACCAGCCCACCCGTCTGCGCCTTTACAGATTTTTTGATATCGGCAAGGATTCGCACTACTACGACGATTTCGCCAACCGGACGATCCTCAAGCGCATCGCCCAGAAGTGCTATCTGCCGATGAACGAGCTCCTGCTCGAGTCCATCAAGAAGAACAAGGGCAAGCTCAAGCTGGCCTTCTCCATTTCCGGTTCCGCCCTGGAGCAGTTCGACCGCTACGCCCCCGAGGTCATCGAGAGCTTCCGCAAGCTCGCCGAGACTGGCTGCGTCGAGTTCCTCTGCGAGACGTACAACCATTCGCTGTCGTCGCTCGCCTCCCAGCAGGAGTTCGAGCACCAGGTACTCAAGCACAAGGCGGCCGTGGAGCAGTACTTCGGCCTGGTGCCGAAGACCTTCCGCAACACGGAGCTGATCTACTCCGACAGCGTCGGCACGATGGTCTATGACCTGGGCTTCAAGACGATGCTGACCGAGGGCGCCCGCCACATTATGGGCTGGAAGAGCCCCAACTACCTGTACAACAACGACTTCAAGCCTGGCCTCAAGCTCCTGCTCCGCAATTACTCGCTGAGCGACGATATCGCGTTCCGCTTCTCCGACCGGGGCTGGGCGGAGTGGCCGCTGACCGCCGAGCGCTTCGTCGGCTGGCTGAAGGCCGCGGAGGGCGACATCGTCAACCTCTTTATGGACTACGAGACCTTCGGCGAGCACCAGGGTGCCGAGTGCGGCATCTTCGAATTCATGCGCGCGATGACGGACGCCGTGGCGGCCGACAAGGAGCTGGAGTTCGTGACGCCCGAGCGCGCCGCCGCGCGGCTCAAGTCCGTGGGCGACCTGTCCGTCCCGCAGCCCATCTCCTGGGCCGACGAGGAACGCGACACCTCCGCCTGGCTGGGCAACGAGCTGCAGCAGGACGCGTACAACAAGCTGTACAGCCTGGAGGAGAAGCTCTCCATCCTGGACGACGCCACGCTGTGGAACGACTACGGCCACCTGCAGGAGAGCGACCACCTGTACTATATGTGCACGAAGTTCTTCTCCGACGGGGAGATCCACAAGCGCTTCAATCCGTATGATACGCCTTACGAGGCATTTATCAATTATATGAACGTTCTCAGCGATTTCATGATCCGGGTGGATAATGCGATGGCTGAACGGCAATAGTCAGTTAGTAGTTATATGATGAATCAGTATGAAATCGCCGCGCCCGCGTGGAGAAGTGTGATGGTGACGCGGCATCTGCCGGAGGAACTTTCCGGGCTCGAAACCCTTTGCAAAAACCTCTGGTGGTGCTGGAACGACAATGCCAAGAGCCTGTTCCGCACCGTGGATTATGACCTGTGGCACGCATCCGGCCACAACCCGATGGTGATCCTGGACAAGGTGAGCATCAAACGTTACAAGGAGCTCGCCAAGGACCGTGAATTCCTGGCCCACCTGGACGAGGTGATGGCCGAGTTCAACGAGTATATGGCCGCCAAGGAGCAGCGCACGGAGCCTTCCGTGGGCTACTTCTGTATGGAGTATGGCCTGGACACCTCCCTGATGATCTATTCCGGCGGCCTGGGCATCCTGGCCGGCGACTACCTCAAGGAGACCAGCGATATGAACGTCAACCTCGTGGCGGTCGGCCTGCTGTACCGCTACGGCTACTTCACCCAGCGGCTCACCCCGCAGGGCAACCAGGTGGCGGACTACAAGCCGCAGGATTTCCTGAAAATCCCGGCCGAACCCGTCCTGGACGAGAACGGCGCCTGGAAGACGGTCTCGATGCAGATGCCGGGGCGCACGATGAGCGCCCGCATCTGGAAGGTGGCTGTCGGCCGCACCGACCTCTACCTGCTGGACACCGATTATGAGGACAACATCCCCGAAGACCGCCAGGTCACGCACCAGCTCTATGGCGGTGACTGGGAGAACCGCCTGAAGCAGGAAATCCTGCTCGGCATCGGCGGCGTGCGCGCCCTGCGCGTGCTCGGCCTGCGTCCCAAGATCTACCACTACAACGAGGGCCACGCGGCCTTCGCCGGCCTGGAGCGCCTGCGCGAATGCATCCAGGACAACCATCTCTCCTTCGGCGAGGCGATGGAGCTGGTCCGCGCGTCCGGCCTCTACACGACCCACACGCCGGTCCCCGCCGGCCACGACGCTTTCTCCGAGGAGATGATTGGCCGCTACTTCAGCCACTACCCGGGCCGCCTGGGCATCGATTGGCGCACGATGATGGGTCTCGGCCGCATCAACGCCGACAACCGCGACGAAAAGTTCTCGATGAGCCACCTCGCCGCAAATCTTTCGCAGAACGTCAACGGCGTATCTATGCTGCACGGCAAGGTCAGCCAGGACATCTTCAAGGATATGTATCCCGGCTACCTCCCGGAGGAGCTCTACATCAGCTACGTCACCAACGGCGTCCATTATCCGACCTGGGCTTCCAAGTATTGGAAAGAGCTGCACGCCAAGGTGTTCGGCCCCGAGTTCCAGACGCACCACTACGACAAGCGCTGCTTCGAGGGCATCTATTCCGTGTCCGACGCGGAGATCTGGGACGTGCGCAAGCGTCTCAAGAAGGAGCTGGTCCGCACCATCCGCGAGCGGCTCTCCGACCCGCAGGTGAGCGCCCATTACACCCCGCGCCAGGTCGTCACGATCAAGGAGCGCCTGCGCGAGGACGTGCTGACCTTCGGCTTCGCCCGCCGTTTCGCGACCTACAAGCGCGCCACGCTGCTGTTCAGCGACCTTGACCGGCTCGACGCCATCGTCAACGACCCCAAGCGTCCGGTGCAGTTCATCTTCGCCGGCAAGGCGCACCCGGCCGACGGGATGGGCCAGGACCTGATCAAGCAGATCATCGAGATCTCCAAGCAGGACCGTTTCCTCGGCCGCATCATCTTCGTGCCCGGCTATGACATCACCTTAGCGAAGCGCCTGGTCCAGGGCGTGGACGTGTGGCTGAACAACCCGACCCGTCCCCTGGAGGCTTCCGGCACGTCCGGAGAGAAGGCCGCGATGAACGGCGTGATGCATTTCTCCGTGCTGGACGGCTGGTGGGTCGAGGGCTACCGGGAAGGCGCCGGCTGGGCGCTGCCGCAGAAGCGGACCTACGAGGACCAGAACTACCAGAACGAACTCGATTCCGCCACGATCTACGCCACGATCGAGAGCGAGATCGCCCCTGCCTACTACGACGTGGACAAGGCCTCCGGCCTGTCGCCCGTCTGGGTCGGCTTCATCAAGAACACGATTGCGCAGGTGGCCTGCAACTTCACCACCAACCGTATGCTCACCGACTATTGCGAGCAGTACTATCAGCCGCAGTATGAGCGCTTTACGAAGATGTGCGCAGATGATTACAAGATCGCCCGCGAGATTTCCGCCTGGAAGCGGATGATGGAGGTGGAGTGGAGCCACGTCCGCATCGTGTCCTATTCGGAGCCGGATCCTTCCTACGTCCTGTCGCAGGACGACAAGATCAAGGGCAAGGTCGTGCTCGACCTGGGCCGCATCCGTCCGGAGGACATCGGCATCGAGATCGTCTTCACGACGGCCGACTCCAAGGGCGAACAGCACATCCAGGAGGTCGCCGAGATGCATCTGACGAATGTCGAGGGCAGCCTCGCCACCTTCGAGGCGGAAGTGATGCCGGAGCACACGGGTATGTATCAGGTAGGCAAGCGCGTCTTCCCGAAGAACCCGCTTCTGCCCCACCGGCAGGACTTCCCGCTCGTGAAATGGCTGTAGTCGCCACAGGCTTCTTCGACGGGGTGCACCTGGGACATCGCCAGGTGATCCGTACACTCGTCTCCTCCGCCCGCGAAAGGGGCGAGGAGGCGATTGTCGTGACATTCGCACCCCATCCCCGCGCCGTGCTGCAGCAGGACGCCCACAGCCTGCGGCTGCTGAATTCGCCGCAGGAGAAGGAGGCGATGCTCCGCGGGCTCGGCGTGGACCGGGTGGAGGTCCTCCGCTTCGACCGCGCTTTCGCGCGCCTGACCGCCGAGGACTACATCCGCAGCGTCCTGGTCGGCCGCTTCGGCGCCACCCTGCTCGTGCTCGGCTTCGACAACCGCCTCGGCTCCGACCGCCTGACGCCGGAGCATATCGTCCCCCTCGCCGAATCCCTCGGCCTGCAGGTCGTCGTCGTTCCCGCGGTGGAGGTGATCAGTTCGACGAAGATACGGAAGGCACTGGAAGAGGGGAGAGTGGAGGATGCGGAAACGATGCTGGGCTATGCGTACGGCTTGCGGGGCGTGGTGGTGAGCGGCAAGCAGCTGGGGCGGACGCTGGGCTTCCCGACGGCCAACCTGCGGCTGTACGACCCGCTGAAGCTGATTCCGGGGCGTGGCGTCTATCTGACTGAGGTGGAGGTGCTCGGCGGGCATCGCTGGGGGATGACGAACGTCGGCGACATCATCGAGACCCACATCTTCGACTTCGACGAGGACATCTACGGCCTCGACCTGGAGATCCGCTTCCGCCGCTGGCTGCGTCCGATGCGCCCGATGGAGAGCCTCGACGCCCTCAAGGCGCAGCTCGCCGCCGACGAGGCCGCCTGCCGGGAAATGTTGTCAGTTATCAAATAATTTGCTATATTTGCAAACACAACGAGGGTTCTGCCAGCGAGGCAGGACTCCTTTTTAGTTGACTGAACGAAATCTGATTATGGCAGAAGTACACTACATGAGCCAGGAAGGGCTGGACAAGCTCAAGAAAGAACTCGCCGAGGCGTTGGCTCAGCGCCCGGTCATCGCCGCGGCCATCGCGGAGGCCCGCGAGAAGGGGGATCTCTCCGAGAACGCGGAGTACGAGTCGGCACGCGAAGCGCAGGGCCTGCTCGAGCTCAAGATCGCCAAACTGCAGAACCAGGTGCTCAACGCCAAGGTCCTGGACAGCTCGCAGCTCAACTGCGAGCAGGTCCAGATGCTCAACACGGTCCAGGTGGAGAATCTCTCGAACCACCGCGTGATGGAGTTCACCATCGTGGGCGAGAGCGAGGCGGACTTCGCGAACGGCAAGCTCGCAGCGACCACCCCGATCGGCAAGGCCCTCCTGGGCCACGGCAAGGGCGAGACCGTCGAGGCCAAGGTCCCTTCCGGCATCCTCAAGTTCAAAATCCTGGATATCAAGTTCTGATGGCAACGATCTTTACCCGCATCGCCCAAGGCGAGATCCCGTCCTACAAAGTGGCGGAGAGCGAAGACTACTATGCTTTCCTGGACATCAACCCGCTGGCGCTGGGCCACACCCTGGTGATTCCGAAGAAGGTGGAGGACGACTACATCTTCCATCTCGACGAGCCGACCTACGGGGGCCTGTGGGCCTTCGCCCGCAAGGTCGCCCTGGCGCTGAAGGCCGCCGTGCCTTGCAAGCGCGTGGGCGTGGCCGTGCTCGGGATGGAGGTCCCGCACACGCACATCCACCTGGTGCCCCTGCAGAGCGAGGGCGATCTGGATTTCCGCAAGAAGCGTCCGGAGTTCTCGCCGGAGCAGATGGCGCAGACGGCCGCCGCAATCCTTTCCGAGTATGAGAAACTGCAGTAAGCTCCTCTGGGCCGCCGTGGCGGCGCTGACCCTTTCCGCCTGCGCGGAGAAAGCCGTCGTCCGCGGCACCCTCGCCGACGCCCCCGGCAGCAAGATCGTCGTCAAGCAGCTGGATGTCAATACATACCGCAATCTCGACACCCTCAAGACGGGCAAGGACGGCTCCTTTAAGTTCAACGTGAAGGTGGCCGCCGGACAGCCCGAGTTCGTGTACCTGTTCTACGGCGACACCCGCATCGCCGGCCTCCTGCTCGAGAAGGGCGAGAAGGCCGTCGTGCACGCCGACACCCTCGGCCGCTACACCGTCGAGGGCTCCGAAGGCTCCGTCGAGCTGGCCGGGGTGGACAAGACCTACGCCGACTTCATCGCCGCCCTCGCGGCGAAGTCCGACGAGCCGACCGAGATGACCCGGCTCTACATCCAGCACTACCGCGATTGCGTCCGTTACGTGCTGTCGCACCCCTTCTCCCTGACCACGGTCCCCGTGTTCTTCGAGCAGCTCGGCGACGCCCCGGTGTTCTCGCAGGACACGGACGCGATCCTGTTCCGCCAGGGTGCCGATTCCCTCAAGACGGTCTATCCCGACTCCCGCTACGTCAAGGCGCTGGAGAAGGAAGCCGACCGGCGTATGAGCATTCTTGAGATTGGCAGCCGGATCGAGCGTGCCGAGGAGGTCGCCTTCCTGGACATCAACCTGCCCGACACCCGGGGGGAGAAGCGCTCGCTGCGCGCCGTGGACGCCAAGGTGATCCTGGTCCACTTCTGGGACGAGACCGACCCGGCGCAGAAGATGCTGAGCCTGGACACGCTCCTGCCCATCTACGAGAAATACCACCCCCGCGGCTTCGAGATCTATTCGATCTGCGTGTCCACGGACAAGCCCGAGTGGGCGTCGTCCGTGCTGGCGCAGAAGCTCCCGTGGATCAACGTGTGCGACGGTCTGGGCGGCGCTTCGCCCGCCGTGATCACGTACAACATCACCGATCTGCCCACCTCGTTCCTGATCGTGAACGGGGAGATCAGCACCACGCCGGTCAACGGCGTGGAAGGACTCCAGAAGGAGCTTGCAAAGCTGCTTCGCTAGAAAAGTTTCTTCCGGCTGACGGTCGCCACGAAATCCTTCAGGTAGAAGGGCTCGAAGTAGGCCGTGTCCCGGAAATGCCCCGCCTCGAATTCCCGCAGCGCGGGCTGAAGCATCCCTGATGCGGTGGGGCAGGTCTGTACGAAGCTGACCTGCGGCCCCGCGAGCAGATCCCGGCACTTGCCGGCCCCGTCGCCGATGACGAGCACGGGGCCGGCGTTGCGTTCGGCCCGGAAGCTCTCGGCGGTGATCACCTGCGGCTGCACCTCGGTGAGCTGTTCGCCTTCCGGCGTGAAGACGGCGGTATAGACCTCCATACGCCTGGCGTCGATCATCGGGAGCACGCGGTGGCAGCCCTCGGGCAGCCAGCCGTTCGCACGCGCCTGATGCACCAGCAGCGCGAGCGTGCCGACCGACAGGAGGGGAATGCCGGCGGCGAAACAGATCCCCTTGGCCGTGGAGACGCCTACGCGCAGACCGGTGTAGGAACCCGGTCCGGCGCTGACGCACACGGCGTCGAGCTCCCCGGCCTTGAGCCCGCCTTCGTCCAGCACTTCCTGGACGTAGGGGGCGGTCATCGCCGCGTGCGCCCGGGGCTGTGCGCTTTCCCGGTTGGCGACGATGCGCTCTCCGTCGGCGAGGGCCACGGAGCACAGCGAGGTCGAGGTCTCGATCAGCAGGATCCTGGGCATTACAGCAGGGCCGTGGCGGCGGCGTCAACGGCGGCCGGATCGGCTCCGCCGCCCGTGACGAACGACTTCAGGATGGGGAAGATGGCGTTGGCGGCGTTCTTGAGCGCATTGTACACCACGGCGTTGGCGGTGGCTTCCGGCTTCACGATGCCCAGCGAACTGTTGAGCGTCTCGAACAGCAGGATGAGCAGGCCCAGGATGAGGGCGACCTTGAGGACGCCGAAGACCAGGCCCAGCAGGCGGTTCACGAAGCCCAGGGACAGGGTCTGGAGGGTCTTGGTGAGCAGCGCGCCGACCAGGTGCAGCAGCAGGGCCACCACGATGGCGACGAGCACGAAGCTGACCACGTTGAGGATCGAAGGATCCAGCGTCAGGTACTGGCCCAGCCATTCTCCCATCATCTTGGAGAAGTGGAAGGCGGCCCAGGCGGCGGCCAGGATGGCCACGAGGTCGATAACCTGTTTGACGAAGCCCTTGGAGATGCCGGTGACGATCGCCGGTATGAAGCAGAGCAGAAGAATAATATCCAGAATAGCCATGTCGTTTTTGGTTAAATGGGCAGAAATCGCTACATTTGCAGGATAATTGTAACGCAAATTTAGACAAAAAATATGACATTCAAAGAATATAACGGCCTGGACCTGGTTCGCGTGGGTGCTGAAGTGCTGGAGCGCTGGCAGCAGCGCCACGCTTTTGAGCGTTCGCTGACCCTGCGCGAAGGGGCCCCGGAGTTCATTTTCTTCGAAGGTCCGCCTTCGGCGAACGGTATGCCGGGCATCCACCACGTGATGGCCCGCTCCATCAAGGACGCCGTCTGCCGCTACAAGACCCAGGCCGGCTTCAAGGTCCGCCGCCGCGCGGGCTGGGACACCCACGGCCTGCCGGTCGAGCTGGGTGTCGAGAAGAAGCTCGGCATCACCAAGGAAGACATCGGAAGCAAGATCTCCGTCGCGGACTACAACCGGACCTGCCGCGAGGAGGTGATGAAATACACCGCCGAGTGGCGGAGCCTCACCGAGCGCATCGGCTACTGGGTGGATATGGACGATCCGTACATCACCTACGACAACCGCTACATCGAGACGCTCTGGTGGCTCCTCAAGGACATCTACGGCAAGGGCCTGCTCTACAAGGGCAAGAGCATCCAGCCGTACAGCCCCGCCGCCGGCACGGGCCTGAGCACGCACGAGCTCAACCAGCCGGGCTGCTACCG
>JAEEGJ010008821.1_pt1 | contig 27510 bp, 24 predicted proteins | sample 8958761 | NCBI WGS metagenome assembly JAEEGJ01 (sample SAMN16246546, study PRJNA631951) | gut metagenome | biome: gut microbiome; feature: rumen; material: RS-attached | host: Bos | place: Iran: Karaj | collected 2018-10 | reverse complement strand
GGATAACCATAAACTCCTGCTGAAATCAGAGGGAAGGCAGCGCTGCGGCATCCATGGGTCACCGCTAGTTCCACGGACTTCGCATAAGCACTGCGGAGCAGCTTTTCTTCGTCATGATTTCCATCACGATAGATCGGTCCTACTGCATGGATCACATAGATGGCATCCAGATTATAGCCCCAGGTAATCACAGCATCTCCGGTCTCGCATCCGCCGATCTCTGCACAGGCCTTAGCCAGATTCGGACCTGCCGCCCGATGGATCGCGCCGTCTACGCCACCGCCGCCGGCTAGCTGCGCATTTGCTGCGGTAACGACCACGTCGACTTCCATTTCTGTGATATCTTCATTCACAATATAAAATGCCATTCTGTTCTCCTTCCGTATGTCTTCATTCACACAATTATTCATTTTTATTATAATCATTCGGCAAGCTATTTTATGAAAAAATCTTCCGTTTTTATATAAAAAAACGAGGACTGATAATCAACCCTCGTTTATAAAAGAAATTTCGTTAATAAGCAAATCTAACGAGACAGGTAAAGCTTCAAGGCTTGATAGATGTCCTCGGTTGAAGGAGGACAGCCCGGAACACTGAAATCAAAATCCTTTGTACAGTTTCCGATGCCCATTTTTCCTTTCTTTCCGCGCCAGCCCTGACCGATACAAATCTTTTCCTGCAGTTTAGAAAGCAAGTCTTCCTGTTCCAAACGGTCCAACGCACTCATCAGCATACCATAGCATGCACTGCAGGACTCAACCTCATCCACATTATAAGAAATATCCAGGATACGGCGGCTCTTTGGCATATCCTCATCATTTACGCCTTCCACAGTAATGATGTGTGCCGTCGAAAGGTCTCTGCTTCCGACACCCAGTTCTTCCGCCAGAACCACATACGGAACATCATCCGTGCGATACCCCAGCAGCTGACATACATACGCATCCGTCAATACAGGATCCATTGCAGCCATCACGCAGTTTTTCACCAGCGGATGACCTCCATCTTCAAAATCCGGATCTCCGCAGATATGATCGATCACAATAAAATCCTGCTTCAGTGCTGTATTCAGATGAGCGATCGGTCTGTGAAGTCCCTGCGTATGAAACGCTCTCTTTTCCGAATTTGGGATCAGCCCCTTCATATTCTTTAACGCGCAGGTGATCTTCGTCTGGCAATGTCCTTTTAAGACCGGAACATTGATCAGATAATCTACAGAAAAAGCACAGTCACAGATACGGATCGAAAGACCCTTGCAGTCTGTTTTAGTAGAGGAATCCTGTTGGGAGTCAATCAACTGTACTCCTGTCCTTGCGGAAATATCACGGTATCCACAAAACTCAAATGCCTGCGATGTTTTATCCCCAACCCAGGAGCCTTCCATGATCGATATTTGTGTGTATCCTTTTTCCTGCAGGTATTCAACGACGCCTTCCACGACCTCCGGATGTGTAGTAGCTCCAAACTGTGCCGGGGTCGGACTGACCAGATTAGGTTTGATTCCAATCCGGACATCTTTTCGGTTTCCGCATTTCTTTTGAATCTGTTCCTGCAGATCTGCACGAACAAGGAGACGTTTTGTCATCTCTTTATAATCCGTACCATATGCTTTTAAAATCTCATTTTTATTCATGTCTTTTCCTAAAAAGATTGAAACTCTAACGAGTTTCTTTGAACCGCTCTAAGCCGCGGGGCTCCCTCGGCCTACGGCCGGGGGCAGAAAGAAGGCAGCTGATTCAGCTGCCCAGGATCGTTACAATGTTTCCGCTGCGGCGATACTCATTCATATCGATCAGCCGCTGATTTTCACTGCCCCGGAATTTTAACGCCAGGTTTTTCTGTTCCTCAATGAACGGGCCATCCACCAGAATATCCACGTAAGAAAGCAGTTCATAGGTATACTCTGTATACTTCTTCCCGCCAGGAAGAAGATCTTCAAACATGTATCCTGTAAACGCCCAGACGTTTTTGCTGGCATGCTTTTGTCCTTTGGAATCTTCCACGTCCGGAAATCTCTTTTTGAACTCCCGCATGAACGGGATCAGATCCCTCTGATTCTCCTCTTCAAACGGATCTCCGCCTAAAAGTGTTAATCCCTGAATATAATCCGGGACCAGACTGTCCAGTACCTCCTCCCAGACTTTTTCATCAAAGACCGGGCCATTTTCAAAATCCCATGTCTCCGGCTGGAAACATCCTTTGCAGTGATTCCTGCATCCGGATACAAACAACGTAGTTCGAACACCAAGGCCGTCTGCAATATCACAAGTTTTTATTTCTGAATAATGCATGTTCTTACCTCTCATGCAAAAATGCAATGTAAAAAAATGGGACACTCCCTTTTTCAAGAGAGTGTCCTCAAATTTTACTAAATATCCGCTATTATTTCAAGTTTTTTACAGATGCAGTACTCTGTCTTTGATTTCCTGTGTTCTGCCCTGGTTCCAGAACTGTGTACCAATATACCCACAGGTCCGGCGCGCTACGTTCATCTTGTCCTGATCGCGGTTTCCGCAGTTTGGGCATTCCCAAACCAGCTTGCCGCTGTCATCTGTTACGATCTGAATTTCTCCATCGTAACCACATACCTGACAATAGTCACTCTTTGTGTTCAGTTCTGCATACATGATGTTATCGTAGATATACTGCATAACTGCAACAACTGCATCCAGATTATCTTTCATATCCGGGACTTCCACGTAGCTGATAGCGCCGCCTGGGGAAAGGGTTTGGAAATCGGATTCGAATTTCAGTTTTTCAAAAGCATTGATCTTTTCCGTTACATGAACGTGATAGCTGTTTGTAATATAGTTCTTATCGGTCACTCCCGGGATCACGCCAAAGCGTTTCTGCAGACATTTTGCAAATTTGTAGGTTGTGGACTCCAGCGGAGTTCCGTACAGGGAGAAGTCCATATTGTTTGCTTCTTTCCATTCTTTGCAGGCATCGTTCAATTTCTGCATCAACTTCAGAGCAAATTCTTTTCCACCTTCCTGTGTATGCGAGCAGCCCTTCATGTAGTAAGTGCATTCATACAAACCTGCATAGCCCAGGGAGATGGTGGAGTATCCGCCGAATAACAGTTTATCGATCGTTTCACCTTTTTCAAGACGAGCCAGTGCACCATACTGCCAAAGGATTGGAGCCGCATCACTCTTGGTTCCCATCAGACGGTCATGTCTGCACATCAGCGCACGATAGCAAAGCTGCAGTCTTTCATCCAGGATCTCCCAGAATTTCTGCTCATCTTTTCCAGAGGAGCAGGCAACATCAACAAGGTTCAGTGTCACAACACCCTGATTGAAACGGCCGTAATATTTTGGTTTTCCATTCTCATCAATATATGGTGTCAGGAAGGAACGGCAGCCCATGCATGGATAGCAGTGACCTTCTCCATTTGCATCCACTTTCAGTTTCAGCATCATTTTCTCGGAGATATAATCCGGAACCATTCTCTTTGCAGTGCACTCTGCAGCCAGTCTGGTCAGATCAAAGTAACGGGTGCCTTCACGGACATTGTCTTCTTCCAGAACATAGATCAGTTTCGGGAATGCCGGTGTGATATACACGCCTTTTTCATTCTTAACACCTTTGATCCTCTGACGCAGCGTTTCTTCAATGATCAGAGCCAGGTCGTCACGGGTTCTTCCTTCTTCAACTTCATTCAGATACATGAAGACCGTAACAAACGGAGCCTGACCGTTCGTGGTCATCAATGTGGTCACCTGATACTGGATCGTCTGGATGCCCTGTTTGATCTCATCGCGAACTCTCTGCTCTACGATCTCGTTCAGCATTTCTTCTGTATATTCCATGCCGACCTGATCAAACTGCTCTTTTGTTTTCTTATAAAGTTTCTCACGGCTTACCTGCACAAACGGTGCCAGATGGGAAAGAGAGATGCTCTGTCCGCCATACTGATTGGATGCGATCTGTGCAACAGCCTGTGTAGCAATATTGCAGGCAGTGGAAAAGCTCTTCGGACTCTCAATCATGGTCTCGGAAATAACCGTACCGTTCTGCAGCATATCTTCCAGATTGACCAGACAGCAGTTATGCATATGCTGTGCATAATAATCTGTATCATGGAAGTGAATGATGCCTTTTTCATGAGCTTCCACAATATCCGTCGGAAGAAGGAACCGTTTTGTGATGTCCTTGCTGACCTCGCCAGCCATATAGTCACGCTGTACAGAGTTCACGACCGGATTCTTGTTGGAGTTTTCCTGTTTTGCTTCCTCATTGCTGCAATCCAGCAGAGAAAGGATCTGCTTATCTGTGGAGTTTGCCTTACGGGCAACAGCACGTCTGTAACGATAGGTAATATAATTGCGCGCCACATTAAAAGCGTTTTGTTCCATAATATGATTCTCAACCATATCCTGGATCTCTTCCACGCTTGGTGCACGATCCATCAGAGAACATTCTTCCGTAACCGCATTCACGATCAGGTGGATCGTTAACGGTCTCATTCTCTCTGTTTCTGCAACGGAATTATTAGCTTTGATAATGGCGGCTTCTATTTTAGATGCGTCAAAAGTGACTTCTTCTCCGCTTCTTTTAATGATCTTCATGTCTTCCCAACCCTTCCTTTTTTGCGCAAACTACCCAGAAACATCGCATTCATCCTCAATTTGCAATGCTGCATTTTGCATTTTATTCTCGATAAAACAGGGGTAAAAACTCTTGTTTGCAGAAGTTATTATACTATATCTTGTGGTCAAGTCAATAGCCTATGTCCATATTTTGTGTTTTTTTCGAAAGATTTTTTTCTCTTGTGGTCCGTTTTTTTCGACATCTATTTTCAAAATGTCTATTAACTGGTTTTTCCGCCATTTTCTCCCGATATCTGCTACAATAAGTCATAACACAAGTCTATTTTATCAAAATGAAAAGAGGAAATCATGGACCGGTCTTATTTTATGCAGAAGTTTCAGGAGACATTCGGCCGGGCGGCTGCAGACTTTGCATCTGCTCCCGGAAGAGTGGAACTCCTTGGCAACCATACAGACCATCAGAACGGAAAAGTGCTGGCGGCGTCTGTTAATCTAAAGATCTATGCAGCATTCGCCCCGCGGGAAGATAAAAAAATCGAATTGTTTTCCGAAGGTGTGGGACGGATCTCCATCCAGGCAGATGAGTTAGTCCCTGTGGTCAGTGAGCAGAACACATCCAAAGCTTTGCTGCGTGGAATCGCAAAAGGCTTTTTAAACAAAACCGGTGCAAAGGAACTCCCTTATGGTTTTGAAGCATATATCAAGACAGAAGTTCTGATGGGCAGCGGCCTGTCTTCTTCTGCCGCTTTTGAAGTGCTGATCGGAAGGATCCTGAACCAGCTTTATGTTCCGAAAGTGGCAAAAGAACCGTTATCTGACATCGATATCGCAATTGTCGGACAGTATGCGGAGAATAAATATTTTGGCAAGCCATGCGGTTTGATGGATCAGATGGCCTGCTCTGTCGGAAAGATCGTCTATATTGATTTTCAGGATCCGGCAAACCCGAAAGTGGAACAGATCGCTTTTGATTTTGAAAAAGCCGGTTACGCGCTCTGCGCGATTGACAGCGGCGCTTCCCATGATGATCTGACCGAAGAATATGCCGCAATTCCGGCAGATATGAAAAAGGTGGCAAATTACTTTGGCAAGAACACGCTTCGCGAAGTAGACAGAGGACTTCTGACTCCGGACCAGGCACTTTTTGTCGGAGATCGTCCGCTGCAGCGGGCAAAGCACTTCTACGCAGAGATGGCGCGTGTGGAGGAAGCAGCAAAAGCATTAAAAGAAAACAATATCCCTGCTTTTCTTAAAAACGTTAATGCATCCGGTATTTCTTCGCGGGATGTATTGCAGAATGTCGTTCCCGCTTCGGACCCTGCAAATACAAAATATCTGGACGCAATGGAACTGGTTCGCTCTCTTTTGGGAGAAGAAGGTGCCGTCCGCATTAACGGAGGCGGCTTTGCCGGAACGATCCTGGCATTTGTCCCTCTCTCCGGTCTGGATTCCTTCAAGGAAAAAACCGAATCTGTTCTCGGAAAAGATTCCTGCCATATCCTGCAGATTGAAAGCTGAAAAGTCAGGACAAAGAAAAAAAGCCAGCGTTTGCTGACTTTCTTAGGAGAAGGTATTTATTTTATGGGGTGTAAAACTTTGTATTGGGGGGTTGTTTTACAGTCAGTATAGTAACACGAGTCTATCTGTAAGTGTTACCAAAGTTTACAAAAATAAAAGGCAGTTTTTGTATGTTTTGTACAAAAAACTGCCTTTTTCTTTGATTTAAAGCTTTTTTCGGGTTTTTCTGTTATTTACACAGAGATTGGTGCGATAGAATCCGGGCCAAATGCCGGTCCATCATACCCGGATGGGTTAAACGGATCCTCTGGTCCCGGTCCCTGCTCCGGTTCCGGATCTGGTTCCGGTTCCGGATCAGCTGGCTGGAATAATGCTTCAAACTCTTCACGAGTGATCTTTTCTTTTTCAAGCAGCAGCTGAGCACACTTTTCCAGAACATCCCTATGGGCAATGATCAGATCTTTTGCTTTCTGATAGCATTCATCGATAATCGTCCGAACTTCCTTATCTATCATGGAAGAAGTAGCATCAGAGAACGATTTAACGGTACCCCAATCACGTCCGATAAAGACTTCATCGCCTTCCGAAGTGGAATAATCGATCGGGCCAAGTGCTTCACTCATACCATATTTTGTAACCATAGCTCTGGCAATATCGGATGCCTGCTTAATATCCTGGGATGCACCTGTAGTAATATCATTAAAGATCAATTCCTCTGCGATCCGTCCGCCAAAGGAGACCATGATATTCTCCAGCATCTTCTGTTTGGAGTTGAACATTTCGTCCTTCTCCGGCAGCGGCATGGTATAACCGCCTGCCATACCGGTCGGAATAATGGAAACCATGTGGACTGGTCCAACTTCCGGAAGCAGATGGAACAGGATCGCATGTCCGGATTCGTGGTATGCTGTGATCTTTCTTTCTTTTTCCGAAATCACACGGCTCTTCTTTTCTTCACCGATACCAACTTTAATAAATGCTTTTTCAATATCTTCCTGTTTAATATAGGCTCTGTTCTGGCCGGCTGCATTGATAGCGGCTTCATTCATCAGGTTTTCCAGATCAGCACCGGAGAACCCTGCCGTCGTCCTTGCTACTGTTTCCAGATTCACATCTTCCGCCAGCGGCTTATTACGGGAATGTACACGGAGGATTTCTTCTCTTCCCTGAACATCCGGCTTACCAACAAAGACCTTCCGATCAAAACGTCCCGGACGGAGGATTGCCGGATCCAGGATATCTACACGGTTGGTTGCCGCCATTACGATAATTCCTTCGTTGACACCAAAGCCGTCCATCTCCACAAGGATCTGGTTCAATGTCTGCTCTCTCTCATCATGTCCACCGCCAAGGCCTGATCCTCTGCGTCTTGCCACGGCATCGATCTCATCGATAAAGATGATACATGGCGCATTCTTTTTTGCTTCTCCAAAAAGATCACGCACACGGGATGCGCCGACACCGACGAACATCTCTACGAAATCAGAACCGGAAATATGGAAAAACGGAACTCCCGCTTCCCCGGATACCGCTCTTGCAAGTAATGTTTTACCAGTTCCCGGAGGGCCTACAAGCAGAACACCTTTCGGAATTCTTGCTCCAACCCTGGTATATTTCTGCGGAGCTTTCAAAAAGTCTACAACTTCTTCCAACTCGCCACGTTCTTCTTTTAATCCGGCAACATCACGGAATGTGGTTTTGTTATCCGGCTGTGCCATCATCTTCGCTTTACTCTTACCGAAATTCATCACGTTTCCGCCGGCTCCTGCCGAACGCCCGGAAACCACCAGGAAGAAAACGATCATGATGACAAACATAATGACCATTGGCAGGATCGTCGACACAAAGTAACTCGACCTTGTCACGTCATGCAGTGTATACGTAATATTCTTTTCGTTCAGCAGTTCAGTAATCGTACCGACGTTTTCCACGTACAACAGTTTTTTTGTTGTATCGCGGAATGTCACCGTTACCACACCAGTCGGAATCTCGCTGTTCTGTCGGATTGCAATTTCGCTGACAGCGTTGTCTTTCAGATCCTGCTGGAATTCACTGAACGTATAATTATCATTTGTCTGACGCGGTGTGCTCATAATATAGATGAGGGCAAACACTGCGGCAATGATCACGCCGTAAATGATAATTCCTCTAAATGGTTTACTCATTCTGTTTCCTCTTTATTATTCTTTTATTACCCCGATATAAGGCAGGTCTCTGTATTTCTGATCATAGTCCAGCCCCCATCCGACAACGAATGCATCCGGGATATCAAATCCTACATAATCTGCATCCAGACAAACTTTTCTTCTGGATGGTTTATTTAAAAGCACTGCCAGTTCCAAGCTGGCCGGGTTGCGTTCTATCAGCATTTCTGTCAGCAGATGCAGCGTCTGCCCGGTATCAACAATATCCTCAACAATGATGACATGATCTCCTTCAATAGACCGCGCCAGATCTTTTGTGATCAGCACTCTGCCGGACGATTCCGTGCCGCTGCCATAGCTGGATGCTGCCATAAAATCAATCTCTACCGGAATGGTCATCTTCTGTGCCAGCTCCGCTAAAAAGAAGACCGAACCAGTCAGGATCCCTACCAGGAGTACTTCCTCTCCTTTATATTTTTCACTCAGCTCTGCAGCCATCTCGCTGATTCGTTTCCGGATATCTTCCTCCGGGATCAGCACGTCAATTTTCGTATTCATCGATGCCTCCGCTTATCCTGACAAGAAGTGCCAGCTTCGTGTCTTTTGTAATTTTATGGTCCTCTGCCATGCGGTAACCGATGATCCAGAGGACATTCCTCTCATCTTTCAGGACTGGTATTTCCTTCCGCAGATCCTGCGGGATCTTTTCATCTGTAAAGAATTTCTTGAGTGTTTTCCGTCCTTCTTTCAGACTGATCACATCTCCGGAAACTTTCCTTCCCAAAACAAGATTTCCGCTTATTGTATCATAATCAAACGCTTTCGTATACTCATTTTTCTCGAGGAAAACATCTCGGTTTTCATCATTAACCTGTGTAACAAGAAGAGAAATCGTCATATCATCAGAAACCGGAATTACTTTGGTCTGTTGGAAAAGTTCTTCCATATCTAATGGAATTTCAGCAATGACTTCCTGCACCTCTTCGGCCTCGACATCCGGCCGAATGGAGATGTCATAATAATTTTTCACTGCGACCAGCTCTCCCGGAAGATCGATCTGCTTTCCGGTCTGCTTTCTGCAAAGCCCAAGCAGTTCGTCTACATGCACGCGTGAGATATCTTTTACCGTCCCCTGTGCTCTGCCGATTGCCAGATATAAAACACGGCGTTGGATCAGCGGATCAAGCTGAAGGAGCTTATAGGTGTTCACAATGACTTCACTTTCTTTTTCCGACACAACACTGGTGTAGGCTTCTTCGGTCAATGTGCCCAGGAATTCCTCCACCTGTGCCAGTTCTTCAGCCACATCTGCGATATGCTCCGCTGCTTTCACATTGATCAGATTCAGCTCCGGCATGACATTGTGGCGGATCCGGTTGCGGGCATAAGTGACATCCTGATTTGTCTCATCATCCATATAGCGAAGCTGATTCGCATCCAGAAATTCCATGATCTGAGCGTGCGTTCCCTTGATCAGCGGACGAATAACACGGCAGCCTTCCAGCTCCCCGTACTCATGCATTCCCGTCAGCCCCTTTAAATTTGATCCGCGGATCAGATTCATAAGAACCGTTTCTGCATTATCATCCTGATGATGCGCGACAGCGATCACTCCATCTACGGACTGCGCCGCTTTTGCAAACGCTTTGTACCGCATGATCCGGCCGGTCTCTTCCACGCTCAGGCCGGTTTTTTTGGCAAGTGCAGGAATATCCGCTCTGGCAATAATGCATTTGATCCGCAGATAATCACAAACTTCTTTCACAAAGGCCTCGTCTTCATCTGACGCAGCTCCGCGGATCTTGTGATTAAAATGAACGGCAATGACATTAAAGCCAACTCTTTTGCTGTACTGGTACAGTAAAAACAGCAGGCAGAGAGAATCCGGGCCGCCGGAAACACCAATTACAACATTGTCACCCCTGCCGATTTCGCGCTGTTCATTTGCCCATCGATCAAAGACTTCCTCAATTCTCGTCTCCACTAGTTTTCCTTTCTGAATATGATCTCATCCGGGTAGACATATCCGATTGATTTTGCTTTTTCTTCTATATATTTCTTAGTCTGTATATAGACCTTCTCTTCTTCCAAAGCTTCCGAACGAAGAGTTTCTTCAGACAGCAGTTCTGTCAGTCTTTCTTTGCGTGCCTTCAGTTCTGTGTTCTGTTTTTTCAGGTTGTATATCTGCAGTCCCAAAAAAGCGCAGCCAAAAACCACGATAATCAACACAAGGATCATAAGCACGGTCCGCCTGCTTTTTGAACGTCTTTTTTTCATATTAATTCATACATCTCTTTCGCGTCGTCTTTTTTTGTACTGTCCGCGACAGAGATGACTTTCGCCTTTACCGTTTTTGTTCCAAAGGTAATCTCAATAACGTCTCCGACTTTTACATCGTAAGACGCTTTCACGACTTTACCATTTACGCTGATCCTGCCCGCATCACAGGCTTCGTTTGCAACAGTTCTTCTTTTAATAAGTCTGGATACTTTTAAAAATTTATCTATTCTCACCCGTATATTCTACTTTGTTTTTTTGGGGAAATCAAATAGTTCACTGTATTTTCATAGTTTTACGCATAAAAAAACGCTGTCGCATTTCTGCGGCAGCGCTTTTTGATCATCACAATTTTGCTTTAATTAGTTTACAGCATCCTTGAAAGCTTTGCCTGGTTTAAACTTAGGTGTCTTGGAAGCTTTGATCTTCATAGCTTCGCCAGTCTGTGGGTTGCGGCCCTTGCGAGCTGCTCTCTTAGAAAGTTCAAATGTACCAAAACCAACTAACTGAACCTTACGTCCCTTTTTAACTTCAAATTCGACTGTTTCGATGAATGCCTTTAAAGCTCCCTCAGCGTCTTTTTTGGAAAGACCTGTTTTCTTAGCCATAGCTTCAACTAATTCAACCTTATTCATTGTGTATCCTCCTCTAAAAATATTACTCTCTTTCTTCATTCATATTCCGAAAGTCAATAATACTTATACCGTAAAAATGCTTATTTGTCAAGGAAAATTGGCATTTTGAGCCCTCCTGTCGATTGACTTTTCGAGCTCATTGAAATATACTTTTTGTGTTGTTTTTATGTAGGGAGACATACATGCATTTTAGTAAAAAAGACATTTTCGCGATACCCAATATTCTGACTTATGTAAGGATCCTGCTCGTACCGGTTTTTGTCGTGGTATACATGAATGCCCAGTCCCTTTCCGGTCATATCTGGTCTATTGTGATCGTTGCGATTTCTGCTCTGACAGATATTGTTGATGGCATCATCGCCCGAAAATGCAATATGATCACGGATCTGGGAAAGATCATTGACCCGATCGCGGATAAAGCGATGCAGTTTGCAATGCTGTTCTGTGTAGTTTATAAGTACCACTGGATCCTTTTATTGATCGTGATCTATGCAGTGAAAGAAGTTGTTTCTTTAATCTTCAGCGGTTTTCTTTTCAGCAAAGGGAAACACATAGCAGGTGCTATGTGGTGCGGCAAGATCTGTACCGTTATTTTATACGGCGTCATGCTGGCGCTGATCGCTTTTCCAAAGATCGACCCGCACGTGGTTACGATCCTCATCGGCTTTTCCGCAGCATTTATGCTTCTTGCCTTTTTCGTTTACATGACCGCATATCTGCAATTATATAAAGAATATAAAAAAGAACAGAGGGAAGACAAAAAAGAAGAGTGAGCATTTCGCTCACTCTTTTCTTTTACAGAAACTGTTTGATCTTTTCGTAAATTCCGTCAGCATCTAATTTATACAATTTCAAAAGTTCTTTGGCCGGACCGGATTGTCCGAATTCATCCTCTATTCCGATCGGCAGGATCTTTGTCGGACAGCGTTTTGCCGCCACTTCACTGACTGCACTGAAAAGTCCGCCAATGATAGAATGTTCTTCCACCGTCACCCCTTTTCCGGTCTTGGCCAGAGATGCGCAAATAGTTTCCTCATCAATCGGCTTAAGTGTATGTACATTGATCACTTCTGCATCGATGCCTTCTTCTGCCAGCTTTTCTGCAGCCATCAGGGATTCATATACTTCCAGTCCTGTTGCAAATATCGTCAGGTCTTTCCCTTCTCTCAGCACAATTGCTTTTTCCATTTCGAACTCGTATGAATCAGCATCCAGGATTACCGGAACAGCCAGACGTCCGAATCGGAGATAGACCGGTCCTTTATAAGCAGCCGCCCAAGCCACAGCCGCTCTTGCTTCTACATCGTCACACGGATTGATCACGATCATGTTCGGAATAGAACGCATCAGCGAAAGGTCTTCACAGCATTGATGGGTCGCGCCATCCTCGCCGACGGAAATACCGGCATGCGTTGCTGCCACTTTCACGTTCAGTTCCGTATGTGCGATTGTATTCCGGACCTGTTCGAATGCTCTGCCTGTAGCAAACATTGCGAAAGAAGATGCAAATGGGATCTTTCCGCAGGAAGCAAGCCCTGCTGCGATACCCATCATGTTTGCTTCCGCAATGCCGCAATCAATATGTCTGTCCGGAAATGCCTTTTGAAAGATCTCTGTTTTGGTTGCTCCGGCAAGATCAGCATCTAATACAACCAGCTCCGGATATTTATTTCCCAATTCCACCAAAGCTTTTCCATAGCTTTCTCTGGTTGCAATCTTACTCTCTCCGGATAAATTCACTTTTACTGACATAATTTTGCTCCTATTTCTTCCAGGTCTTTCATTGCGATCTCATATTCTTCGTCATTTGGAGCTTTGCCATGCCAGCCGGCATTATTCTCCATAAAGGAAACACCCTTGCCCTTGATGCTCTTCGCAATAATTGCCGTCGGCATACCTTTTGTCTCTTTCGCCTCTGTGAATGCATCTTTCAGAGACTGAAAATCATGTGCATCCGCATGGACTACATTAAAATTGAAGGACATGAATTTTTCATCAAGCGGATACGGAGAACAGACTTTTGCAATATCTCCGTCGATCTGCAGGCCATTGTTGTCCACGATCACTGTCAGGTTGTCCAGTTTTCTATGACCGGCAAACATACATGCCTCCCAGATCTGTCCTTCCTGAATCTCTCCATCTCCCGCAAGTGCATACACGCGATAGTTCTTCTGATCCATTTTTCCTGCCAGCGCCATTCCAACAGCTGTGGAAAGACCCTGTCCTAAAGATCCGGTGGACATATCCACCCCCGGAAGAAGATTCATATCCGGATGTCCCTGCAGGCGGGATCCCACTTTGCGGAGAGTCAGCAGTTCTTCTTTTGGGAAGAAACCTTTTTCCGCAAGGGTTGCATACAGTACCGGAGCCGCATGTCCTTTAGACAGTACAAAGCGGTCTCTGTCCGGATTCGATGGATCATCAGGATCGATTCCGTTCATTTCCACAAAATATAAATAGGTAAGAATATCCGCAGATGAAAGAGATCCGCCCGGGTGCCCAGCTTTTGCCGCATGTACACCTTGTATGATACCTTTTCTGATTTCATTTGCATGAAATGCTAATTCTAAGTCGTTCATTGCTTGTCCTTTACATGAAATCTGCTTCTTCTAATTGTTTCGCATTGCCTTTCCGTTTCTTACTGCCAAAACGGAATTTTCCACCTCCACGTTTGGAAGCATTCGCAATAGCATTATCAATGATGCCTCTGATATTATCGTATCCCAGACGCTCCGTCGGCACATTCAGTTCATCGATCTTTGCATGCAGTGCCAGAAGTGCCATATCGCTAACGGTATAGCCTTGCTCCTCAGCATACTGACATGCCAGATCTGCCCATTGTGCCAAACTGAGTTCGGATACATTCAGTCTTGTCTGGAACAGTTCGTTCAATTCCGGATGCTTGTTGATCATATTATCGATTGCCAGCTGATTTCCTTCCAATGCAACCATGGAAGACAAACTCCGGCTGCTCAAAATATCGATCAGGCTCTCAACTGTTTCATCGTTCAGATAACCTACGTTTTCGATCAGCAGATCACTGCCGGCGATTTTCTCAAAGACCTTCATCATATTTTTGCCATTCAGAGCCTGTGCTTTTACTTTGGCCACGCGGCTGTTTCCGCCGATTTCCTGTCCAACTGCCTTGATTACGGCAATCGTCAGATAGGTCTTCCCGCTCTTGGTGTCGCCGGTTACGATCAGGTTTCCTCCGGTCGGATCGCCATGTCTCTTTTTCTCGATCAGGCTTCCGATCGTACCATTGATCCGCTCTTCCATGCCATCGATCAGCAGGAACTCTGCCAGTTCTTCTTTCAGCTCTGCAGGCATCTCATAGCCGCCGTCTTCATATTCATAATCATCATACTCATCCTCGTATGCGTCTGAGTACTCCTCATCCTCATACTCGTCCTCATATGCTTCTTCCGGCGCTTCTTCATAAGACTCTTCAACGTCTGCTTCTTCCACATATGGTTCTTCTTCGTAAACTTCTGCAGGTTCTTCTGCAGTCTCGTCCTCTTCGAAGGAATCATCGTATTCTGCAGCAGGCTCTTCCAAAGGAAGAGCTTCTTCGTAATCGTCTTCTACATAATCGTCCTCGTATGCTTCTTCCTCATACTCTTCCACGTAGTCGTCTTCTACAAATTCTCCGTCCTCAAAAGGTTCTTTTTCGAATTCGCCTTCTTCATAATCGTCTAACTCCTGCTCAAAACCGTCTTCGGATTCTTCTTCATAATCATCTTCATAATCCTCAACAGGTCCCTCGTCCCAGTCGTCATCATATTCTTCTTCGAATGCAGGTTCTTCGGTCTCACCAAATCCGACTTCATAATCATCGTCTAATCGTTTGTTTTCAGATTTATGCTCAACGTCTTCGTACTCGTCATCTTCATACTCGTCATTCTCGTACTCGTCGTCTTCGTACTCATCATCTTCGTACTCATCATCCTCGTACTCGTCGTCTTCCGGTTCGTCGTAGAGCTGCTCTTCATATTCTTCTAATTCTTCCTCTTCGGATTCTTCGAGAGAATCTTCCGCGAATTCCTCATCAGATGCTTTGGTAAAGAGAGATTTGAAATCAAATCCTTCTTTTCCCTCTGCGCGGGCAGTATCATACGCGAGCATTGCCTTTTCAAAGTCACTCATGCCTTCTGCTTGTGGCTCTGCTGTCATCTCCGGCTCCTGATAAGCAGGGGTTTCATATTCAGGTTCAGCTTTTCTGCCAAAATCTCCGCCCAGTTCCGTAATCAGTGGAGGCTCATTCTCATCTTCAACAATGGCACTTTCATTGACCGGGAACTCGTCCTCTACCTTCACCTCGACAGGTGCCTGCTCAAAGGACGGTGTCTCCTGCGGCATTTCCGGAATGACCGGTGCCTGTGCCACTTCCCGTTTGGAATAGGTCGCAAACATGGAATCAAGCGTGATCTGTCCGTCAATATTGTCTGTTTCATCTTCTGCGAATAAAGAGGAAACGCTGGAATACTTACTGCTTCTTGTCGGGCGGATCACTTCCGTCGGCACTGCCTCTGCAGCTGCCGGTTTCACTTGTGGTGCCGGTTCCGGTTCGATAGCAGTCTGAAGTCTGGAACTATAGGTTGGTTTCTGCACAGGCTCTCTGCGTTCCGGGGCAACCCTGTCGGCAGCCTTGGAGGAATTCACCTCTGCCTGAACAGCTTCCGGCAGAACCAGTTCATCCGGCGCGTTTTCATCTTCCTGCGGAGAGATTGCAAAAAGAATGGTTGCTGAGCCGCCGTCTTCCTTTGTTCTTACCTCTGTATCATCTTTTTCTTCAGCCGCAAATAAAACTTCTCGTTCTCTTTCCGGGAACATTTCCTGCTGATTAAGAGCAGATGGAAAAGCATCATCAAATCCTTCTCTTGCACGTTCTACATCTGCCAATGGCTCTGCCACCGGTTCGATAACAGCTGCAATGATCGGATTGTCGGAAACCTGAAGTCCAGCTTCCTGCGGTTCTGTATAGACCTCTTCTTCTATCTTTTCTTCTGCAGGTGCCGGAGCCGGGGTTTCATAAACCACTTCTGCAGGCTCTGGTTCTGCAAAGGATGCAGGGGCTTCTTCTGTATATGCCGCTGCAGGCTCTTCAAATGCAGCTGCAGGTGCCTCTTCCTCCGGAACTGCTGCCACTTCTTGAGCTGCTTCCGGTTCTTGTGTTATTTCTTCAGCATTGATGTCTGCTTCTGCTTTTTCCTGTTTTATTTTTTCCTGAGCGGCTTCTAATTGTGCCTGCAGCTGTGCTGCTCTGGCTGCTTCTTCTTCCGCTTTTTCTTTTGCAGCTTCTAATTGTGCCTGCAGATCTGCTGCTCTGGCTTCTTCTTCCGCTCTTGTCATCACCCGATGCGCACCATAAACCGGTTCTTCAAATTCCGGTTCCGGCCGCTCTGTTGGCGGAACATACCGATGAGAACCATAGACCGGTTCTTCAAACTCTTCCGGCTGCATAGCAGCATCTTCGGCATTCAGGAGTTCTTCCGGGATCGTCCAGTCATGGCTCATGTCCTCGAACGTTGTCTTAGGAAGAGTGATCACTTCGCCATTCACTTCATAAGGAGTTCCTTCTGCAGCTTTTTCCGGAACCGTTTCAAACGTAACCGTTCCTTCAAATCTTCCATATTTCCTTACAGAAGGAGTTCTCTCCAACGGAGCTTCTGTTCTTGTTACCCGTTCAAACGCTTCTGCTGCCTGAACCATCTCAGCCTGTTCTTTTGCTTCTGCAATTGCCATTGCATCACCGATAGCCATATCCTGATCCGGTTTTTTATCCTGCAGAACTTCTTCTAAAAAGGCATCATTGATTTCTTCCATTCCAAAATCATCAGTTGCTGCAGCTGCTTCCGGTTCTTTTTCCGCTGGCGTGCCAAGATCCAGGTACTTCTCCAGTTCTTCACTATGCGGCGGCTCCTGTCCGCTCATATCGATAAAGCCTTCCAGTGGGATATCGGTTCCCAACTGGCTGGCACCATTACTTTCTTTTTCTGCAGCGGCAGTTGTTTCTGCTTCTGCCCCAAGACGTGTCTTCAGGGCTTTCGCCTTTTGAACATAATCTCCATTAGCAAACCAGAGAATGATATTGTCACAGATCTCCAGACATTTTTCTTTGTCCCGAAGTTTATAGTACAGAGCTGCCAGCTCATACATCCATTTTTCATCAACTTCTTTGGAACAGTACACAGACAGGACTTTCACAAGATCTTCAGCTGATACCCCGCCCGCTTTTCCGATTTTATATTTCAGAAGATACCTGTCATTATCATGCGGTGCCATTTTACAGAAATCTTCATAAAACTCGACCGCATTGTCCAGATCATCCAGGGCAATGGAAAGTTCGCTCAGCTTGTAAGCCATCTTTCTTCCCATCGGCGTTTTTTCGTAAGCCATCAGAAGGATCTCTCTTGCATCTTCCAGCTCGCCCTTTGCCGCATGTGCATCTGCAACCATCTCCAGTGTGCGGCTGTCTGCCAACTTTCGGATGTTCATCTCATCGGCAAACGTTAAGACTCTGTCAAAATCGCCTCTTGCATATGCTTTCTTAATTTCTCCGATTATTTCCCGTTGTTCCTGCTTATCCATATTAAATCTCCACTCTTCCTTCCAGTGCTCTCAGCAGCGTTACTTCGTCAATGCATTCCAGGTCGCCTCCGACCGGCACACCACTGGCAATTCTGCTTACCTTGATGCCTGCAGGTTTAATTAGTTTACTAATGTACATTGCGGTGGTCTCGCCTTCCAGGCTGGAGTTTGTGGCAATAATAACTTCTTTCACATCTCCGCGTAAACGTTCCACCAGTTCTTTTAATTTTATATCAGAGGGCCCGATCCCCAGCATCGGAGATATTGCCCCATGAAGTACATGATAGACACCGTCAAATTTTCCGGTCTTTTCATATGCAGCCAGATCTCTGGAATTTTCCACGACCATGATCGTGGAATGATCCCTTGCATGGCTGCGGCAGATTGGACATTCTTCTTCATCCGTGATCGTGCAGCAAGTCTTGCAGTAGCGGATATTTTTCTTTGCAGCCAATAATGCACTGCTCAAAGATTCCACTTCTTCTTCCGGCATATCAATAATATGAAATGCCAGCCGTCCTGCCGTCTTCGGTCCGATACCCGGCAGTCTGGAAAGCTCCGCGATCAGTTTTGACATGGTATCACTAAAATAGTCCACTTGCGCCACCTAATCCGCCAGTCACTTTAGCCATCCGCTCCTGGGAGAGTTCATCCATCTTCCTCAGTGCTTCATTTGCAGCCGCCATGATCATTTCTTCCAGCATTTCCACATCTTCCGGATCCACGGCTTCTTTGTCGATCTTTACAGCCGTCAGTTCTTTCTTTCCGGAAACGGTAATCTCAACAACCCCGCCGCCTGCAGAAGCTGTTACGGTCTCTTCTTCCAGCGCTGCCTGTGTCTCTTCCATTTCTTTCTGCATCTTCATGGCTTTCATCTGCAGCTGCTGCAATTGTTTCATATTCATTCCGCCGCCAAAGCCTGCGTTTCCACCGCGTCCTTTGCCCAATGATTATTCCTCCGTTCCTATTGTGAAATTAATATTTCCTAAAATCGATTCCAGATCGACCTGATTCTCTATTTCCGGCTTTCGCGTGATCATGTTCACCTGAACATGCGGGGAAAGTCCTGTCACTTCCTTGATCAGATTTGCTACATAAGCAACTGCCGATTCTTCTTTCAGCTGTTTATAAGCCATTTCCGATGCAGCATAGATCACGACCCCGTCTTCTTCTGCTTCCACACTTGCCCTGCTCAAAGCTGTTTTCAGGCGATGATCGCTGCAGGCATCCAGAACTTTTGACCAGGATGCTTTCACATCTGCGGCATCACCCTGCACCGGGGCTGTCGGAATGTCTTCCTGTGTCTGCTCCTTTTCCTCTTCAAAGTCCGGCATCATTTCCTCATACTCCGGTTCAAACACAGCCGATGTACTGATGAACGGATCCTCTTCGAAATAGGAAAACTCTGTCGTTTTTGCTGCAGGTACCCCGTCCTTTATTTTTTCTTCCAGCTGCCGGATCCTGTCGGTCAGGGAATCTATATCTGTCTCCATCTGCGGCTTTGCCATTTGGATCACCGCAACTTCCAAAAGGATCTGCTTTCCGGCAGAATAACGAATATTGTTCAGTAATTCTGATAAGATCCGGATATAGCGGAGGAGGACCTGCGCTTCTGAAAGGGAAGCATCCTCTTCTAACAATGCCCGGTTCTCATCTCCCACGCCCATGATCTGCATGTTCAGACCGCCGCTGACATTCACTAACAGCAGATTTCTGATATAAACAGTAAAATCAGATACAAACTGACTGATGTCTTTGCCTGCATCGATCGTTTCTTCGATCGTGGTCAGCGCCAACGCCACATCTCCTTTTGAGATGGCGCGGAACAAACGTGAGAAAGTTTCTACGTCCACAGTTCCTAATGTGGAAAGGACATTGGCATAGGTCAGCTTTTCTCCCAGATTAAAAGCAATACATTTATCCAGAAGACTGATCGCATCACGCATAGAGCCGTCAGCTGCACGTGCAATATACTTTACTGCCTTTTCTTCCGATGCAACACCTTCACTGTCCAACAGCGCAGAAAGATTTTGGGCGATCGTGTCCACACTGATTCGTTTAAAGTCATACCGCTGGCAGCGGGAAAGGATCGTAACTGGAAGCTTATGTGGTTCCGTGGTTGCCAGAATAAAGATGACATATTCCGGCGGTTCTTCCAGTGTCTTTAAAAACGCATTGGCAGCGCTGCCGCTCAGCATATGCGCCTCATCTATAATGTAAACTTTATAACGCCCTTTCGCCGGGGTATATTGAATCTCTTCAATGACCCTGCGGATGTCATCTACACCGGTATTGGATGCAGCATCGATCTCCACCACATCCATGAAATTGCCTGCCATGATGGCCTTGCAGTGTTCGCATTCGTTGCAAGGCTCTCCGTCCACCGGATGGAGGCAGTTAACTGCCTTGGCAAAGATTTTTGCCACACTGGTCTTTCCGGTTCCTCTGGTTCCGGTGAAAAGGTAGGCATGTCCTGCCCGGTTATTTTTGATCTGATTTGTCAGGGTCAAAACCACATGGTCCTGCCCCTTTACCTGGCTGAAAGTCTGCGGTCTGAATTTCCTGTAAAGAGCCACATACGACATTAATACAAACTCCTACATATAATGCACCAGTTTCAAATCATACTACGAGTTATATTAGCATATTTAATAAGTAATAACAATAAAAAGCATGAGAATACTTGACTGGCTAAAATGGGTAACTTATAATCTCAGTTACCGTGTGCCGGGGCCCGAAGCGGGTCCAATGCAACAGAAATCTGTGAACCGTGTCAGGTCGGGAACGAAGCAGCACTAAGCAGAACCTTCTGTGTGACGTTGGGTCGCCTGCTTCTTAAAGCCCCGGCATCGGTTTCTTATTTTCTCAGTTCCTGAAAGAAGGATTTCAGAAGGGAGGCGCACTCCTCCTCCAGAATATGGGTTTTCACCTCACATTGGTGGTTAAACTCTTTCACATGCAAAAGATCCAGAATGCTGCCGCAGCATCCGGCTTTCGGATTCATCGCACCGATAAAAACGTTTCGGATCCGGGATTGAACGATCGCGCCTGCACACATCTGACATGGTTCCAGCGTAATATAAATATCAGTATCATCTAAGCGCCAGTCTCCAATTTTCCGGCAGGCCTTTTTGATCGCGGTGATCTCTGCATGCGCAAGCGCCGTTTTGTCAGTCATCCGGCGGTTATATCCCCGGCCGATGATCTCTCCTTTATATACGATCACGCATCCGATCGGCACTTCATTGATCTTTAAAGCCTTTTTTGCTTCTTTCAGGGCTTCACGCATATAGTATTCTTCCGTGTTTTTTTCGATTCGCTTTGTCATGATTCCCAATCCTTCAAAAAGGCCGCAGAAAACCGCGGCCCTTTTGTCTCTTTTTGTTTTTTAAGCAGCATGAAAAACCACTCTTTTGATGGTTCCGGCACTTTGGCAGTTTGTGTTAATACGTGTACCAAAGGCCTTGCTCCTGCAGCCACTCAATGTTTGCTTCATGCTCTGCATTGGTTTCTGCAAAATAGAGCTTGCCGTTTTTATCCGATACAAAGAACAATGCGCCCGTATCTTCCGGATGCAGCGTCCCCTCAATAGCTGAGCGGCTCGGTGCACATACCGGACCAACCGGGATCACGCCTTCCATATTTGGTCCTCTGGTATTGTAAGGATTCTCCAGATCCAGATCATCACCGTTCAGATCTCTGGAGTGCGGATCCACCTGGATCGCATAATAGGTCGTGATGTCGCTTCCCAGGGACATGCCTTCGTCCAGTCGGCGGAAGAACACACCAGCTACTCCGGCACGATCCTGTACGGCCATAGATTCTCCTTCCACAACGGAAGCAATGGTCAGAAGTTCATGAACGCTGTATGCACTGCTGTCAATATCGTTCTTGTATTCATTCAGGACTTCTTCCATTTTATTCAGCATAACAGAGAAGATCTCCTCTACGCTCACGTCCTTGCTTAAAAGCGTATAAGTATCCGGGAACAGATACCCTTCCAGTGAATAGTAAATACCCGGATCCTTGATCGCGCTGGTCAAAAACCAGTATTTATCGATCATGCGGTCCAGATACGCTTCGTCTTTCAGAAGTGCATAAACATCTTCCTTGGTATTATTGGTTGCTTCTGCAATGGCATTAGCCAGCCACGGAATTGTTTTTCCTTCAATATACGTGAATTGGATCTCATCACCAGTATAGATATCTCCGTTTTCCATCATCGTGATGATCTCTTTCAGACTCATATCCGGAGAAACACCATAACGGCCTGCCTGCAGCGGTTTGACTTTATTAAGTCTGGTATAAATCTTAAAAGCCAAAGGGCTTTTGATGATTCCTTCTTCTGCGAATAGCTTTCCGACGTCAGCCAGATAAGATCCCTCTTTGACTTCGATCAGCTTTTCCTGCTTAAAATCGGAGGAAGGTTTCAGGTTTGCACTATACCATCCCAAACCAGCAACTGCGATCAGAAGAATAACCACAATAATGATCAATGTGATCAGCAGCCCGGATTTTTTCTTTTTCGGTTTTCTGGCTACTTTCGCCATGGCGGCTCCTTTCCGTACCAAACTTCAGAAATAAACTGAAGTATTATAACATTTATCCCTGCCAAAAACAACTTTGTCAGAAAAACCAGTTTCACTTGTCAGAGGTTCTTTCCTATATATTTCTGACACGGTCAAAATTGACCTTTACCAGTCGGCCGGAAGCATCTCTTACATAATCTCTCATGTAATCTGTATCTTCCTGAAATACACAAGCTGCCGCAATTTTCCCGGCATCCGAACGCCTGCCGTCCAGATACAGCTCCGCTCCATGTCCGGAAAACGCAGTCAGCTCGTCTTTCAGAGTCATGTAAGAAATATATCTTTCTTTTTCCAGTTCTGTCATATCAGCCTCCTTTCCTGATGTGAATACTCGCGGGAACAAAAGAAGATGCTTCGTGATAATAATCCTCCCCCGCGGCGGCACAGAAAAAAGACTTTCCTTGTTTGTTTAAAAATCGGGAACCGGATCTGCAGAATTGCGGATCCGTAAATCGAAATGAGAAGAGTGTTTTTCCGCTGCTGTTATCGGAATGTTTTTTGCATGTTTTTTGCGGAAAATCTCATTCCTATGCGGAATTCAGTATATTAAAATTATATTGACTTTTCAAGTATTTTCGATTATTTTTCCTATATGAAGATCGAACGTATTAACGACAATCAGATAAAGTGCACATTGACCCGTTCAGACCTGGCTTCCCGTCAGATCCGGATGAGTGAACTTGTCTATGGCAACGAGAAAACAAAGGGACTGTTCCAGGATATGATGGAGCAGGCTTCTACTGAGGTTGGTTTTGAAGCAAGCGATCTGCCTCTGATGATCGAAGCTATCCCGGTTTCCATGGACTGCATCGTTCTGATGATCACAAAAGTGGAAGACGCAGACGAAATGGATACCAAGTTCTCCAGCTTCACCCACTTGAATGAGATCTTCTCCGATGATAAAGAAATGCCGGAGGCTCCGTCTGCAGAAGACCGTCCGGTTCGCAAGGATCTGTTCTCCTCTGTCACTGCTTCCTCAATGGAGCGGTTATTCTCCTTTGACAGCCTGGATACCGTGATCCGTTTTGCGCATCATGTCAGCGATATTTATCATGGAGAAAATTCCTTATATAAATGTCCTGATAATAACAGATACTATTTGTTACTGAGCAAATCCAGCCATAACATCAAAGAGTTTGGTCTGGTTTGCAACTCTGCATTAGAATATGGCAGCAAGGAATTCTATAACTTCGCCAGAGGTGCGTACCTGAATGAACATTATGAAAAGATCTTGATCGGGGACGCAATTCAAAGCCTTGCGTTTGTGTAGCTTGCCTGTTTTCTTGCTGAATCGTTTCAGCTTATTAAGAGCAGGCAGATTAGGCCTGTTTTTTTATTGGAAATAAACAGAGGTAATCTATGGCAACAGAACTGATTCGTTTAAAAGACCTGGTCATGGAGTTCGGGAATGAGAGAGTTCTTGACTCCATCAATTTAACAATTGAAGATAAGAAATTCCTGACTCTTCTGGGCCCTTCCGGATGCGGAAAAACCACAACGCTCCGTATCATCGCCGGTTTCCAGAAGCCAACATCAGGAGAGGTCTTTTTTGACGGCCAGCCGATCACGGATCTGCCGCCGTATAAAAGGCAGGTCAATACCGTCTTTCAGAATTACGCACTGTTCCCGCATTTAGATGTGTACGATAACATCGCCTTCGGACTGCGTATCTCCAAACTGCCTGAAAAAGAGATCGACCGCAGGGTTGGTGAAATGCTTGCATCCGTTTCTTTAAAAGGATTTGAGAACCGGCCGATCACTTCTTTATCCGGCGGACAGCAGCAGCGTGTTGCCATCGCCAGAGCTCTGGTCAACCGTCCAAAAGTCCTGCTGCTGGATGAACCACTTGGTGCTTTGGACCTGCGTCTGCGCATGGATATGCAGAACGAATTAAAACAAATCCAGCAGGAAGTCGGCATCACCTTTGTATATGTCACACACGATCAGGAAGAAGCCCTTTCCATGTCTGACACCGTGGTGGTCATGGATGCCGGAAAGATCCTGCAGATCGGGACCCCGGAAGATATCTACAATGAACCTGCCAATGCGTTTGTTGCAGATTTCATTGGCGAATCCAATATCTTAGACGGCATCATGCTGGAAGATTATAAAGTGAAAATGTTTGGACAGGTATTTACCTGTGTGGATAAAGGCTTTGAAAGAAACGAGCCGGTCGATGTTGTCATCCGCCCGGAAGACATCGATATCGTTGCAGCCGATGCCGGTCATCTTTGCGGCACGGTAACAAACGTGATCTTTAAAGGTGTCCATTATGATACCATTGTTGATTTCAAGGGATTCAAATGGCTGATCCAGACAACTGATTATTACCCGGTCGATTCCTATATAGGGATTCAGCTGAATCCGGATGATATCCATGTTATGAAGAGAAGCGAATACTCCGGTCTGTACGGAGATTACAGTACCTTCTCGGATGAATATGATGACATCACTAACGCGGATGAATCCGCAGATGAAGAATAAACGGAGGGTGTCAATGAAACGCAGATGGCTGACAGCTCCTTATATCATATGGATGCTCCTGTTTACGATCGTTCCGCTTTGCATCGTCATTTACTTTGCATTTACGGATTCTGTGACCGGCGCTTTTACGTTTGCCAATATTGTCAGCATTCTTGATTATGCCTCAATCTTTCTCCGCTCGATCTGGCTTTCTGTAGCAGCTACTCTGCTCTGCCTGATCATCGGTTATCCGGTGGCATATACCATTGCGCAGTGCAAACCGCGCACACAGAGGATCCTGCAAATGCTGATCATGCTTCCAATGTGCCTGAGCTTTTTGCTTAGGACTTTAGCCTGGGTCGCCCTGCTGGAGGATACAGGTATTCTGAATTCACTGATCACATCAATAGGGCTGAAACCGCTCCCGCTGATCCGAAATTCCGGCGCTGTGATCCTCGGTATGGTGTATAACTATCTGCCATATATGATCCTGCCGCTGTATTCTTCAATCTCCAAGATCAATCCTAAGCTGGTGGAGGCTGCAGAAGATTTAGGCTGCAGCAGAAGGCAGAGTTTCACCAAAGTGATCCTCCCGCTTTCAACTCCAGGTATTGCATCCGGCATCACTATGGTTTTTGTTCCGGCAGTATCCACTTTCTATATTTCACAAAAGTTAGGATCTCCGGGAACGATCATGGTCGGTGACGTGATCGAATCCCAGTTCAAGGGAGCCTACAACCCGAATCTGGGAGCCGCTATGTCCCTGATCCTGCTGATCCTGATTTTTATCTGTATTGGTTTGTCCAACCGGGTGACCAAACAGCACGGCAGTGAGGAGGTGACTCCTCTATGAGAAAAGCATCTAAGGTGATCACCGTTCTGGTGTTTATCTTTTTGTATTTTCCAATCATAATCCTGGCTGTTGCGTCATTCAGTTCCGGCACTGATATTGCTGTTTTCAAAGAATTCACTTTCAGCCGTTATGCAGAGCTGTTTAAAGATGCTGCACTGTTAAGACTGGTCCGGAATTCCGCCATCATTGCAATTGTCTCCACGATCGTTGCAACGGGCCTTGGAACAGCCGCCGCCGTCGGGATCCACCGCATGGGCAAAAAAATGCGCGGTCTGGTTATGGGTATGACCAATATCCCTATCACAAACCCGGATATCGTAACTGGTGTTTCCTTAGCATTAATGTTTGCATTCGCTGGAACGATTCTCAGATCAAACGCAATCCTTGGTTTCTGGACCTTGCTGATCGCACATGTCACATTCAATCTTCCTTACGTGATCCTGAATGTAATGCCTCGGATCGCACAAATGGATCCAAATCTGACAGATGCGGCAATGGATCTGGGCTGTACACCTGCAAAAGCATTCTTCAAAGTTACTCTGCATGAGATCATGCCTGGCGTAATTGCTGGTGCTCTGATGAGTTTTACTATGTCTTTGGATGATTTCGTGATCTCCTATTTTGTAACGGGATTCAATTTTGTGACCCTGCCGGTCGAAATATATAACTATACGAAAAAACCGATTCATCCAAAGGTCTATGCGCTGTTCACCTTATTGTTCCTGGTGATCCTGATCCTGATGATCGTCATGAACATCCTGCAAAGCCGCAGTGAAAGCCGTAGAGAAAAAATGCATATCCGTGCCAAAGCAGCAGGAGGTGAGGTATGAAAAAGATTCCTATCCTGTTTCTGGCACTTCTTCTGCTTGGCAGCGTTTTTATGTTCTTTCCGAAACAGACCTTTGCAGCACCAGTGACGATCAATGTCTATAACTGGGGGCAGTATATTTCAGATGGTACCGACGGATATATCGACGTGATTGCAGAATTTGAAAAAGCATATCCTGACATCCGTGTTAATTATATGGTCTATGACAGTAATGAAACGATGTATACCAAGCTGCAGTCCGGAGGAAATGCGTTTGATGTGATCGTCCCGTCCGACTACATGATCGACAAACTGATTGCGGAAGATGCACTGGAACCGCTGGATTTTTCCAACATTCCGAACTATCGTTATTTGGATGATGCCTATAAAAACCTGGCCTACGACCCGGAGAACAAATACTCCGTCCCTTATACCTGGGGCTACGTCGGCATCATTTATAATACAAAATATGTAAATGAAGACGATGTTGGCAGCTGGGATCTCCTCTGGAACCGCAACTACGCGGGAAAGATCCTGATGTTTGACAACCCAAGGGATTCCTTTGCGATTGCAGAGCTTTTACTTGGGTATTCCCTGAATACCGATGACCCGGAAGAACTGACAGCCGCTGCCGAAAAATTAAAAGAACAGAAAAACCTGGTCCAGAGTTATGTCATGGACCAGATCTTCGATAAGCTGGAACGGGAAGAAGCCTGGATCGGCGCTTACTACTCCGGCGATTATCCACTGATGCTGGAAGAAAATGAGAATCTGGCTTTCAATGTTCCGGAAGAAGGATTTAATCTTTTCGTAGATGCGCTCTGTATTCCAAAAGGCTGCCAGCACAAAAAGGAAGCAGAACTTTTTATCAATTTCTTATGTGAACCGGAGATCTGTGCAGAGAATCTGGAATACCTGGATTATGCCACTCCGTTTTCTGCAGCAAAAGAATTTACCGATCCGGAAATGCTGGAGGATGAGGTCCTTTACCCGCCTGCAGAAGTACTGGCAAAAGGGGAAGCTTTTCATGCACTTTCCACGGAAGGCACGCAGCTGATGAATACGCTCTGGCTCTC
>JAEEGJ010008820.1_pt1 | contig 27510 bp, 29 predicted proteins | sample 8958761 | NCBI WGS metagenome assembly JAEEGJ01 (sample SAMN16246546, study PRJNA631951) | gut metagenome | biome: gut microbiome; feature: rumen; material: RS-attached | host: Bos | place: Iran: Karaj | collected 2018-10 | reverse complement strand
TGGGATTATGAAAATGAAAGAGGAGCTATTTTCCTTCAAGAAAAAGATAGTGAATACTGGATAGGTGAAAATTTCGGAAAAAATAAAAAAGGTCCAGTGTCACCACCTAAATTAAGTTATTTTACTCCAGCAGGAAAGAAACTTAGAAGTGTGTCTTATGAAGATATAAGTGAAGAAGTAGGACGCGAAGCTATAGAAAAATTCAAGGATAGAACATATCGTGGTAGGTATTATTTAGAAATTGGTGAAGAATTTGTAGAATTAGATCCAGATAGTTATGAATTATTAATATGTCCTAATAAAGAAGCATATGAAAATGATGATGATAGTTGTATTTGGAAAGATTACGACGAATTAACAGAAGCTGAAGTTACTAAATATATTGGTGACTATAAAGTAATGTACGATTTAATGGATAGATATCCTCATAATGAATTTAGTTTTAGAAGAGTAGGAAACATAGTCTTAGTAAATAGATATGATTATGAAAATGAAAAACAATATGCTGAAGTATATGACATTGATGGTAAAAGAATCTTCTCTAAAAAAGTATCATTTCCTTATGAAACTGTAAGTATAGATGTAAACTTATATGGTATCTACGTATTAGTTGAAGAAATTGACTATGAAGCAAAAGAAGCTACCTATGAATTATCAAAATATGACCTAAGTGGTAAAAAAGAGTATACAATTGATGCTTTAGAATTAATAACAGAGAATTCTAGTTATGAAGATTTGTATTATTATTTAAACACTCAAATAGCAACAGTAAATGGTGGATTAATCATTAATTTAGCACCTAATTATTTTGCTGAACAAATGGATGCATGTATGGATTTCTATGGTGATCAAATAGATCCTGCAAATCCTCCTAAATTAGATCAACCTGATCCTTATACAATTTGTAAAGGATATGTATTAGATGGTTATTTAGATGGCCCTCCTAGTGGTGGAAACGTTCAAGGCGATTTTATTGATCCTACAGCTGCTCCAAAAACTAAAGCATTAAAAATAACTGATAAAGTACCAGGATTTGAAGCAGATATAGCAGGAGATTTCTTTGGACCATTCTTACCAACTGTTGTAATTAAGCTTAACTTTGATTATGAAGTAGCAACTAAAGTAGTAGAAGGTAAAGGAACAATAAAAGCAATAAGTAGATCTGTTGGTGGTGAAGGTGTAACATTTGTTGTTGAACCAGCTAAAGGATATGTCTTAGGTGTTGTTAAAGTAACAGATGCTTTAGGAAATGTTATTGAGTTCCATGATTATACATTTACAATGCCATCATCTGATGTATTAATTGAAGTAGAATTTGTTAAAGAAAATCCAAATACTGCCGATATTGCTATTGTAACAGTAATTATCTTAGCAATTATCTTTGGTATTGTATTACTAAATGTCAATAAGAAATATAGATGGTTAAAATAGTGAGTAATCACTATTTTTTCTTGCATAAAAAAAGAAGATTTTTTAATCTTCTTTTATTATTTCATATATCTCATCTAAATCTCTATCTGATTTTTCTTTAATTGTATAATCAGGTAGTAAATGTAAATGAACATGTTTAACAGCTTGGGAATCACCATAATTAATACCACAAGTTAATGCTCTAGCACCTAACTTGTTCATCATTTTAGGTCCCAAGTATTTAGCTACTTTAAAAATATCCAAAACATCTTCATCACTTAATTCCGTAAAGTCATTAACATGTTTTTTAGGAATTACTAAAGTATGTCCATCTACCTTTGGATTAACATCCATAATAGCAACAACTTTATCATCTTCATATACTTTTTTAGAAGGAATTTCTCCTTTTAATATTTTACAAAAAATACAATCATTCATATTATCACCTAAAAATAGAATACCAAAAATTCGAAAAAAGGTAAATGCTATCTCATTGAATTATCGAAAAATATATACTATAATTATGATAGTAAATAATAGGGGTGATTATATGAAAAAAATACTATTATTCTTTATAACATTATTATTTGTTCCAGGAATAGTTAATGCTTATACACGACTAGAAGCATCTTCACAAAGTCCTGTTGTTGATTCACCTGTATATATCGGCGTTAATCTAGACTATGGAACAGATGCGAAAATAAATGAAATCCATTTTCGAGTAACTTATGATCCAAGTGCTTTAAAGCTAGAAGAAACACCATTATGGCTTCAAATAGCTAAAGGAGAAAGCAGCTTTGAAAGTGGTGTAATAACTTTAGATAAATATGCATCAACTGGTGGCTTAGAGACTGGAACAGCTGTTCAGATGAAGTTTAGAATTTTAAAAGAAGGTCAGACAACTGTTCAAATCAAAAGAATAGAAGAATCACCAGCATATTTTGATGATGGTAGTATTATTCCTTATGAAAACTCAACAAGTGTAACAATTTATGGTAAAGCACCAAGTTCTTCAACTCAACTTAGATCATTAACAGTTAAAGGATATCGTTTAACACCTACATTCTCTACAAGCTTAAGAGAATATAAATTAGATGTAGAACCTGAAGTAGAATCAATTTATATCATCACTCAAAGAGGAGATGCTAAACAAACTATTGAAGGTGATGGTGAACGTAAAGTAGATTACGGTATTAATAAATTAAGAGTAATGGTTAGAGCTCAAAACGGTGATACATCAGAATATGTTATTACAGTTAATCGAAAAGATAATCGTACTGGTGATACATCTTTAAAAGAAATAATTGTATCTAATAGTGATTTAAAATATGAAAAAGATAAGACAGAATATACAACTACTGTAAGTAGAAGTATTGATAATGTTTTAATAACAGCAAGAACTACCGATGAACATGCTACTTTAGTAGGAACCGGAAGAAAAAATCTTCAAATAGGAGAGAATAACTTTGTTCTAAAAGTAACAAGTAGTGGTGGTAATGAAACTGATTACAAAATAAAAATTATAAGATCTACTGAAGAATTCCAAATAGTAGCTACAAGTAATAAATTATTAAGTTTAAAAGTAAATGGATTAAACTTAGATTTATCAAATGATAAAACAAGTTTCTTATATGGAATACCAAATGATGCTACAACATTAAATATCATTCCAGTAGCTGAAAGTAAAACAGCTAAAACTGAAATATTTGGTAATGAAGACTTAAAAGTTGGTTTAAATGCTGTAGTAGTAAAAGCTATTGAAAATGACGAATCAGAAACTGCTTATACAATAGTTGTTTATAAGAATCCCGAAGCTGAAGTAATAAGTGATATAAACTCAGCATCTCTTAAAAAAGATTCATTATATGAAACAACTACACCATATATGATTGATAAAGATGCCTTTGGTAGAATAAGTAATAACAATGTTGCTTTATATTATAACTACGTTAATATGTATGGAGGTTTATTATATCAAGTTAAATTCCAAAATAATTTAACAGATGATTTAGAACCTAAATTAGCTAAGAGTACTCAAAATCCATTAACATATGAAAGTAATATTCCTGCTGGTAATGAAATAACATTACATCTAGAAGATGTTTATAAAGATGGAAATAATATTAAGATTTATTCTTATAATGATAATGGTCAATATAAACTAATAACAGCAGGTATTACAGTTAACAAAGGATATGTAACATTTGAATCAGATGGTTCAAAATACTATGTATTCACAACCCAAAACTTAATAATGGAAACTAATCCAATAACAGCGTTTATTGAAAAGAATTTATATTATGTTATTGGTGGAGTAGTATTACTATTATTCATAATAGCAATTTCTACAGCTAAAAAGAAAAAGAAAAAAGAAGAGAACATAAATGAGTCATCATATTGATGGCTTTTTTTATTTCTTTTGTGATATAATTGATACATCTTATAAAGAAGGTGATGCTTATGATAACAATTGAAGATGTAATTAAAGAAATAGAAAAATACAATCCTTCAGAAATAAGCAACGTAAGAAAAGCATATGAGTTAGCTAAAAAAGCTCATAAAGATCAAAAAAGAGAAAGTGGAGAACCATATATAATTCATCCTCTTCATGTTTGTATGAACTTAACACTATTTAAAGCCGATGGCGCATCATTATGTGCTGGTTTATTACATGATGTAGTAGAAGATACAGAATATACTTTAGAGGATATTGAAAAAGAATTTGGCCCAGATACTGCTCATTTAGTAGATGGTGTAACTAAGATTAGTAATTTGCACTTTACTACTAAAGATGAAGCTACTAATGCTAACATAAGACGTATTATTAATAGTTTAAATGATGATGTAAGAATCATTATTATTAAACTATGTGATAGACTTCATAATATGCAAACACTTCAATATAAAGCTCCAGAGAAGCAAATAAGAAGTGCTAATGAAACATTAAACATTTTCGTACCACTAGCTCATTTTATTGGTGCCTTCCCAATGAAATGTCGTCTAGAAGATTTATGTCTTTTATATTTAGACCAAGAATCTTATGATACTATTGAAGAAAAAATAAAAGAAATAACTAAAGATTATCAAAAATGTTTTGAACTATCTACTGAAGAAGTATCAAAACTATTAGATGAAAATAATATTAAATATACATATCGAGTAAAAATACTAAATACTTATCATTTATATCAAAAACTAAACAAAGGTTATAAACTAAGTGATATTCATGATTTAGTAAACTTTAAACTTATCTTAGATGATAAAGAAGATCCATATCATGTATTAGGTTTAATCCATCAACTATATACACCAATGAATAATAAGTTTAAAGATTATATAGCATGTCCTAAAACAAATATGTATCGTTCATTACATACAACTGTTTTTGGACCAGATAATCATATCTTACAATTCCAAATTAAGACTCAAACAATGGATGATATAAATACTATTGGTTTAGGTGCTTATTGGAAATTCTATAAAGAAAAAGGTAAAGAAAGAATGCAACAAGAACTTAAACTTAATTACCAATTCTTTAATACCTTAAGAGAATTAAATGATGGTATCGAAAACGATCAAGACTTTATTGAAAGAGTTAAACAAGAAATATTCTCTAATAATATTTACGTTTATACATTTACTGGAGACATTATTGAATTACCAAATGGTTCTACAGTAATCGATTTTGCATATAAACTACATAGTGATATGGGTAATCATTTATATAAAGCTTATATAAATGGTAAAGAAGTTAAAATAACTCATAAACTTAGTAATAAAGACCGTATTATGGTAGTTACAAGAGAAAAATCACATCCACATGAATCATGGTTAGAACATGTAGCAACCTTAAAAGCACGTCGTCAAATTAGAGAACAACTAAAAAAGTAGCTAAAATGCTACTTTTTTGATATACTACATCACGAGAAACGAGGTTTTATCATGGAAGAGAAATTAAATAACTTAGTTACATTTGCTTTAAAAATAACTAAAAGTACTGATAATATAGTAGATTATTATGCAGCATTACAAAAATATTGCTGTAGTTATGTTCATGAACCAATAACACAAGATTTTAACGATGTAATTGGTTATAAAGGTGGTGTAACTTTATTTTATCTTAAGTTACAAATATTCTTATTAGAACAAGAATTAATTAAAAATCCTAATCCACAAGGAGAAAAAGATCTACAAGCATATAGAGAAAGATATGCTGAAAGATTCCAAGAATATATAGGAAAAAGAGAAGGAATAAAAGGTTTATAAGATTGTAAACCTTTTTTGGTTGACAGATATAATAAAATCTGTTATATTAATAGAGCTAATTGAAGGAGGGAAAATTATGGCAGTTAAACTAAGATTAAAAAGAGGCGGAGCAAAACAAAGACCTTTCTATCGTATTGTAGCCGCAGATGCACGTAGTCCAAGAGATGGAAGATTTATTGATGAAATTGGTACTTATAATCCAATTCCAGCAGAATATGAAGTTACTGTTGATGAAGAAAAAGCATTATATTGGTTAAAGAATGGTGCTCAACCTACAGATACAGTTAGAAGTATTTTAAACAATAAAGGTATCATGGCTAAATATGCTAATTCTAAAAAAGAAGGTAAATAATTATGGAATTAAGAGAATTTACTGAATATTTAGTTAAAAGCATAGCGAAAGAACCAGATATGGTAAGTGTTCAAGAATTCGGTGGCGAAGAAGATTCAGTTATTCTAGAAATAATCGTTCACGAATCAGATATGGGAGCAGTAATCGGACGTAATGGAAAAATGGCTAATGCTATTCGTACACTAGTTCAAGCTCATGCTTACATAAATGGGGAAAAGAAAGTTAAAATAAATATAGATTCATTCTAAAAAAAGAAGTACTTAGTACTTCTTTTCTTTTGGTATTTCCAAACGTAATACCTTATTACCATAAACTCTATATGTTAATAATTTAATATTTAGATCTCTTGTTTTATCAAGGAATACATTAATAATCTTATTTTCTTTATTAGAACTTTTATGTTTTAAAAACTTTCTATATATTGAAGGATTAACTCCAACTATTTTTGTAAACATCTCTGAATAATATTCCAAACTATTAAAACCATTATTTAAAGCTACTCGTAATAGATTATCTCCATTATATATCCCTTTAATACTATTTAATATTCTTCTATTATTTTGATAGTCTTTAATAGTAATTCCAATATGTCTTTTAAAGACCTTCATTATATAGGATTTTTCATAACCAAAGTAAAAAGATAGTTCATCAATACTAACGAATCTATTAATATTATTATTCAAATAATCAATTATATAACTAACTAATTCATTTGGTTTCATAATAATCCCTCACAAGTGCATTATAACATAAAGTCCATTTTTGTTTAAATTTTGCTTATATAGCCATGTTATAATGCAATTATGAAAGGGAGGAATATATATGCAATCATTTTCAAAATTTGCTAATAATGAAGAAATCAAGAAAGGATTAACTAGAATAGATAAATCATTGAATGTATCTCGTTCAGGTATCCCATTATTCTATGATGATGAAAGTATTTATGTTGATGATAAAGATTCTCATAATGTCATCATTGGATCAACAGGTAGTGGTAAAACTCAAACAACTGTCTTACCTCAATTAAGACTTTCAATGCTATCAGGAGAATCTATGGTAGTTGTTGATGAAATGGGCGAAATCTACAAGATGTTAGGTTCTGAACTAAAAAAGAGAGATTATAAAATAATGGTTATTAATTTCCAAGAACCAAACAATGGTAATAACTTTAATCCATTACTTGTTCCATATCATTTATATAAACAAAATCATCAAGATGCTGCCATTCGTATTGTTGAAAGTATTGGAAATACCATCTTTACTCGTGAAAATAATAACTCAGATCCATTTTGGACTAATTCAGCTAGAAACTATTTTGTAGGTTTAACATTATATTTATTTGATAAAGCTAAAGAAGAAGAGGTTAACTTTAATAGTATCTATGACTTATCTAATCAAATAGAAACTAAAAGTAAAGGTAAAGAAATCTTAGCTTCTTTAGATCCAACTAGTCCTGCTAATATTAATTTAGCATCAATTATTCTTGCACCAAATGAAACTAGGGGAGGAATCCTATCAGTATTTAGACAATATTTAGGGGCTTTAAATAGTCGTATCCAACTTTCTTCTATGTTACTAACAAGTGATTATAACTTAGAAGAAATGGTAAACGAAAAATTTGCTTTATTTATAATTGGTGAACCATCTAAATTTGTTTCTAAATACATGACTATGATTATTGAAGAATTATATAATGTAGTTAACATCATTGGTAAAAGAAATAAAAGAATTAATGTTATTCTTGATCGTTTCACAGAGTTAGCACCAATTGATGATTTCCATAATGTTTTATCAAGAAGTAGAGCTCTAAATATAAGATTTACTATTCTTATAGATAGTATCTCATCTCTAACATTACTATATGGCAGAGAAGAAACTTTACTAATCTATAATAATATTGCAACAGTTATATACTTATATTCATCAGATGAATCTACTTTAAGAAAGATATCTGAACTTGCTGGAAACGAAAGTGAAAATAATCCACTTGTTTCTGTTCAAGAATTAAAAGTATTCAAAATGTTCGAAGCTTTAATTCTAAAAACAAGAGAATATCCAATAAAAAGTACAATGATACCAGATTTTAGACTTCCATGGAACATGTCTACTGAAGAAGTATCATTTCCAAAAAGAAAAGAAATAGAACAAAAAATATACCATATCTAGAAGATATTATCATTAATATCTTCTTTTTAATTCCTTGCCTTTACTCGTTATAAATAGTATAATTTATGAAGAAGGATTGGTGTTTGTATGGAAAAAAATTATCCAAACCATGTTGCCATCATATTAGATGGAAATAGAAGATGGGCAAAAGAAAAAGGACTACCTTCACTAAAAGGACATCAAAAAGGATTCCTTAACATTCGTGATTTAGCTCCTTATATTATAAATAAAGGTGTAAAAGTATTAAGTGTTTATGCTTTCTCAACTGAAAACTTTAACAGATCAGAAGAAGAAGTTACATATCTAATGGATTTATTCATTAATTGGTTCCATAAAGAATGTGATAAACTTCATAATGAAAACATAAAGATTGTTGTTTCTGGTCGTAGAGAACCTCTAAGAGAAGACGTTCTTGAAGCAATTGATTATATCACTGAAAAGACTAAAAATAATACTAATGGTATTTTCAATGTATGCTTAAACTATGGCGGTCAACAAGAAATAGTTGATGCTACTAAAAAAATAGTTAAAGATGTTCAAGACGGAAAACTAAATGTTGATGACATCAATGAAAAAATGATGTACAAATACATGTATAATGAATTACCACCAGTTGATTTCATGATTAGAACTAGTGGTGAAGAAAGAATTTCTAATTTCTTAATTTATGAATTAAGCTATGCTGAAATGTACTTCCCAAAAGTATATTTCCCTGACTTTAATAAAAAAGAGTTTGAAAAAGCTATAGATATTTATAATCAAAGAGATAGAAGATTCGGAGGAAATACGAAGAAATGAAAAAAAGAGTAATTAGTGCAGCAATTGTAATTGCTATATTTATTCCTCTATTTCTAATTGGAGGAATACCATTTGGTGCAGCTGTTGGTATAGTTGCTGCAATGGGGTTAAAAGAAGCATTAGATTTAAAAGATAAAAAATATCCTCAATTAATTATGATTATTGGGATGGTATGTTTAGAATTACTAATTATAGTTGGTAGATCAGTAGATGAGTTATATACCGGTTTATCTTATGGATTACTTGGTATAACAATCCTTCTTCTAACTATTCCAGCTATCTTTGATAAAAAAGATAAATATACTACTAAAGAAGCTTTATATTTTATTGGCTTTATAGTATTCCTAGCATTCTTCTTTAAACAAATGATTTTATTAGAAAATGCTAATAAATGGGTATTACTATATTTAATATTAGTAGCTACCATTACTGATACATTTGCCATGGTAATTGGATCACTAATTGGTAAACATAAACTAATGCCTACTGTATCTCCTAAAAAATCAATTGAAGGAAGTATTGGTGGATCATTAGTAGGTACAATTGTCTGTACAATTTTCCATTACAATATTATTGGTAATTTAATTAATTTACCTGTATTAATAATTGTTACTTTAGTTTTAACAATCTTAGGACAACTAGGAGATTTATTCTTCAGTAAAATTAAAAGAGAAACAGGAGTTAAAGATTTCTCTAATATAATGCCTGGACATGGTGGGGTATTAGATAGATTAGATAGTATGACTTTTGTAATTATTGGTTATGCTATAATTGTTAACTTATTAAAATTACATTTATAAAAGAAAGGTGATTTAATGAATACAATAATAAATATAATCTTATTTATATTTATTTTAGGTATCTTGGTATTTGTTCATGAATTTGGTCATTTTATCACTGCTAAAAAAAGTGGTGTTCATATTTATGAATTTTCCATTGGTATGGGACCTGCTATCAAAACCATAAAAGGTAAAGATGGAATCAATTATTCTATAAGAGCTTTACCAATTGGTGGTTTCGTTCAAATGGCTGGTGAAATATACGAAGATGACGATACTAAGAAAATACCTAAAGATAAATTTATGTGTAATCGTCCTTGGTGGCAAAGATTAATTATCTTGGCAGCCGGAGTATTCAATAACTTCTTACTAGCCGTAATTCTTTTAATTGTAATTGGTTTTATATGGGGAGGAGTATCTAATAAACCAGTCATTTATGACGTAATTCCTAATAAACCAATGTCTAAGGCTGGAATAGTAGCTGGCGATGAAATAATTTCCGTTAATGGTAAAAAGACTAAATCATGGGATAGAGCACAACTATTACTATTACTAAAATCAAAAGATAATAAATATGAAATAGGTATTAAACACCAAGATGGTTCAAAAGATACTTATACAATTACTCCATTATCAGAAGTAACTAAATTTATTGACCATGATAAAGATGGAATATATAGTATTGCAACAACTATTGAAGTAGATGTTGATAAAGATGGAAAAGCTGATAAAGAAGTACCAGCAGTTCTAACTGATAAAGAAAAACTAATCTATGTAGATAGATATGGAACTAAATATTATGATGAAGATAAAGACTGGATTTATACTTACGATTTAATTGTCTATAATGAAGCTATGATCGAAAAAGTAGATGAACCAGAAGAAGAGAAAAAAGAAGAGTTAACTACTATTAAAGTAGATCAAGACAATGATGGAAAAGAAGATCTTGAAATCGAAGTAGAATATGATGACGATGACTATATTGTTCAAAAAGGTGCTCCTGAATCAAGAGAATTTGGTATCCAAATAAAAGCTGAAGAAATGAAAGGCAATCGTATTGCTGTTGCATTTAAATTCGGTATAGGAAAATTCGCTAGTGTCTTTGATCAAATGGTGTTAACATTAGGTGGTTTATTCACAGGAAAGATATCTGTTAATCAATTATCTGGACCTGTAGGAATATATACTGTAGTTGGAGCAACTAGAGAATCTGGTATTGAGAATGTACTTATGTTAGTAGCATTCTTAAGTATTAACTTAGGTATAATGAATATTTTACCTATACCAGCGTTAGATGGTGGACATATTCTATTCTTAATTATTGAACTTTTAACAAAGAAAAAAGTAAACGAAAGAGTAGAAGCGATTACAACAACAATCTTCTTTGCTTTATTAATGGCATTGATGATTTATATCACTATTCATGATATATTTACTTTAATAATAAAATAGAGGTTTAAACCTCTATTTTTTATTGAAAAATCGCAAAATTTGACAAAAAAGTATTGTCAAATTACAATGATTATGTTATATTTAATTTGCTTACTTATGGCGCTGTAGCTCAGTTGGCTAGAGCATCCGGTTCATACCCGGCAGGTCGTGTGTTCGAATCACACCGGCGCTACCAAGTATATTAACTCTAACTTATGTTAGAGTTTTTTCGTGCTTAACTTTACATTTTTTAAGAAAAAAAACATTAATTTATATAAAAGGCACCTTGATTATTATATAATTTAAGTAAGAATAGGTGATAATATGAAAAAGATGTTATTAATTTTATCATTATTATTTATGCCTTATGTTATATATGCTCAGGGAGAAATACCACGAGAAGTTAATGACTTGACCGAGTGGTTAGGAAGTTTTGATAATCCAAGTCAAATCTTAGTGGAAGAAGAAAGCAAAAAAACAGCAACTGTTTATAATGAAGAAGAAAAAATATATCGAATTGATATTACTACTAAATCAGATTTATATACTTTTACTAATACATTAGATTTAGGATTTATGTTAGATGTTTCCAATTCAATGTTATTCCCATCTAAAATGGCTGTTTATCAAGCTAACTATCCAATATACAGAATAAATATGTATGGTAGCGGTTTGACTCAATTAAATAGAAATGAAGTTTATTACTTAATTGGTGATGAAAATGAATCGGCAACCGTATTTAGATTGTATTTTTATAACGGTTATTGGCATGCTCATGATGCTTCTAAAGAAGCGAGTGAAGAAAATACCTTCCGAATAGGTTTAGATAAATACAAAATGCCATATACTGATACCGAAGTGTTATATCCATTTAGTAATGGTGATACTATAAACGATGCTTATACTATTTATAGAAATGTACTGTATAATCCAGACGGAACGGTAACTACTCGTTTAGATGACCTAAAAACAAGCCTATATAGAAATTATGAAGCTCTAAATATTATTTTACCTAAAACAGACATAGGTAAGGATAGTTTAACTGCACCAGATGCAAGAATTGCTTATAATACATTTAATAATAGAGTTACCCAATATCAACCAAATTTTATTTCTATACATAGTCAAGAATCTATAACTATGGTTTTTAGTACAGCTGGTGGAACTCATACAGATTATGCTATAGGTGTTGTTGATTTAGAAGATGGAAGTCCTTACCAAAATCAAAATCGAAGTGCTGCAACATTTAATTGGGATCATAGCCATTTAAAATATGGAATATTAATTACTGATGGTGCTCCTACGTCAAGCGGACTTCCAATAGATAATCAATCAGTAATAGATGCAGCTAATGTTTTAAAAGACAAAGACGTTAATCTAATTACCGTTGGTGTAGGAATGGAAAATGTACCTAGAGGAAGAGAACTATTATATACTATTGCTTCATCAGATGATGATGGGAAATTCTTTTATCATTCCAACGATGGAAATGAATTAGCTAACATCTTCTTACAAATCATTAAAGACTTAATATCTGAAGTTTCTGGTATTGGTAACATAGTAGATGTAATTAGTGAAGATTTCTATCCAGTAGATAAAGAAACTGGTGAACCGTTAAAAGATGGAGATAGAATTAAATTAGATGGAAGATTAGTTGATAGTAATTACACTGGCTATTATGGAACTATTAAATTTGAAGATGACAAATATAAAGTAGAGTGGACTCATCAAATAATTACTCATGATGGCTGGCACGGAACTGTTTATATAAAAGCTAAAGATGGTGTACATGGTGAAAATATTTCAACTAACTTTGGCGAAGCTACAATCAACTGTGAACAATATCGTGTACCTAAAACAGATTTAGTTGAAGAACTAAAAGATAATTATAAATCTAATATAGAATTAGCATCACCAAAAGTAGTTATTAAGTTAGAAAAAGAAGCTACCGAAGAAATAGATATTAGTGATACTAAAAAAATAAAAGATGTATTCCCTGAATTAGGAGTATTAGGAGCAACTGAAATATCTATTAAAGATAAAAATATTCTAAAAATAGAAGATGATACTATCGTTCCTTTAGCTATAGGAAGTACAGATGTTGAATTTGAAGTAGATAGTATAAGATACACAATTCATGTATTAGTATCTCATATAGATGCATCTCCTGTTCCAGATAAACCATCAAATGAAAATAATCCTCATACTGGAGATGAAGCATTATTATTCTTAATCGTATTAATTATGGGTGGAGTAGTATTAATTCTTTTCTCAAATAGATTTAAAAAAGTAAAAACAATATAAAACTAGAATAAATAATTCTAGTTTTTTCATGTTATAATATTTTTAGGTGAGTAATATGAGAAAGCTAATTATTAATAAAAGTGGTTTAAAAGAAAAAGATGTAACCGAAGTAGTTAAAAGAGTTAAAGTAATGCTTATTAACTCTAATAACGCTGTCTTATTAGCTTATTCTCATAATGAATATCAATTCCCTGGTGGTCATGTTGAAGAAGGCGAAGAATTACTAGATACTGTTGTAAGAGAAGTAAAAGAAGAAACTGGAATAGAATTGGTTTTAAAAGACATCGAACCATTCCAATGCAGTATCGGTTATTGGAAAGACTGGCCAGAAGAAGGAAAAAATAGAAAAACAGAAATCTATTACTATGTTATTCCGTGCAACGCAATGCCAGATATTGAACATTTAAATTTAACTGATAATGAAAAAGAAGGAAACTTCACATTAAAATATATACCATTATCTCAAGTTGTTGATGAAATAGAAAAGAATGCTAATATTTATGGTGATAAACATGGTATTGCTAAAGAAATGGTTGAAGTATTAAAAGGATATATAAGTTCAAATGAAAGGAAATAAATAATATGAAAGATAATAGAAAACTAACAGAAAAAGAACAAAAGAGAATTGAAAGATTAGAAGTAATTGAAAAAGAATTAGAAAAAGAAGGATATGAAAAAACAGATTTAACTGTTTCAACAGAGAAAGCTAATGCTTTAGCTTTAATTACATCAGCTCCTTTTATTATAATACTTGTTATTTTATTCTTTCTAAGAGGAAATATAAAATGGTTTGATCAAGGAACGGGTTATGATGAAGTACTTCTATTAATAGGTTTATTTATATCTATTCCAATTCATGAACTAATTCATGGAATAACATTTAGTTTATTTTCTAAAAACGGTTGGAAAGATATTGATTTTGGCATAGTATGGAGTTCCTTAACACCATATTGTACATGTGCAACTCCTATTTCTAAAATTAGCTACTATTGTGCATTATTAATGCCTTGTATAGTTCTTGGTATTATTCCATCAATTATAGCTATAATAACAAGATACTTTGTATTATTATTTTATGGCTTAATAATGATAATGGCAGCTGGAGGAGATTTACTTATAACATGGTTAATATTTAAAAACAAAACTAAAAATGAATGTATCTATTTAGATCATCCAACTGAATGTGGTGTATTAAAGTTTGAAAAAAGAAGTGAATAATCACTTCTTTTATTTTTTAGGAGCTTGTTCTTCCTTTTCTTTTAATGCTTCTAAAGCTTTATCACGATAAGATCTTAAATTCTCATATATTTTTAAACTTACATGTTCATAATCTTCTTCTAAAGACATTGTACTTTCAAACATATCTTCATATCCTTCAGAGAAAGCTTTAGTAGCCATATCTTTTTTTATCTTTTTAAGTTCTTTTATAATAGTTTCTTCAACAGGTAATAAACCAGGATATTCTAAGAAACCAATACTTTGAAAATGTTCAATCATTTTAGTTAAATCACTTGGAAATAGATAATGTCCATCAGCAGGAAAAACTGTTAAATAAGAATTTTTACCATTACTATCTAAAAATGATATAACAGCTTCAAATATACTTTTTGTTTTAATAACTAATAACTCATAATTAACAAGTTCTTTCTTTGTTGCACGGTCTAAAAACGCACCTTTTATTTTTACAACAGGAGTTTCATAATCATCTAATTCACTTATTTGATCAGGAATAGTAACTGGAGCTGTATAAGTAAATATAGATGGTGGATATAAAGAACAAATACTCTTAATACCACCTAATACTTGTGTACCAGTTGATTCATCAATAAAGTCTTGGTAATTAGAAATAACATAGTTACTTGAATCACTAATTATTCTATTACGTTTAATACCATTACCAACTTTAATAGCAGTATAAACTTCATTAGAAGTACTCATACGATGTCTATTAACATATTTTTGGAATGAAGCATCTCGTTTACTTTCACCATTTCTAATTAAAGACATACTTCTTGTAATATTTCTTGGATTATGTCTATTATATATTTGCTCAAAAGAAATAGTATCCTCTTCTATATTAAATGCTGTTTCCTTATGAATAATAAAACCATCATAAGAATGCCATTCCTTATATGTATAACCATTAAACTTCTTAGTAACTAAATAAAAATTAGGATCAAATTCAATAGTATAATCAATATTTAAACCCTTAAGAAATATTCTTCTTCCTTCAAAAACTTTATCCATAGGTTGTTTAGGATGAGATATCTTTAAAAAGTCTAAAATATCCTCTCCACTAAAATCATGTTCTTTCATATAGGCGTATGTATTTATATTCATAAAATGTCACCTTCTTAAGTCCCAATATATTACCATGTTTTCGAGAAAAATCAATATTTCCTATTTTTTAGAGCAATAAAAAATGAAGAACAAATATAATATATATGATATAATTGTTATGGATGACGAGGTGTCAGGATGAAAAGATTAAAAGTTGCCATGTTTATGGATTCATGGTACCCAGATGTTAATGGTGTTATCCTTGTAATGGAAAACTTAATGAAACAAATGGCAGAATATGCTGATATAACATTAGTAGTACCTAAAACAGGTAATGAATCAGAAGATAAAAATTATCCTTTTAAAATAATTAGAATAGATAGTTTACCAATACTTAAAACTGGATATAATTTAGGAATGGTAGATTTAGAATTTTATAAATATAAAATGATCTTTAAAGAATTGGACTTTGATATAATTCATATTCATTCTCCATTTGCTTTAGGAAGATTAGGTATTAGAATAGCTAAAGAAAAACATATTCCTGTTATTGCTACAATGCATACAAGATGGGAATTTGAACTTAAGAGATACTTAAAATCAAATACTATAGCTAAACTAGGTGTAAAAATATTAATAAAATCTTATAACAAATGCTTTAGTTGTATTGCTTTAAATAATGCTTTAAAGAAAGTATATAAAGATTATGGTTATACTGGTAAATTTAAACTTATTTATAACGGTACAGATATGGAAACAGTCTCTGATAAAAAAGCATCACTTGAACGTGTTAATAAAATGTTTAAGTTAAAGAAAGATGATAGAGTCTTCTTATTCGTAGGTCGTATAAATAGTGTTAAAAATATTTTCTTTACTGTTGATGTATTAAAAGAATTAAAAGCAAGAAATGTATCATTTAAAATGATCTTTGTTGGTGATGGACCAGACTTTGATAATTTAAAGAAAAAAATCAAACATTATGGTTTAGAAAAAGATGTTATTCTAGCTGGTAAAATAATGGATAGAGAATTACTAAAAGATATTTACTATCGTGCTAGTTTATTTATTTTCCCATCATTATTTGATTCATCTTCATTAGTTCAAATCGAAGCTGCTTCTCAAGAGACACCAACCATCTTCGTTGAAGGTTCTGTTACATCAGATACTGTTGAAGATAATATCAATGGTTTCAAAGAAAAAGAAGATATCGAAGCTTTTGCTAATAGAATAGAATCTATTATCAAAGATCAAAAACTATACAAAGACGTTCAACAAGGTGCTAAGAGAGACTTAGCTAAATCTTGGAATGTTATTGCTAAAGAAACATATGATTACTATCAAGAAGTAATTGAAGAATATAATAATCAATAAAAGAATTTCTAATGAGAAATTCTTTTTTATTTGATATAATTTAGATGGTGATAATATGAAAAAAATCTTTATATATTATAGTTATAGTGGAAATGGTGATGTTGTAGCTGACTATTTAAAAGACAAAGGCTATGAAATAAGAAAAGTAGAACCTAAAAAGCCATTACCTAAACCAATGTTTTTTCGAATAATGGTTGGAGGTTTTAAAGCTTTAACTAAATACAAAGAAAAATTAATAGATTTTAATAATGATATATCAAAATATGATGAAATAGTTATTGGTTCACCAATATGGGCTGGTAACATGTCATCTCCTATAACTACAGCTTTAAACGAGTTAGATTTAACGGATAAAAAAGTAACATTCATTTTCTATAGTGGTGGTGGCGATGAAAATAAAGCAACTGCATTAGTAAAAGAAAAATATAATGCTAAAGTTATTAATTTAAAACAACCAAAAAGTAATAAAGAAGAATTAAAAAAGTTAGGAGAGTAATATGGATACAAAAGAATATCTTGGTAAAATAGTTAAAGTAGAAATAGATAGAGAATTTGGTAGTAAACATCCTAAACATGGTTTTATCTATCCAGTTAATTATGGATTTGTACCTAATACTGTTAGTGGTGATGGAGAAGAATTAGATTGCTATGTACTAGGAGTGTTTGAACCAGTAAAAGAGTTTGAAGGTAAGTGTATAGCAATTGTCCATCGAACTAATGATAACGATGACAAGTTAGTTATCGTACCTGAAGGCAAAGAGTATAGTGATGATGCTATTAATGCTTTAATTGAATTTCAAGAAAGATTTTTTGAACACATAATTATTAGATAAAAAATAAAAATATATGATATTATATATATGAGGATAGTGGTTTTATGAATCCAAGACATAAAGAAAGATTTAAAAAAGAATTAGTAATTATTGGTATAGTAGGAGTAATCATAATGATTCTTATACCAATTATTTTAAAAGACTTAAAATGGTATATATACCTAATATTTGAAGGTGTAGCTTTAATCACCTTAATAGTTCTTGGTATTATTGATTACTTCTATCATAAAAAAAATAGTTAGGGAGGAAATATATATGTTTAATTTAAAAGGAAGAGTAGCTGTTATAACTGGAGCATCTAGTGGATTAGGAAGCCAAATGGCTAGAGGATTCGCTAAACAAGGTGCTGACTTAGTTATCTTAGCTCGTAGAGTAGAAAAATTAGAAGAATTAAAAGTAGAATTAGAAAAAGAAGGAGTAAGAGTATTACCAATTAAATGTGATGTTACTTCAACTGAAGATATTGATAATGCAGCCAGACTTGCTGAAGAAAAATTTGGTAAAGTTGATATTCTAGTTAACTGTGCTGGATCTAGTAAAGATAAAGGTGCATTAGAAATGACTGACGAAGAATGGGATTTCACTATTGCTACTGATCAAACATCAGTATTCAAGATGACTAGAGCATTTGGTAATATCATGAAAAAACATAATTATGGACGTGTTATTAACATCGCTTCAATGTATGGTTTAGTAGGTAATACAGAAATACCAACAATTGCTTACCATTCATCAAAAGGTGCAGTAGTTAACTACACAAGAGCAGCTGCAGCTGAACTTGCTAAATATAACATTACTGTAAACTGCATTTGTCCTGGTTACTTCTATACAGAATTAACAACAGCTGTATTAGATACAGAACAATTCCAAGCATTTGCTAATACACATGTACCAATGAAAAGATATGGTAAAGAAGGAGAACTTAATGCTGCTGCTATCTTCTTAGCATCAGACGAAGCTTCTTATGTAACCGGTGTAATGCTACCAGTTGATGGTGGATATACTTGTGTATAATAAAACACAACTTGTCAACAAACATGTAGAGAACTAGAAATAGTTCTTTTTAGTTGCTATAATATTAATAGAGGTAATAGTAATGGCTAAGAAGAAAAAAAGAAGATTGAGAAAATCTGTCAGAAGAGCTATTTATGTAATGATTGCTATTATTTTCGCTATCATTAGTTTTAATGTTGTTAAAAACGCTTTGTTTAGTCATGCTGAAGAAAAACAAGAACAAAAAGAAACTAAAAAAGAAGAACAACCAGTAGAAACTAATAATAAAGAAGATGAAGAAAAAGGAACTAAATATAAAGAATGTATGCAACAACCTTATAAGATGGAAACATTAGATCAAGAGTTTAATGATTTAATGGAATCTTATGAAGGTAAATCATTAGGTTTATTTTTTACCGATGTAAATAATAACTATAGTTATAACCTAAATCCTTATGTTGGTTATTACTCTGGTTGTGTAACTAAAATATTTGGAACTATTTACTTATTAGAAAAAGCTCGAGCTGGCGAAATAGATTTAAATCAAAAACTACAATACTTACCTCAAGATAAAAGACCGTTTAGTGACCTAATGGATCAACATAATTTTTATGAAGAACTACCTATAACAACATTAATATCATATTATATGGAAGTAAGTGATAATACAGCATTCTTTATAATCATAAGAGAGTTTGGTGCCCAAGCTATTAATGATTACATGTTAGAAAAGCATGGTATAACTCTTCATTTCACAAATGATCATCCATTTGAAGCATATTACACAGCTGAGTTAGGTAATGAATCATTAAAAATATTATATGAAGATTTGAAAGTAGATGATGAATACAGCGCTATTGTAAAAAAAGCAATGGATAATGATTCAGAGAATGGCTTAAATTTTGATAACTTAAGATTCTTACATAAATATGGTGAATATGATATCTATCATAATGATATAGGAATATATGATTCAGATAATCCATACTTAGTAACAATTCTTACCCATTATGCATATGATGATTACATTGGTAAAATATCATCTATTAATAAAAGTTTTTATGAAATATATCAAAAGAATTTAGAAGAAAAAGAAAAATACTGTCGAGGTATAAATTAAAAAAATAGGAGGTTTTAAAATGACAGAATTGAAAAACAGACCAATATATTACTGTACTGATTTAAGTAAAGAAACAACACCAAAAACAGGAGCAGATATTGAGGATTACATGGGAGAATACATTGAAGATGCTAGCTTTATGTTCTATGAAATAAAAAGTGGAGAAGAAAAGTTAGAAGATATCTCTAGTGACCTACCATATTTTCCTACTGAAATAAAAGAAGACTTAAATGATTGCTTAAATGTAGGCGAATCAGCAGGTTCATATTATCGAGAAGAAGGTCCATCTCTTGATGAATACCAAACTGCTTATGGTCAAATGATAAATCAAGGTATGAAACCAGAAGACATAACTGCTCAGAGTTTAAAAAAATATGTCAAAGAGCATCAAGTAAAAGAAACTGTTGGAAAAGCATTATAAGAAAATATGTTAAATATTTTCTTTTTTTTGGTAAAATAATAAGGTGAGGTGATAAAAATGCCATCATTTATGATTCACACGATAGCAGGAGAAAAGATGATTAAAAAACTTCATTTAGAAAATGAAGATAAGAAGAAATTCTTTATTAGTAATCTTGTTCCCGATACTTTAGATAGAAGTGCATATGCACAGTATAAAGGAGAAGAAAGAAGAAGTCGTAAACAAAAAATAAAAAGAATCACTCACTTTCGTACTGATTTCAATCAAATATTTGAATATCCTAACTTAGAATTATTTTTAAGTAAATATGAAGAACAAACAAAAAAAGATATTAACTTCTTAGGTTATTTCTTTCATCTTTATACAGATTATTATTACTTCTCTCATTATTTACCACAAATAATAGTCTTTTATGATAAAAATCACAATATATCAAAAAGAAGAGAAGAAAATGTCTATGTTGAAATAAAAAACTATAATCGAGAAATAGGTCATGAAGACTTTTGGGATAACTATGGTAAAGAAAGTATTTATGAGGACTATTCCCGATTAAATAAATATCTAGTTAATAAATATCCGTTATCATTTGCGCCAAAAGAATTAATTGAATATTTAAAAACAAATAATTATAAAGTTGATATGGAAGAAATCAATTCTGATTATGCTATTCAAGCAATTGAAAATTTAAAAAGAATTGTTGATGAATGTTTAGGAGAAGAAAAAGAACAACTAAAAATATTTACTATTGATCAAATAGAAAACCTAATAGACGAAACTGTAAATACATTCTTAGACAAATATGAAAGTTTATTAAAAGAATATATGTAGTATTGCATATTATAAATATATAAATTACAATTTAGGTATAGAGGAGGCTGATTTATGAATTTATATGATATAACTGTTCAAACTAGAACTGGTGAAGATTATAAATTAGAAAACCTAAAAGGAAAAGTACTTCTAGTTGTCAATACGGCAACTGGATGTGGATTTACACCTCAGTATGAAGCTCTTGAAAATTTGTATAAAAAATACCATGAAAAAGGATTAGAAGTTTTAGATTTCCCATGTAACCAATTTGGTCATCAAGCACCTGGTAGTGATGACAAAATACATGAATTCTGTACTGCTAAGTACCAAACAACTTTTGATCAATTTAAAAAGATAGATGTTAATGGTGAAAATGAATCACCAGTATTTACTTATTTAAAAGCAAATGCTCCTGAAGAAATTGTTAAAGGCTTTGCCCATAAAGCTACTATGAAAGGTATCTTAAAAATTAGTAGTACTTGTAAAGAAAAAGATGATATTAAATGGAATTTTACTAAATTCTTAGTAGATCAAGAAGGAAACGTTGTATATAGATTATCTCCAATTGAAGACCCAATGTTACTAGAAGATAAGATTAAAGAATTACTAGGTGAATAATATGTACGATATTATAATTATTGGAGCTGGACCAGCAGGTTTAACAGCAGCTATCTATGCTTTAAGAGCTAATAAAAAAGTATTATTACTAGAAGCTAACAAAGTTGGTGGTAATATCTTAAAAGCTCATAAAGTTGATAACTATCCAGGACTTCCACATGTTACTGGAAAAGAACTAGCAGATACTTTCTTCAAACAAGTAGAAGAACTAGGTGCTGAAATAAAATATGAAAAAGCTATGAATATTATGGAAAATAATAATACCTACTTAGTTCAAACCGTTGATAACATGTATGAAGCTAAAAGTGTAATAGTTGCTACTGGTAATGATCGTAGTGAATTAAAAGTACCAGGTGAAAAAGAATTCCTTGGTAAAGGAGTATCATATTGTGCTACTTGTGATGGTAACTTCTTTAAAAATAAAAAAGTTGCTGTAATTGGTGGTGGCGAAGAATCTATAGAAGATGCTCTATATTTAGCTAACCTATGTGAAAAAGTATATTTTATCTACAACCGTAAAATGGACTTATCTAAATTAAATAAAGATAACATTGAAATAATAGAATCAACAGTTAAATCTATCAATGGAGAAATAAAAGTAGAATCAATTACTTTAGAAGATCAAACTATTGAAGTAAGTGGTGTCTTTGTATCTATTGCTAATGTTCCTGAAACAAAATATATCTTAAAAAACTTTAATCTTGATGAACAAGGTAATGTTTTAGCAGAAGAAGATGTTAAAACTAATAAGAAAAAAGTATATGTTGCTGGTGATGTTAGACAAAAGAGACTAAGACAAGTAGCAACAGCTGTAAGTGATGGCGCTTTAGCAGCCACAATTGCTATAAGAGAAATGGAGGATTAATATGGTTAAAGAAATAAAAGAAAATGAATTCAAAGAAGCTATTAAAGAAGGTAAAGTATTAGTAGATTGCTACGCTGATTGGTGTGGACCATGTCGTATGCTTTCTCCTGTAGTTGATGAATTATCAGAAGAACTAAAAGATATGAAGTTCTATAAATTAAATATTGATGATGCTGAAGAAGTAGCAACTGAATATGGTGTTATGTCTATACCTAATTTATTAGTATTTGAAAATGGTAAATTAAAAAATCAATTAGTTGGTTTTAGAACTAAAGATGAATTAAAAAAGGATTTAAGTTAATCCTTTTTTTATGTTAAAATAACTAATGAAAAGAGTGATTATATGAATGAACTATTAAAAAAATATGCAACTGTTATTTTAAAAACATGTTTAAAAGTAAAAAAAGGTCAACCATTATTTATTAGTGTTAATAGTGAAAGATCAGATTTTGCTAGAATAGTTACTGATGTAGCTTTAGAAATGGGAGTTAAAGATATCTACTTTGATATTACTGATTCTCATCTTAAACATTCTTTATTAAAAAATCTTTCCTTAGAAGAATTAAAACTTCATCAATACTTTAATAAAGGAAAATGGAATGAATATGCTAAAAAAGGAGCAGCTTTTGTTATGCTTGCATCTGAAACACCAGGTTTAATGAAAGATATTGATTCTAAAAAACTAAGTGACATAACTATGTATTCCTATAAGACAAGAGAAATCTTTGATAAAATGCGTGGTAAAACAATGGTTCCTTGGTGTATAGCTGCCGTACCAACAGAGAAGTGGGCTGAAGAAGTATTCCCTAATTCAGAAGAACCTTTAACAGACTTATGGAATAAAATATTAGAAGTATGTTCTATTACTGAAGAAGATCCTGAAAGCATCTGGAACAAAAAAATATCTAAGTTAAATGAAAGATCTAAAAAACTAACGGCAGCTCATATTAAAACATTAAAATACACAAACTCTTTAGGAACAGACTTTACAATCTCCTTACCAGATAATGCTTTATGGCAATCAGGTAACGAAGAATTAGTTGATAAGACTGAAGTTTTAGTTAATTATCCTACTGAAGAAATATTTACATCTCCTGACTGTAAAAGTGCTAATGGTATTGTCTATGCTGCTAAACCATTATCTTATCAAGATAATATGATAAGAGATTTCTGGATAAGATTTAAAGATGGAGAAGCAATCGAGTGGGGAGCTAAAGAAGGAGAAGAAACCTTAAAAAATATTATTACATCTTGTCCAAATGCCAATATGCTTGGAGAAGTTGCTTTAGTACCATTTGATTCATCAATATCAAATTCTGGTATTATCTTCTATGAAACATTATTTGATGAAAATGCTGCTTGTCATTTAGCTCTAGGAGATTCCTTTCCAGAGTGTTTAGATAAAACAATGAATAAAGAAGAACTATATACTAAATATAATTTAAATAAATGTAATAACCATGTTGACTTTATGATAGGTAATAAAGACTTAAATATAACTGGTATTACTAAAGATGGAAAAGAAATCAAAATCTTTGAAAATGGAAATTTCACAAAAGATTTTGAATAGTGTAAAAAAGTTGTTAATAGACACTTTCAAAAAAATGAGCTTTTTCTGAAATTTGACTTAAAAAATATAATCAAGTAAAATATTGTTATACAAAAAAGGAGAATTTGTATGGACAAAACAAAGTCGAAATTAAGACTTAGAAAGTCAGTAGTAATTAGTGTCCCTATAATTGTTGTTCTACTTATCGTAGGTTCAATTTTAATTATAAATAGAGATAAACTATTTGCTAAAGAAACTGAAGTTGAAAAAATTGAAACAGCTTGGTTTAACGAAGAAACTTCTTTCAGATTAGCTGATAGTGAATATCTTAAATCTTTAAATAAACTTATTGAAGATCGTAAAAAGGATAATACAATTATTACTTACGCAGAAAAATATCATTTAAATATTGAAAAAGCTTTAGAGATAGCTCATAACATAACAAATAACTATGAAGATGAATATTTTAAAGAATCTAATTCGATAGCTCCAACAGCTTATCGTAATAGAATTGGATCATATGATTCATTCGAAGCTGGAGCAATTATATTTGTTAGAGATTTATATATCCATCCAGAAAGATATGGAACAAATGCTAATGAAATGATTATTAGTAATAAAGTAGATCTAGTAGATTTCACTTATGGTCAACCTTTATATTTAAGTAATGGTTTAACATTTGAACAATACTATGGTCATATTGCTGATTTATTTGGTGTAGATAAAACTACAGCTTTAGCAATGGCTTTCCATGAATCTGGTTATCCAACAACTGGAACTAGTGGACTATTCTTATACAACAATAATATTGGTGGTATAAAATGTGGAACTGGTTGTTGGGCATCATATCCATCTATGGAAGCTGGAATAATAGCTCATATTATGACAGTTAAATCAATAGCTGATGGTTATGGACTAGATATAACAACTGATAGTGGGTTACTTGCTTTCTCAGGAGTATATGTTAGAGGAAACATCAATAAACCTACAGAATTATGGGTTAATCGAGTTAATTATTTCAAGAATTACATTGATTCTAAAGATATGTTTAAGATAAATTAAACATATCTTTTTTTTATTTAAAAAAAACACTTGTTTTTTATGTAAAAAAAGTATACAATAACTATTAAATTTTATTGACTTAAGAAGTCAAAAAGAATATAATTAATCTGTATATGTCTTGAAAGAGAAACTGGTGATTCTTTGGAACAATATTTTACTAATAACCCTAATTTAAAAAGTGAATTACGAACCATTATTTATAAGTATAAAGGGTATGAATTGACCTTTTATAGTGATAATGGAGTTTTTTCAAAAGACAAATTAGATTATGGTAGTAACTTATTGTTGGATACAATTTTTAAATATATTAATAAAGACAATCTAAGAATATTAGATGTCGGATGTGGATATGGATTCCTAGGGGTTTCTTTGTCCAAAATTAAAAACGCACAAGTAACAATGTGCGATGTAAACAAAAGGGCTCTACATTTGGCCGAGAAAAACGCCGAAGCCAACGGTGTTAAAGATCTTTGTCAAGTGATAGAAAGTAATATGTATGAACATATTACTGATAGATATGATTTAATTATAACAAATCCCCCAATCAGAGCAGGGAAAGAAGTAGTTTATGGCATCTTAGATGGAGCAAGAGACCGACTTGAAGTTGACGGTGAGCTCTGGATGGTTATAAGAAAAGATCAAGGAGCTAAAAGTACTATTACACATTTAGATAATATCTATAATGTTGAAGTAGTTACGAAAAGCAAAGGCTTTTATATAATAAAAGCAAAAAAAGTTGATGAAAGGGAAAAAATGAACACTGCAATATAAATTGTCTGTGTCTTATTTTGCGCTTTAAATCGACAAAAAAATTAGGTATAGGGGTGAATCAAAAAAAATGGCAAAAATAGCGAAGTTTGGAGATCATACCGAAAGAAAAACATTCTCCAAAATCAAAAACACCTTAGAATTAACAGATTTATTAGAGATTCAAAAGAAATCTTACCAAAAATTTCTAGAAGAAGGAATCAGGGAAGTATTTGATGACTTATTCCCTGTAGAAAGTTTCACTGGAAATATTTCACTTGAACTTGGTGACTACTATTTTGAAGAACCAAGATACACAGTAAAAGAAGCTAAAGAGCGTATGGTTAACTATGCAGCTCCATTAAAAGTTCAAGCTCGTGTATTCATTCATGAAACAGGTGAAGTAAAAGAACAAGAAATTTTCTTAGGCGACATGCCTTTAATGACTGAAGCAGGAACATTCATCATTAATGGCGCAGAGCGTGTTATCGTTTCTCAATTAGTAAGAAGTCCATCTGTTTACTACAAAAAAGAAACTGATAAAAATGGAAGAAAGATTATTTCAGGTGAAATTATTCCTAACAAAGGAACTTGGTTAGAGTATGAACTAGATGCTAGAGATATCTTCTATGTTCGTATCGATAGAACTCGTAAAGTAACTATTACTGCCTTCTTAAGAGCCCTAGGATTATCTTCTAATGAAGAAATACTTGCTACATTCGGTGAAGATAAGTATTTAGTAAATACATTAGAAAAAGATAGTACTAAGAACTCAGATGAAGCTTTAATTGAAATTTATGAAAAACTAAGACCAGGTGAACCAGCAACATTAGATTCAGCTAAGAACCAACTTATCACAAGATTCTTTGATAAGTTCCGTTATGACTTACAAAAAGTTGGTCGTTACAAATTTAATAAAAAATTAAATGTTCTAGCTAGATTATTAAATCAAAAGATTGCTGAAGATATTAAAGATGGAAGAAAAATTGTTGTTCCAAAAGGTACAGTAATTACAAAAGAAATACTAGAAAGTATTCGTCCATTATTCGAAAAAGGTTATGGAGTTCATGAAGTAACTATTAATGAAGAATTAGATGAATATAATAAAGTACAAGAAATTAAAGTTTACGACAAAGATGATGAAACTATTATTCATAGTATCATTGGTAATGATCAAACTATTGATACACGTCGTTTAACTATTTCTGATATTTATGCATCTGTATCATATTATTTAAATTTACAATATGGTATTGGATATGATGACGAAATCGACCATTTAGGAAATCGTCGTGTTCGTCAAGTAGGAGAATTAATCCAAACTCAATTCCGTGT